>Ga0315543_1000748_pt1 | contig 38117 bp, 29 predicted proteins | sample SalMarSW160210MG_2_FD_203098 | JGI IMG/M metagenome (GOLD analysis project Ga0315543, IMG submission 203098) | Salt marsh sediment microbial communities from the Plum Island Ecosystem LTER, Massachusetts, United States - Salt Marsh Sediment SW1601-210 ...
TGAAGTCTGCTGGGTTGTCATCGAGATTGAATGGGATGCGGACATAGCAGCTTGTACGCTGGCCGTACATTTGTTGCTGTACATCGAGGCTGATAAGGCCTTCGTAGCCTGAGCTTCTTTCGTAGCCGATACCGCCTGGTGAGCCGGTACAGAGGCTCCAGGAGGAATCGTCGAAGGTTTCGCTGCCTCTCCAGGCCTCGCCGATGTTGCCCGTGGGAATAAGCACCCGCTTCTGGGCGTTTTCAGCGACAAGAGTGACATCGGAGATAATGCTGCCTGAGGTCTCAGCTAGCCTTGGGTCCGAACTATCCAGGGTATAATAAATGGTGCCGCTGGGTGCCCACATCTGGAGAGTGAATCCGCTGCTGACCAATCCGCCGTGCTGACTGAATGTGGGTGCATCGACGTTGGGATAGAAGCCCGCTTGTATGAATTGCTGCAATACAATGTCCGTGCGAACAGAAAAATACTGATTCACCAATCGGTCAATCTCAGCAACCCACTCAACATCACGAGTATAGGGATACGACCTTCTGCTATCCCCCCATCGTGCCGACTCTCCTACAATAGCGCGATCAATTTCATTCGCACGGGTCATATAACGTTCGATCGAACGAGCCGATGTCAAAGCTCCGCCATTGAAGAAGTGTCGGTAAATGTGATCCGCCAGTAAAATTCGGAATTCCTCATTGGACCGAAGCCTATTAAGCAAGTAGTATGGATTTTGCACCCCGACAACATTAAGACGATTGACGTCTGGTGATTCGAGTATCCATTCCACATCCCAGGGCATGAATACAAAGGGGCCTGCCGGCTCTCGTCTTCGCAAGGCATAGAAATTGCGTGGCAAATAGTCATTACATAAAAGAACGGGCGCATCGCGGCTGCCAACATAGTAGACCATCAATAAGTAATCGATCATCGCAGGAATATCCAGATATTGCTGTATTGATTCATACGTCGCGGTGCTGCTCAAGTTTTGCTCTGCCATGCTGAAAAGTGTGTTCCATTCGCTTCTATCACCTGCTATTATGTCCATAGAAGAACCAGAATTTGGAGCTTTCAGGACATCGTAGTCTTCCTTCTCTCCACCAATGTGTATCGAAGCGAACCCATCGTCAGGCCTTTCGGTAAGAATATAAAGACCCCAGTAGAGACCGTTAATATAGACATGAACGGCCCTGCTGTGGGGAGACAGCCCATCCATATCCAGTACCGTATCACGTGCGAACTGGTCCCGCAGGTAGTCTGCATGGTCGGTCCCCAAACCACCGCATGCTGTACTATCCCCAAACCAGGAGTAATTCCAGATGCCTCGAAGCACAAGCGAGTCGAAACGGTCAACATCGGTGTCCTCAAACAGCGGAAATTCCAGTTCGGGAGAACCATATTCATTCTTAAAAAGCATTCGCAGTGAATGCTTTGCTACACCACTCGTCCTCCCATATTGGCTGCCGTGGACACGCAGACCTGCATTTACCTGGAAATCGTCCCCTTTTACTGGATCGATCCATTCTATAGAAGCTGGTCTTTCCCAGGCAATTCCACTGGCTTGGGTGTTTGCATAAATACCCCTCTCGGCTCCAAAGAAATCGTTGTTATCTATCACAATGCTCACAGAAGGAATAGTTTTGAGGTCCTCCTTGATAGTTAGTGCATAGGCTGGGTTGTTGACAACATCCGGATCCATTTCGTAGTCAACACGGGTCTGTCCCCAGGATGTGGGAAAACCTGTTGGATATCGATGTTGGTGTATTACGTTGTCTAAAAAAATGTAGCTGCAGGTTGCTGTTTCTGAGGACATCCACCCGGACTTAACCGTCCTGGCCCGAATGCATGTAGTCTTGTTAACGACAATAGGATCAGTATATTCTATACCTGAAGGAAATCGGTCCGTTATACCTGGCTCACTGCCGTCGAGAGTATAGTATATAGTAGCGTCTTCGCTCTCGGTGGATAGCCTAACCGAAATCGGACTGTTATAAAAACCACGGTCGTGGCTGAATCTCGGCTCAGCAAGCTGTCCAAGATAAATATCCATATTTGGCCCATTTGGAGTAGGGGAGGCCATAAAGCGAAGATTACCGCTGCCGTCCGGGTAGTGCCCATAAGATATGTCAGCAGTTTGTGTGCCGAATGTGATACTATCGATGAGAGTGCTGCCATCCGTATCGAAAAGGGCAACCTCGTCGCCGCTGGCATCGAGTCTAAAGCTTGCATGCAAACCGGAATCGCTGATATCGTTGTCGGCCCATATCAATAAATACTCACCTGGCCCTATAGTGGTTAGTGCAGGATCATCGTTGGGAATCTGCCATTTCATAGGCATGGAAAGATTATCTGTCAAGTACAGGCCACCGATGTCCACAGCGTAGTCCCCAGCGTTATAAATCTCGATCCAATCATCATATTCCCCCTGTGCGTCTTGGTGAGTATTGGTATTGGCGGCCATAACTTCATTAATCACAAGAGCAGCGCCTTTTTTGTGCCAGTTCACTGCCAGAAGGGCTAGATCCATCATATCGACTTGGTCATCTCGATTTAGGTCGGCATGGCTTTCAGGCGGTGCCAGCCATTGCTCAGCTAAGATATACAGGTCGCTTGAATTGATTTTACAGTCTCCATCCAGGTCGCCTAACGGGCAATCGGCTCTGGCGGGACAGGCCAAATACACTATAAATAACAAAACTACGAGCGAATATCTGATGTACCCAAGCATCTTTATCTCCTTCCCCATCGATGATTCAGGTGGCTGGCCACGGCTCAACACATAGGAGGCGATAGCGGTCAAATTCTGCTTAATTATAACATATCTTTTATTACTAAGTCAATACCCTGCAAGCTTAAGACATCTCCATCCCCTTTTCTAAGGATTTTGACTGAAAAGTGTGGATTTGAGGGAAGTTTAGCTGTTGAGGCCTATGTTGTTGATTTGACCCGAAAGAAGTCTCTCTATTATGGAACGTTGATCACTATAATGGCTGAATGCTAAAATTAGAAGAGTTGATAGTTCTCTGCTTATCGGCGAATATTTCTACGTCCAGATTACCAACTCAGGAAAGATTGCTCACCACAGATCAGGCAATATCTTTGCCGGTTGTTTATATGCCGTACGTAGTCAAGGGCCTCTCTACTGAGTATGTAGGTTGTTTAATCTTTGCAGAGCTAGACGTTATATGTGAGGCTATGGAGCTTGCTGCGAAAGTTTTGTTTTTTTCTTTCGGCCGGGTCTTCCATCTACGGTGCACCCACCAGTACTGACTCGGGTCCTCACGAATGAACTTCTCGATCGCTTTTGTGTATTCAAGCGTAATCCATTCAAGTGGGTCATCCTTATTAGCCCATTCTTCCGGAAAGATGATACGATTAATCCCAATTTCAAAGAAAAATTTATTGCCAATTCTCCTACTATAGCCGACAGCTATCGGAACGTTGTTGGTAATAGCGAGTAGGGCAATGCTTTTGTATGTGCTGGCTTTTCGGCCGAAGAAATCAACGAAAACTGCCTTTCTGCCAGCATCTTGGTCGGCGATGAAACAAAGCGTTGCGCCGCTAGAGCTGATTTTCGGCATGAGTTCAGTAGCACCTTTTTTGTCAACAATTTTCTGCCCAGCTCGTTGCCGTACCTCCATGACGTGGTTGTTGACAAACCTGTTATCCAATGGCCGGGCAATACTGTAGATGTCAAAGCCGAATAACCCCAACAGATACCCACTAATTTCAAAGTTGCTATAGTGACCTGTGACCATAAGTAATCCCTTGCGCTCTTGCATTAGCCATTTGGCTTGTTCGACGTTTTTGTATCTTGAGTAATCTCGCCAGTTGCATTTCTTCACGAGTCTGGGCGTGAATAGAACGTCGATGGCCAGCATAGTGATTTGTTCAAAGCTTCGTTGGCCTGTCTGCCAAAGCCATTGTTCGTCTTTTTCCGGAAAGCTCTTCCTAAGGTTCTCCAAGGCACGCTCACGACCTCGGTTGTAGTATTTCCACAGAACCCTGCCCAGAAAACAGGCGATTCTTAAATTAGTGTTGACATCAAACAAAGAGAGAAACACAACAATTGTTCGCGCGGTGAAATAGATCAGCCAGTCCACGAAGATGTTGTTTTTTTTCTTTTTCTTTTTGTGCATCACATCCATAATATTCCATGATTGTAAAGACAATAGGGCCTCTGTCAAGCCTTAGTCCATTGCTGAGTCATCGGCGCGCATTTGTGTGTAAAGTGCCCTTGAGCAACTGGAGGCCTTGATCAAAGAATAGTTCCCCTGGCTTGCCTCTGTGTCTGTAAGTGTCCCAGCTTGAGATGATTAACCGTGGCAAGGCAATGTTGACATTGCTGCAACCGCTAATATGATAAGCCAATAGAAATTGTGAACGTCTTAAGGATTAGGGAACGTGGATGCTATATCGCTTGAGCAGGTTTGTAAATCCTTCGGTGAGGTACGAGCCGTAGACGGATTAAGCGTGCGAGTTCCAACCGGCAGCATCTATGGATTTCTTGGGCCCAATGGTGCTGGCAAGACCACTACCATTCGCATGATTATGAACATCATTCATCCAGATAGCGGAAGCATCAGGATATTTGGGAATGGATCGGCTGGTTGTGTCAAGACGCGCATCGGCTATATGCCCGAAGAGCGTGGCCTTTATCGAAAAATGAAAGTCAGTAAAGTGCTGGCCTATTTTGGTGCAATCAAAGGGCTGAAAGCTAATGAGCTTAGTCGGCGTGTACCACATTGGCTTCAGCGGATTGATCTGGCTAACTGGGCAAATAAAAAGGTGGAAGATCTTTCAAGAGGAATGCATCAAAAGCTGCAATTTGCAGTTACAGTGATAAACGACCCTGACCTGATGATCCTTGACGAGCCATTCTCTGGCCTGGACCCAGTAAACCAGGACCTGCTCAAGGACATCATCCATCAGATGCGCAATGAGGGTAAGACTATCGTTTTCTCAACGCACGTGATGCACGAGGCGGAGCGACTTTGCGATTTCATTCTTCTTATAAACAAGGGGAAGGTGGTTTTGGACGGCAGACTAGACGAGATTCGCTCCCGTTACAAATCCGGTGCTGTCTCTGTCGAGCTTGAGGGTGACACAAGCTTCATCAAGACACTGCCCATTGTAAAGGGGACAGAGTCTAAAGGCCGGCGTATTGAGATCGGCCTCTCGGCCAATGCCGATCCACAGGATTTGCTCAAAGCATTAGTAGGTCGGGTAAAGGTAAAGGCCTTCGAGGTGAAAATGCCCTCGCTGCATGAAATCTTTGTTCGTTTGGTTGCCCGCCCTGAGCAAGTCCGAAGGGGAAAAGACAATGCGGAAGATTCTTAAGATTGCCCAGCGTGAATATCTTGACGTTGTCAAGACGAAGACGTTTATTCTGAGCATATTGATGACGCCGGCCATCATAGGTATAGTTATATTTATCAGTGGTCGAACACAACGTAGTGTAACCGGCCCGCGCCCGCCCAGGAAAGTTGTTGTTGCTGACCTGACGAATCAGCTAACAGATGAAGTTAAAGACTCATTTGAGCAATACAACAAGTCAAATCCCCAGCGGCAAATCCTGCTACAGGAGATTCTCACCGATACAGGCTCAGATGAGCTGGTTAAACAAAAGGTGCGCGATGGTCAACTAAATGCGTATTTTGTTTTGGACAAAGATAGCGTTGAAGGAACCGGTAAAATCCAATCCTTTACCCGCAGCACGAAAATATCTGACCTTGACCTAATTTCAAACGTTGAGAATCTGCTCAATATCGCCATTTTCAATCGACGCTGCAAGTTGAAGGATGTGTCACAGGAGTTGCTTGACCAAATTAGCGAACTTCGCCGCCAAGTGTCGAACGAGATAATAGACATCGGCTCGGCTTCGGAGCAAAAAAGGATAAAGAAGGGTGAACAAATCGCCAAGACTATGATGTCTTTTTTCTTTATGTTTATGATGTTCATGGGCATCTTTGGCATGGGCCAGCACATGCTTACCAGTGTTATTGAGGAGAAGAATTCACGGGTTATCGAGGTACTATTGTCGGCGGTAAGTCCGTTTGAGTTGATGGCCGGTAAGATTCTGGGCTTGGCCGGCATCAGTTTAACCGTGATGAGCTTATGGTCTGTAACGGCTATTGGTACCGCTTATTACGGAGCCGCTCATTGGTGGAACGTTACTTTAGAGCTTCCAACGGGAATACTTCCGTATTTCGTTATTTATTTCATACTAGGCTTTCTCCTGTTCAGCTCTATCCTGGCGGGAATTGGCTCGATTTGCAACACAATTAAAGAGGCCCAAAGCCTTATGATGCCTATCAGCTTCATCTTCATTTTGCCGATGATAGCCTGGTTCAATCTTGCTCAGCATCCGGATGGGCCATTGGCCAGGGTTTTGTCGTTCTTGCCGCCGTTGACGCCGATAGTGATGACCCTGCGGCTGGCTGTAAGTCAAGATATATCATTGCTCGAGGTCTTTGCTTCAATCATTATGCTGGCCGTGTTTGTGCCGGTCGTGATGTGGTTGGCAGCGAAGGTCTTTCGAACGGGCATCTTAATGTACGGCAAACGCCCAGGGCTACGGGAAATCGTCAGATGGCTGAAACAGGATTAGCCACAAATTTGCCCTCAAACTCAGCCCACACTATAGCTGCTGATAACAACGGTTCCAGATTGACAGTTGTCTTGGCATGGCCTACAATGCTGGTGTTTACTTTTGAAAGGATCTGTTATGGATTTTGAGCAGAATGAAAACATGTCGCAGGCGGTAGAGCCAGGTCCGGTGAAGCCGATAGCTGGGCCCTATGGCAAGGGAACTGGCTGGAAAATATTCTATGGCATCGTCCTTGCGCTATCGATACTGGCAAATCTCGCACTATTTATGATATTGATTGGTGTAGTGGCGTTATTTGCAACCGCTCAACAACGAGACATCAACGAAGAAGTCATAAGAGACGGTCCCCGCGCAAATAAAATCGTCGTTATACCGCTTGAGGGCATTATTCAAAGTGAGCAGGCAGAGGATGTCTACAAGCAGATAAAGGTTGCCCGCGAAGATAAACATGTCAAAGGTGTTATCCTTCGTGTTAGCTCCCCAGGCGGCACAATATCAGGCAGTGACCAGATATACAACGAGATTCGAAAGTATCGCGAAGAAGAGGGCAAACCTGTTGTTGCCTTTATGCAAGGCATCGCTGCTTCAGGTGGCTACTATACCTCTGTGGCTTGCGACCAAATTATCGCCGAACCCACTACATACACTGGTTCTATCGGCGTAATGATGGGCCACTTTGTTCTCGAGGGACTGCTTAAAGACAAACTTGGTATCTTGCCGGTTATTCTTACCGAAGGCGAGAAAAAAGATTGGCCGAGCTCCTTCCAAGAACCCACCGAGGAGCAACTCCAGTACCTTCGAGATAGAATCCTGACCCCGGCGTACGAACGTTTTGTTGAGATTGTCACTGAGGGACGAAAAGAGTCACTCACCCCCGACCGGGTCAGGGAGTTGGCTGATGGTAGTATCCTCGTAGCTGGCCAAGCCAAAGCCGAGAGACTAATAGATGAAATCGGTTACCTGGATGATGCGATTGAGCTGGTCAAATCGCTCGCTGAGATTGAAAAGGCTCGGGTCGTCGAGTATCGAAAGGCGTTTTCTCTGGCTCGCTTTTTGACCGCCGAATCAAAGGGTCTTTTCAAATTCGACCGCACAACCCTGTATGAACTAACCACACCTCAGGTGCTTTACCTTTGGAAGGTTGATTGATTTCCACCATGGTAAGTGCCCAACGCTAATTCGTTAGTTCGCCAAAAAGCGTTAAAGGACATGTCTGTGTAATCTCTACCTTCGCAAATTCCCCTGCAAGTGACATCGGCCCATTGAACACAACAATCCAATCCTCTGCAGTCCTGCCAACTAACTGCGGTTTGCTGCCATTCTTGTCTGTGTTGATGTATGATTTTTTGCTTAGTCCTTCCATAAGGACTGTAACTTTTTTCCCAAGAAACCGACGACTTAGCTCATCACTTATTTTTTCCTGCACAGTCAATAGTTCAATATTGCGCTGTTGTTTGATGCTTGCCGGCACCGTATCAGTTAGTTTCTTATCCGCCGTTGTGCCCGGCCGGGGTGAGTATTTGAAGATGAAACAATTTTTGTACGTAGCCTTTTTCACCAACTCAACCGTTGCTTGAAAATCTTGCTCAGTTTCACCTGGAAAGCCCACAATGAAATCACCGGCAATGGCAATATCCGGTACAGCAGCTCTTGCCCTGTCAAGAAGTGCTAAGTATTGCCTGGCTGTGTAATGCCGGTTCATTGCCTTTAGAATCTTGTCAGACCCGCTCTGGGCAGGCATGTGCAGGTAATTACACACCTTGGGCGAGGCTGCCATGATGTCTAAAATCTGGTCGAAAAACTGCTCCGCTGGATAGCTCGTAACGAATTTTATCCATTCGATTCCGCGGATTTGACTTGCTAAATCGAGTAAATCGGCAAGACAATATGTCTTGTCTCCAGCCTTGTACTTATACCCGTTTACTCTTTGTCCGAGCAAAGTAACTTGTTTGACCCCTGTATCGGCCAGTTTTTTGATTTGTTCCATGATTGCCGTTGGAGCTCGGCAGACTTCCGGCCCTCGTACATAAGGGACAACACAATAAGTACAGAAGTTATTGCATCCCCGCATCACCCGCACAAACGCCTGGCCCGGTACGTTTTTGCTTTCAACTCCATAAGTAGATTCAAACTGCTCCAAAGCCTGATTCTGCACCTCATCCTGCTGCCGAATTTTCTCTGTGATTGTTAGTTTCCTGCCTTTATCCCTTAGGCTTTCCTTCAGCAATTGTGATATCCGTGGTAACTGCATTGGCCCACAAACAATATCTACAACTTCATGTTTGAGCAGCTCGCTACCAAGCCGTTGGGCCATACAGCCGATCACTCCAACTACCAAATCCGGTCGTGCCTTCTTAATGTGCTTGATGTGTCCCAGGTGGGAAAGTACTCGCTGTTCTGCATGTTGCCGAACCGAACATGTGTTTATTAAAATTACATCTGCGTCCTTGAAGTTTTTTGTAAGTACGAACCCCGCTTCTTCCAGCGCACAACTCACCAGCGCTGTATCAAGCTTATTCATCTGGCATCCGAAGGTTTGGATGAATGCTTTCATAGCATTCCTCCAAACCTGGACTCGGATGCCCCCGCGTTTAGTTTTGCTGAGGCAAAACTGCGGGGGCACCCTTCATTCATTACTTTCGCAGGTATTTCCAGCATAAATTCTAATGAGATTTAACTTCTGCGCCCGCGTCAAATTTTTGACTCGTCTCTCGGCACGCAACGCATTTTTGTAATAATGATACTCTTTAGCATAGACTAATGTCACGGGTAGTTTTTTTCTGAGGTATTTCGCCCCATGGCCACTATTATGCAGGGCGATGCGACCCTCCAGATCGTTTGTATATCCCGTGTAATATGTCCCATCTCTACATTGAACTATGTAAATCCAGTATTTACTTTTCCGAGCCAACTTTTTTAGGGTGGTTTTCATATTAGATAGAAATACATCTGGTCAATGGTTAGAATTCCCGAGACGTCATTATAGCTGAGCTTTCTATATTTATTTTTAACAAGTCCGTGATAGCCATCTTCTATCCCGATAATTTCCATATTATGTTCGATGATAGCTTTTTCGCGACCGCTCGTATTACCGCATTGATGCCGGGACAGCCACCACCACCTGTAAGAATTACTATTCGCTTTTTGTTTGCCATTATTTCACCTTACCAAGAGAGTTTTGAGTTCTTAGTTTTGAGTTATGAGTTGAAATAAAAACTCAACACACAAGATTCAAAACTTTCTCAACAGTATATGCAAATTAGCATTGAAGTCAATGCGTCCCTTGATCCCGATTTACTGCTGGTTGCCATTGTCATTCCTGTGAAGACGAGAATTCATTTTCTGTCATATTTACGCCGCAATTCATCTTATCGTGGAGTACTCCTTCTCATTTTTGCATTTTGATCTTTGATATTTTTTCCTCTTGCTTTCCACGATAATCCCGACAATAATATAAAAAAGCGAACTTTTTACTTTGTCGAGATAAGGTATTGATAAATGGATCTACAAGGTATTAGTGAAGATATTTTACGTCGTCCATTCGAGTCTTTCAGTATTCGCTTGGAAGATGGCCGCAAACTTCCTGTCCGGCAGCCGCAATGTACTTACTATTGATGTGATTATGACGCCACTTGCGATTGGGCGTTATCCGGTATTACCGAAGGTGAAAGTTTCAAAGAACGAACTTGGTGGAAGCAAGATATCGAGCACAACAGTTCGTAAATGAGAGGAAAATGACCGAGGAAATCAAGGTCAAATGTGCCCATTGCAAGCATAGGCTTCCCAAGAAAATCTGTGGTTGTCCTAAAAGCTCCCGTCACAATCAACAAATTGATATGCTCGATTTTTGTGACTTTTTTGAGCAGAATCCTGCACAGCCTCTCTATTCGCAGGCGTTGATTAAGGCTGCACTTGGAGACGAAGAGCTGGAAGTTGCGGAAGGAATAGAGGGATTGGAGACCGTTATTAGGTTGGGGTTGCCCGAAGATGACGAGTCATACGCTAGATTTGTCGTAGGCAGATACTATTATGAACTTGCCTATAGACGGTCACTGGGAAGCATTCATACAAGTGAGTTTTCCAATGGCATTGAGCAAATGGAAAAAGCGGTCTTGATGGACTCCCAAGGCGGATATGGAATATTTTCGCAGCCACTTCATAAAGCCGAACTCCCCAGCCTAGCAGCAGCATACCTTCATGTGAAGGACTCAATCCGGCAGGAAAAAGGCATCGAACCAGCGATAGCGTACCTGGAAGAGAAACTGCACTTGTTCGACTATCTGCCCAGTCCTCCCTTGCTCTTGCTTCTAGGTTTGGGTGAACTCTACAGGGACAAATCTAATACGGACATGGCGCGGCAGACTTTCACGAGGATATTGCAGACACCGGTCAGTCCGGTCGATGATGAACACGAGGCTAATGTACGGAAGGGTGCACGACACCAACTTCAATCGCTCGATTCACGAGATACGAAGCGGTCAGGCTGTTTCATAGCCACAGCAGTTTACGGAAAAGAGGATGTGAAAGAAATACGAATTCTTCGGCGTTTTAGGGATGACTTCCTTGTAAAGAGGCGCACAGGTAAATCGTTCGTGTCCTTGTATTATTACCTTTCCCCATCTATAGCCAAGGTAATCGGGGGATCACGGTGGGGGAGGTATCTTGTCCGAAGTATCGTTTTGAGGCCGATCCTTTGGTTTATATGCAAGGCCAATTTAATGTCAAAGTCGAGGAGCGGAGGAAGGACCTAGAATGGCTACAAAAGTCTATCTTGTATACAATAAATATGATGCGAATGCTATGGCATACATTGTTAACAACAAGCACGAAGCTGATATCATGGCTTACATCGTACACAATAAGTATGATGCGCAAATGAAGGTTTACGTTGTCGATAGTAAATACGATGCGGACATTAAGATTTTTATAGTAGACAACCCTTATGAGACAAAAGGCAGCTTATGCTTTATAACCTCGGCATGCGTCGAATCGATGGGACTTCCTGACTATTGCTACGAACTAACCGTTCTAAGAAATTTTCGTGATATGTACCTCGTATCTACTGAAAGTGGACGTTCTGATATCACTCGGTATTACGAGATTGCTCCACGAATATTGAAACGTCTTTACAGAATGCCCGACGCTTCCGTGCAATTAAGATCTATTTACAAGAAAATGATCTTACCGGCTGTAGAACTAGTTGGGGGAGGGCGTTATAAGGAAGCTCATGCGCATTACGCCGATCAATTGCGTAATCTATTGAACCGTCTTGGCATTGATCGCTCATCTTTGAGAATATAGGTCAGCGGGGCTGTTGAAAGACGTGGCTTGCACGCCGTAGCCTCTGGCGAAGGAGGGTTCGCGGCTCTGTCGAAAATTCGTCCTTGCCGAATCCGGTGAAGATGGAACTGGTATTCAATTTGTGCTACGTAGCAACTTCGCAGAGTAGCAAAAGTGCTCAAAACCTGCTCGTTTTTGTTAGTTTTTGCTCAAAACATGCGCAGATTTGCTCATTTCCTGCAAACTTTTACTCATTTTTACCCTCATTTTTAGCTTAATAATTGATACGTCCTATAAAGATACAATTTTTAATTGAATCAAAAGCACCAATATTAAAAATCCCCTCCGAAATCCCCTTTCTACCAATATTTCCCGACTTTATTTCTCTTCTTTTGTTCTCTTTTTCCTTCTATCTTCAGTTTTCTTGGGCTAGCGGTTGTCTATTGTATCTACGTTGCAGGTCTTTGAGATGATTCACTTCGTCGAAGCCCAGCAAAATGATTGGAAAGGCGGTTTTATTGTGCATTAATGGCTCATCCATATTCACCCATCGTCTGCAATATTCCCCGTCCGGAGTTCCAGGAATCGGGGAAAAATCAGCTAACATTCCGCGAATGCCCAGGCTGTTTACAAACCGCATTGAAGTTTCAATTTGTTGAATCTTACTGTAAGGATGACCGAGTAGTTGATACGCAGTGATATTTGTTGGCTCAGCACCAGCATCAATAAGATGCTTTACTGCTTCTGCAAGCTCACTTGGGAATACCTTCGAACCAGTATTTTCCTGCCAGCGCTTTGATGCACTCTCAAAACCAAGATAGAAGGTCTTAAAGCCCGCTTTGATCATAAGCTCTGCCAATTTCTTTGTCACAAAGCGAGCATTAAGTGCGTTTGGGCTGTGAAAGTTCACCTTCATATTGCATCTTATAACTTCACTCAAAAAGGGTATCAGACTGTGCTCAGCTCTGAACAATAGAGCATCGTCGTAGAACGCGATATTTTTGGCCCTCATTTTCAGTAAAAGCTTGAGTTCTGCAAATGAGCGTTCGATAGACCGAGCCTTGAATCTGCCGTAAACTTCTGGAACTGAGCAATACGTGCATTCAAATGGGCAACCCTCGCTGAGTTTCAGTACGCCTGTGCTTAGTTTTTCATATACTTCCCATAGGGCTGGCTGGCTTAAGTCAGGCTCAATTCCGAGGTATTCCCAGAGCTGCTGCAGATTTGTGCCATGTACGAGAAAATCAGACCCTAATTGTTGTGCATGGCTGCCGCAGAGCGTTGCATAGTTGCCACCAAGGATAATTTTTGCCTTTGGCCAGGCTTCGTGAATATCCTCTATCACTTCCTGAACGCCCAGATACCAGTAAGTCATCATTGTCTGTACAAATACAAGGTCGAAAGGTCCCTCTGTTCGAATAAAACGCCTGAACAAATCGCGAGGCAAGCCGAAGCGCCGGAAGTATCTTGGGATTGTCTCAAAAACCTTAGGGTTCGGGATTTTTTGATAATAAAATCGGCCTTTGCCCCAGCAATCTGATTCACATTCCTTTTGCCCGATCATGAATGGATGCAGCCGGTCGAGATAATCGAAGAGCTTAAAATCAGCTTTGCCCCGTAAGTATCCTGCAACGCTCAGTAAACCGTAGGGCTTAAGCCAGAAATCGTATGCGGAAAAATCGTATATTGGTGGATTCACAAGTAGAATTCTCGGTGCCATAATTTCCAAGCCCGTCTATAGAGGCCGATCGAAATCTTGACAGCTTAATTTCTGCATGAATTTCCGCATATGAAAAGGTGGACGGCTTACTATACTGTTCTAATCTTACGGTTTCAGTTGTTCCTTGAGTGAGTTGATTAATTTGATTGTCTTTGTGGTTGCTTCTGCGATAGGAGTGCTTTGTCTCTGAGTATCGTGACGTAGCGTTATTTCGACGTTTCCTTCGGCAACGGATTTTTTGCCGACGGTCACTCTTACGGGTATGCCAATCAAATCCATATCTTTGAATTTCACTCCGCCCCGAAGCTTACGGTCGTCCAGCAGAACATCAATCCCTTTTACCGACAGTTGCTGATAGATGTCCTCTGCGATCTTTGCCACTTCATCATCTTCCTGGTTGACGCAGGTGACAATCACTTCAAATGGTGCGATACTGATCGGCCAGATTATGCCGTTCTTGTCATTGCCAATTTCTATTGCAGAAGCGACGATGCGGTTAATGCCGATGCCGTAGCAGCCCATGATGCAAGGCTTTTCTTTGCCGTTTTCGTCAAGAAATTTGGCGCTTAGTTTTTCGCTATATTTAGTTCCGAGCTTGAAGACCTGACCAACCTCAATGCCTTTTCTGAACAACAGTTTTTTACTCTCGTGGGTGTCACCTTCCTGTGCATAGCGGATGTCAGCAACGATGATGTTGTCACCTTCGGTTGGAAAGTCTCGACCAGGAACAACATTCTTCATGTGATAGTCGGTCTTATTCGCGCCAGTAACTCCAACGTCCATTGCGGCTACTGCATAGTCGATGACTAACAACGGTCCAAGACGGAGGTTAAATGGACCAGCAAAGCCTACTTTAGCTCTTGTTATCAGTTCTATATATTCTTCACAGTCGCAGAGTCCAACATGACGATTACCCAAAGCCTGTACAAGTTTCTCTTGATTAACTTCGTGGTCACCACGAACTAGCACAGCATAAAATCCTTCAGTTCGGGCTTTCAAAGTCTTTGGAAGTTGCCCATGATGCTTACCTCTATATTCGCTGATCTCCTTAGCAATACGTTCACCAGTGTCTGTAGTATAAATCAAAGTCTTTATCATATTCTTCGGATGTGTATTAAGGAAAGCGCAGACGGATTCGATGCTGCCGATATTGGGGGTATGGACTTCCTGCATTGGCGGGATTTCTCGTCCCTCGTCCCTCGTCCCTCGTCCCTCATTTCTTGGAAGCGGGTCTACGTCTGCTCTTTCAAGATTAGCTGCGTAGGAGCCGTCTTCGGTATATACAATAGTATCCTCACCAGACTCACAGGGCACAGTGAACTGATGTGAGCCGGAGCCGCCCATTTCGCCGGATTCGGCTTTGACTATCACGTATTCAAGCCCACAGCGTTTGAAGATTCGACAATACGCCTCGTACATGGCTTTATACGTTTCGTCGAGGCTTTCAGACGTGTCGTGGAAGCTGTAAGCGTCTTTCATAATAAACTCACGCGACCGCAGAACGCCGAATCTCGGTCGAAATTCGTCACGAAACTTGAAACTTATCTGGTATAAGTTCATCGGAAGCTGCTTGTAAGAATTTATTTCACTGGCAGCGATGCTTGTGACGACCTCCTCAGCAGTGGGGGCCAGGACATTCACACGGTCATGGCGGTCGGTAAACTTAGCCATAGTATTACCATAATCGACATCTCGACCGGTTCTTTGCCAGAGTTCAATCGGTTGAACTGCTGGCATAAGAATTTCCTGGGCACCCGCTCTGTTCATCTCCTCACGTACTATTTCGATAACTTTGAGTAAACTTCGCCAGCCAAGCGGCAGATAGGTGTATGTGCCGCTTGCAACTTTCCGCATAAGACCAGCTCGGATCATCAGCTTATGGCTTGTTATCTCCGCATCGGCGGGAACTTCCTTGACTGTCGGTATTAGTATTTGGGTGTATCTCATATCACATAACCTCAGGGTTTGCCTTTTTTATATGTCATGTTGGAGACTGCTATACAGGCACAAGTTTATAGCTCAATAGGTAAATTGTTGCAAGGTATTTCATGACTCATCTGTTTCATTCTGGTATGTTGGTTTGCCGAGCCGATGGCAGTAGGAAAGGAGAACAAAGCCGTCGCGCCAGAATTCGTGAAAAAACAGCCTTGTCAGGACAACACAGCCGGGCTAAAATCTGCTGACTTCAACCTGAGTATGTCAGGAGGTATCCGGGCAATTCTCGAGTGGTTTTTTTACTTAAAGGCAAATGCGCAGGATTATTGAGTGAAGTGACATTATGAGCGCCAAAAAGAGCCAAGAGAGAGCACGATCTTCCAGCAAAAGCAGGTTAGAACTGACTACTGGCATTCGGCTTGGAAAGTATCGACTTGAGAAGCGTCTTGGTGAAGGTGGAAGCTGTGAGGTCTGGAAGGCCAAAGATTGCGTCGAAGATATAACAGTGGCCTTGAAAATACCCCAGGGAGATGTTAATGGTGAGCGTGACAACCAAGGATTGTTTCGCGAGATTCGCCTTGTTGCCCGGCTGCGTCACCCTCACATAATGCCGGTTAAAAACGCCGATATCATCAACGATTATGTTGTTTTAGCTACTGAATTGTCGGTTGGAACCCTTGCGGACCGTTCCAAGCCAATGTCTGTCCGACGCATAATTTCAATAATATCGCAGGTACTTGATGGACTTGCGTATGCGCACCAGCATCGAGTCGTACATTGTGATGTCACGCCGAGTAATATTTTCTTGTTTACCAATGAACGAGCAGCCCTTGGCGATTTTGGAATAAGTCTACGAGTCAAAAGACGGATGGAAACCGTTGAAGATTTCGGCACGCCAGGATATGTCGCTCCCGAACAGGCTTATGGCCGACCTACATACCGCAGCGATTGTTTCGCCGTTGCGTTGATTCTCTATGAATATCTAACGGGCGTGTTGCCTCGCTGGCCTTTTCGCTGGCCCTTCCGCGGGTACAAACGGCTATGCGAACGAGCCAATCTGGCGTTGGTGAAGTTCTTAAAGCGGGCATTGTCAGTTGACCCGGCCACGAGTTTTGCCAATGCCCAGGAAATGCTGGCCGCGTTGCAGCAAGCTGTTCCGAGAAGTCTTCGTGCTTATTCTCTCATGAAATCGGCTGACAGAAAACAGATTCACTGGCGTAAGATGCGCCGAGGCTCGTTCATAAATCGCTATAGTAAGGTGATGACCATTGATTTTCGCTGCGCTGATTGTGGTGAGCCAATTGCTGAGAGCATGCTTGCCTGTCCCTGGTGTGGCAGCGAACGGAATCGGTTTGATACAAATAGCCTCTTCAGTCACATTTGTCCGCATTGCCATAAGGGCGTATTGCCTGAATGGCGTTTTTGTCCTTGGTGTTATGGAGCAGGTTTTGCCTCGCCCAGTTCCGACCGCACCAGGGGAGTAAGGTATCACGCACGCTGCAAATACTGCGATGGCAAGTTGATGCGTTTTATGCGGTACTGTCCTTGGTGTCACCGCAAGGTTCGTAGACCCTGGCGCGTACGTCCTTTTCCTGAAGTCTGCGGCAGGTGCGGTTGGTCAGTGGATTCTGAGTTCTGGAATTACTGTCCATGGTGTAAGCAGTGCCTTGTTGAGTAAATGGGTAGATGCGTTGATGAGTAGATGGGTTGTGGAACCGGTGTAGATGTCTGGAGCACAAGTCAACAGTAAAGTATTGGCCTTTCAGTTTTCCTGGGGCGCGGCAAGTAACATCGGCAAGCTGCGTGAAGAGAATGAAGACGCGTATGTGATAGAGCCTGATGTGGGTCTCTTTCTTGTTTCCGATGGAATGGGAGGCCATCGGGGCGGAGAACTTGCCTCAAAGATCATCACACAAGACTTACCGCCAATGATTGAAAATAGGCTGGACAAGCTACGATCGCAAAATCCGAGATTAATAAGGTCTTTGCTGAGAAAGACAATTACTGAACAGAGCAAGCAATTGCACATGGAAGGTGACAGTGAAAGCGGCTACAAAGGAATGGGAGCAACGGTTGTCGTGGTGTTGTTTGTTGATGGCCGAGCTTACGTTGCAAACGTCGGTGACAGCAGAATATACCGTTTCCGCAACCGCAGACTCACACAGTTTACCAAAGATCATTCTGTCATAGCTAAGCTTTTGGAAAAAGGTCAGATAACCGAAGCACAGGTGCAAAGCCATCAAGACCGAGGTGTAATTACTCGCTATGTGGGCATGGAGGAAAAGGCCAGGCCTTACGTGCGTTCATTTCTTCTAAAGAAACGAGACCGCCTGCTATTGTGCACTGATGGCCTGACAGACATGGTCGATGATACGAAAGTTGCGGCCATCTTAAATACCGATTCTGATTGTCAGACAACCTGTAATAAACTTATTGAAGCGGCCAATTCAGCCGGCGGTGTAGACAATGTCACCGTAGTTCTGGTCGAATGGAGGGGATAGAGGCACTGAACCTTCAACGAACTGGCCTTTAAGGAAGTGCGCAAGCTGATTTCTCACGGCCTTTTTTCACTGTTTGTGCTTCTTTAGTTTGAAAAATCTATCCTTGCGTTCTAGTTTCGTGGGGACTATAATTGAGGTGGGCAAAATATTAGAAAATGGAGTCTGTAATGGCACACAAATTCATAAACGAAATTGAACCGGGAGAAGGGATAAACGATATCTATTTGGTTAAAGACCCAATCCTACGGAGCACAACACGTGGTGACCTTTACATAGCGATGTTCCTTTCGGACAGAACCGGCCAGCTAAACGGGCGAATGTGGCAGGCGACCGAAACAATCTACAGAGCTTTGCCAAAGCCAGGCTTTGTTCATGTGCAGGGAAGAAGTGAACTTTATCAAGACAACTTGCAGATAATTGTCAACAGTATTCAGCCCATCGATCCAGGCAAGGTTTCCATTGAGGACTTTCTTGCGCACACAGACAAAGACACTAAGCAATTATTTGAAGAAGTAAAGAAAATGATGGAGGGAATAGGCAATCTCCAGCTAAAAGCGATTGTGGGAGAATTTCTCTCCGACAAGAATCTTATGGATAAGTTCTGCGAGGCGCCGGGTGGGATGAAACTACATCACGACTACATCGGCGGCTTACTCGAACACACTCACAATATGCTTCAAGTAGCAACCGTGATTCTGCCACTTTATCCACAGGTCCAGGCCGACCTTGTTTTGGCTGGCATTTTCTTGCACGATATGGGTAAGACCGAAGAGCTTACATACGATATGGCCTTTTCATATACCGATTCGGGCCAGCTCATTGGGCACATCGCTCAGACTCTTGTTATGGTAAACCGAAAAGCTGATGCGCTTGCTGCAAAAGGCACACAGATCGATAGGCATATTCTGGATGCTTTAAGCCATATTATCTTGTCGCATCATGGCGAATATGAGTTTGGCTCACCTAAACTGCCTGCCACGCCTGAGGCCTTTATGGTTTACTATATTGATGACCTCGACGCCAAGTTGAACCAGGTCGCCTCAGCTATCGACAGCGAACTGGGCGACTCCAACTGGACCCAGTGGAAAAACGCCTTGCAGACCCGTCTATATAGAAAACGCATCGAATAAAAACTCTCGATTCGTCAATTTGAAAGTGAGTTCTTTGAAGAATCTGATTTTGATGATGTTGTTATCAATTATTTCTGGCTGCTCTAAAAGTGGGTTTGTAGAGGACTCATATTTGTCAAATTCTTCTGTAAATGCACTTGTTAAGAACTTGTATGCAAGAGGAGCAAAGCCATATTCAACAGCCAAGCTTGTTTTCAGTGGTTCAGAGGGTGATTATGGAGCGGATACTCGAGTTGTTATTACAGACAGGCAAGTGATTGATAAGGTATGGCGTTCTATCTTAAATTCGAAACCATATGCCCGATTTTCTGCTTGTGGATATCAAAAGATTGAGTTTTATTCAACGCGGTGCTCAAACACTCCTCTGGCAACTTTAACGGTCATGTGTGGCGATGTTTACCATGGTGATGCTGCATACGTTGAGGGGACCGGTCCTTTTCCTTGGGATAGTTCCAAAGAAGGTAGAGTTGGTGTGTACGAATGTGAAGGATTGAATGAACTTGTACTTAAGTATCTCAAAGAAGAATACGAACGGGGACAAAAGAAATAACGAAACTAACCAATTCGCTGTTTACATGGGGCAAAATGTTGGCTGCCTAAAATAGGTTTTTGTGAGAAGATGACTACTTGGCGAATGGCAATAAGGCATTGAAAAAAATTCGGCCGAGCCACCCCCCCGAGGAATTTAGCCCGGCGGGGAGTGTAATTGCTGCGTATGGCGCCATAACTTCGAGAATTCGAAAAATGTAAAAAGCCCAGCAGGGCTATCCCCCCGCGCTAGCCCCACAGGCCTCCGAATCTTCAGCACAGACTGGACGCAAATATTTTGATTGCTGCAAGTGCTTCAACAGAAATTACTTACACACTCGACTCGACGTCGGATGACCCGTTTGAATGCGAGTCCGAGATAAATTGGCTCTCGAACAGCTATGAATTTGCCGTCGCAATAAGTAAATTCTGAGTATTCCTCAGGTTTTTGTCATCTTTTACAGCCACGGTGTGACAACCCTATGTCACACCTCGGTAAAAAACCCATCTTTTGTCAGGGGATTGGGCTTAAACATGTCGCGACTAAAGGCTATAAGGCGGAGTTTTTGGCTGATTCACCGTCTTTTTCATTTCTTGTGGACTGTATTGACATCCAGTATGCAGGTTCATTTAGAACGGTACGTTTGATATGGATGCAAACTGTAGAGTAGACTTCGCGGACTATAGTCTTCTGGCTTCTATGTGGCTCTCTGACCAGTGTGACAGTAACGATGGGTGTTTGGGCAGTGACTTTGACCAGAGTGGGCGGGTAGATAACTCTGATCTTAAAATCCTCGCCAACAGTTGGCTTGCTGAAGACTACTGATTTATCTTTTGCCCAATGGCCCTGATTTTAAATGCGAAGGGGCACCGCAATAATAGATGCAGCGACTTCGTAAGACGTTATTCTCTTGACCGTCTTGTCTCACCCACACTATATTGACCGTCATGTCAAAGAACTTGTATGTAATTGACGGTCACGCGCACATTTATGCTGCTTATTATGCTCCGATGCGCCAGGAGCTGACCAGCCCATCGGGTGAACCTACAAAAGCAACCTACATCTTTACTACTGCTTTGCTCGGCCTCATTCATCGCCGTAATCCTGATATGCTCGCTGTCGCAATGGATAGCAAAACACCCACTTTCCGTGCGAAAATCTATCCCGAATACAAAGCCCATCGCCCACCAATGCCTGACGATCTGCCTGTTCAGATAGACCGAATTGAACAGATTCTTGCAGCGATGAAAATCCCCGTGCTGCGAGTTGACGGTTTCGAGGCCGATGATGTGATTGGCACGATAGCCAAGAAGGCTCAGTCTCACCAGATTGACACGTACATATGTGGTAATGACAAGGATCTCTTACAACTTGTTGGTGAACACATTTTTCTCTACAATGTTAAGACCAAAGAGGTAACAAACGCTGATGTGTTGCTTACGAATTTGGGAATAACTCCAGAACAGGTCGTCGACTGTCTTGCTCTGCAGGGTGATACCTCAGATAATGTACCTGGCATACCGGATGTTGGGCCAAAGACAGCGCTGCAGTGGATGCAGAAATACGGCTCAATTGAGAATCTTTATGAGCACATAGATGAGATAGGCGGCAAACGCGGTGACAACCTTTGCAAGTACAAAGATACCCTCACTCTTAGCAAAGAACTCATCACAATCGACTGCAATTCTCCTGTGCGAATTGACTACGATGATTTGACACTTAAGACGTTCGACAATACAAAACTGGTCCAGATACTTACCGAATTGGGCTTCAATCGCCTTCTGACACAATTGGGTCTTTCGGCATCAACTGTCACCGTGCCAGCCGAACCTGGCAGCGCGGTGACCAAACACATCTTGGGAGAATCCGCTTCAGCAGAGACTGTCGACCATAATTATCAGCTTGTAGATTCACAGGGCAAATTCGACAAGTTCCTAAGTGAACTGGCAAAGCAGGAACTATTTGCTGTTGATACCGAGACGACCTCTATTTTTCCGATGCAGGCACAACTTGTCGGCCTTTCCTTCTCATGGCAGCCTCATCATGGCTACTATCTGCCTGTAAAATCTCCACTCGGCGTAAAGCATCTCGATATAGAAACTGTGCGCTCAAAATTGGCTGTGATACTGGCGGACGAAAGTATCAGGAAAATCGGCCAGAACATTAAGTATGATCTGCCTGTTCTCCAGAATGCTCAGATGCCGTTGAAAGGCGTACATTTTGACACGATGGTCGCATCTTATTGCCTGGACCCTGGCCGGTATAGTCACTCTTTAAACAAAATGGCACTGGATTATCTTAGTTACCAGTGTATACCGATTTCAGCACTCATCGGCAAAGGCAAAAATCAGCTCACCTTCGACATGGTCGACACCACTGCCGCCTGCGAATACGCGGCTGAAGACGCAGATATTACAATGCAGCTTTACGAGTGTCTTAGCGGGCGCCTTGAAAAAGAGTCGGCGTTAAAAAGGCTGTTTTTTGAGGTCGAGATGCCGCTTGTGTCAGTACTGGCGGTCATGGAATACAACGGCGTTTCCCTTGACACTACCTTGTTGAGAAACATGACGGCTGAAATAAGCGAGGCATTGAAAGAGCTCACTGACCGTATCTATGCGCATGCTGGAGAGAATTTCAATATTGATTCTCCGAAACAATTGTCTCAGATTCTTTTTGATAAGTTAGGTCTGCCATCGCTTCGCGTCGGCAAGGCGGGTCGAAGTACCGATGCATCAGTCCTTGAGGGGTTGTCCTCTGCACATCCCGTTGTCCCACTGATTCTTCAGCACCGAACGTTGAGCAAACTCAAAAATACCTATGTGGATAAGCTCGGCTCGCTGATAAATTCACGAACAGGCCGGCTTCATACCTCGTTCAATCAAACCATAACTGCCACAGGCCGATTGAGCTCAAGCAATCCCAACCTGCAGAATATTCCCATCCGCACAGAAATCGGGCGAAAAATCCGTGACGCCTTTATTCCAAAAGACAAAAGTGACTATATTCTCAGCGCCGACTACTCGCAAATCGAACTTCGCCTGTTGGCACATTTTTCCAAGGATGAAGCGTTGAAGGCGGCGTTTGCTGGCGATCAGGACATCCACAAGTTTGTCGCCTCGCAGATTTTTAATGTGCCAGTTGAAGAGGTTACTGGTGAGATGCGCTCACGTTGTAAAGCGGTCAATTTTGGCATCATCTATGGGCAGGGGCCTTTCGGCCTTTCACGTACAATTAGTATAAGCCAGGCTGAGGCAAAGAAGTTTATCGACGACTATTTCGCACGGTACGGCTCCATCCGCAAGTTCATGGACGAGTGTATCGAAAATGCAAAGCGTACCGGTTATGCCGAGACAATACTTGGCCGCAGGCGAAAGATTCTGAACCTAAACAGCAGGAACTCTAATAAGCGTGCCCAGGCTGAGCGCCTGGCCGTAAATACCGTCGTTCAGGGTTCCGCCGCGGATCTAATAAAGGTCGCCATGATAAACATCCAGCGGAAAATCGAAGCAGAGACACTACCTGTGAAGTTGATCCTTCAGGTTCACGATGAGCTTGTTTTTGAATTACCCGCCGCGGAGGTTGAAAGACATGCACGTTGGATTGAGAAGGAAATGGCCGGCGCTATTAAGCTTGATGTCTCGCTAAAAGTCGATATCACCCACGGACCAACCTGGTTAAGCGATCAATCGTAGGGCAGCTTCAAGTCGCCTATTGTTTCTCGCCTTTCTCCTTGGGCGGCAGATATCGGCTCAAAACCCCCGTCTCATCCGCAAGCAATAGAGATCCCCAACGAAATTTTTTTTGCAATACCCTAAACAAGTCATCAGCCCATTTCTCGTAATACTTCATTTTTGGATAGCCATATCGCCACTTGCTAAAAGTCACGTCATAGTAAATGATGCTGAGAAAGCGTCTAAAAGCCTTCGCAAGTTCTTCCTTGTCACTTCCGTATGCCAGGAGCGCTGATTCACGTAAGAATCCGGAAGATTGAGAGCCCATTATACTAAAGAAAATTCCAATCTTCGCTACCATATACTTGTTCTTAATTGTCAATGTTGAAGAGATATTCCCTCTTCGTAAAGTGAGCTCAGTACCTTTCGGAAATCTCAATTCCAACTTTGCTTCAGGAAAGTTTCCTTTGATTCCGTAGAATATATTATTCCTGAAGTCACCGTCGATTGTCTCGAGTGGTCTTGGTTTATCCGCTATATTTTTATGGGGCCAACCGAGCCACTTTGGGATTTCCTTTCTGTACATCGCTAAATCAACTTCGGGAGTAGTGAAGTGGTTGGCCATATAGTACACAAGCAAATACTCAGTTAAATTCAAAAAACATTTGGTCGCAAACGCAAAATTTTGAGATCCTGACGTTTTGGTTAATCCTTCAATGTTTTTAGCATTCACAGGATTCATTTCTTTGAACCTCTTGAATATCCACCTTGCATCATTGTAACAACCCAGCGTAGTTGTGTCGGGGAATCTTAAACCGTAAGGTAGTTCTTTTTTTCTCGGGCTTAGTAAGTACATCACTGGGATTTCTCTTCTTATGCTCTTCGGAATATTTGACAAATACACGAGAATCGCAATCAATACTGTCAAACAGGCTAAAACAATAGTGAGAAGAATCACAGAACTTATTACAGTGCTCTTTTCGAAAAGACTGTTGATTAGCTTTGGCATAATCCCTATGAACAAGCCTATGGCAATAGAGCCTAAGATTATCTCCTACACATAGCGATTCTTACGATTCAGATATATGTACCCAATAGCGCAGACGAAAACTGCCACAGTCAATATAGCCAGTACTATCATAGCTCTTGGCATTCTGAAACTCTCCAACAGTGGTATTTGAATCCACGCGTGCAATTATGCTGCGCTGCATAGAGCAAGTACTATTATAATGTGCATTATAGTGGTTTTCATAACGACGACCCTCCTAATAGGTTCGAGACTTCCCTCCTTGTGCAATTAAAAGTATTGAGCAAAACTCGCTAATAATTAACGCTTTAATCTTCTGGATCACTTGTCCAAAAGACAGATTTACTCTTCCTTGATTCGACAGCATTTTACAAAATTCAATCCAGACGGCAAGTGTTTTTTGTGTATAAACTTCCATCGGAGAGAACCTTTTGGCTGTATGTTGGCTATGAGCGATGTGTATAGCTAATTCTCCTCGTATCTGGTAACAGCATGACCATCGACTCAATACATTAATATATTGATGCTGCGTACAGGTTTTTTAAAATGTTGTTTTTTATATTGATCCCCCAATATATGTATTTCAGGGTTGTTTAACCTACCATTGTTCTAACAGTTTCTTACTGAAGCGTTGACGTAAGACGTGCAAGCCAATAGAATAGCCGCTCCGTGATTGGTGAATAGTCAATTAACCAGTCTCTTAGAGACCAGTTACCATTTAACCAATTGCCACAATCGAGATTCATGTATGGCGAAGATTAACGAGAATTTTTTGAAACTACAGGCTGGTTATCTTTTTCCGGAAATCGGCAGACGCGTCCGTGCCTTCAAAGGGAAAAATCCCGATGCCAAGATAATCAGTATGGGCATCGGTGATGTCACGCAACCTTTAGCACCCGCTGTGATTGAGGCCATGCACAAGGCTGTAGATGAAATGGGCCGAAAGGAAACCTTCCATGGTTATGATGATGGTGGCGTTGGCTATGAGTTTCTCAGGAAAGCAATCATAGAAAACGATTTCAAAAGCAGGGGGGTCGAAATTGGGCTTGACGAGGTCTTCGTCAGTGATGGTGCCAAGTGCGATACAGCCAACATGCAGGAAATATTTGGCCTGGACAATGTGGTCGCCGTGGCTGACCCGGTATATCCTGTTTATATCGACACCAACGTCATGGCCGGCAGGACGGGTGATGCGAATAAGACCGGCCAATATGACAAGATTGTGTATATGCCGTGCACAGCGGAGAACAACTTTGTGCCGGAGCTTCCGAAAGAATCTGTTGATATTATATACCTGTGTTTTCCAAACAACCCCACAGGGGCAGTGGCCGGTAAAGAAATCCTTGGTAGATGGATTGAATACGCCCAGAAAAATAGAGCTGTGATTTTCTTCGATGCCGCTTATGAGGCCTTTATTACCGATCCGGAAATTCCGCATTCGATTTACGAAATCGATGGCGCTAAGGATGTCGCAATTGAGTTCCGCAGTTTCTCTAAGACGGCTGGGTTTACCGGCGTTAGATGCGCTTTTACTATTGTGCCGAGACAGGTCAATGCTTATGCCGGCAACGGCAGGGCAGTCGAAGTCAATCCCCTATGGAAAAGACGACACTGCACGAAATCTAATGGCGTCTCTTATGTCACCCAGGTCGGTGCGGCGGCCATTTACAGCTCTCAGGGCAAGAAGCAAATAAGAAGAGTTATCGAACTATATATGGCCAACGCCGCTTTGATTCGTGAATCGTTGACAAAACTTGGTTATAGCGTCTATGGTGGAAGCAATGCGCCCTATATATGGCTCAAGACACCGCAGGGTTTGAACTCCTGGGACTTTTTTGATCAGCTTTTACAGAAAGCACATGTTGTCAGCACACCTGGAGTTGGCTTTGGACCGTCGGGTGAAGGCTATCTGCGTCTAACGGCTTTTGGTACACTGGAGAGTGTTAAGGAAGCTCTGGAACGAATTGCCCGTATTTAAATAATATCCAACAGTATTTACTCCACAGCTTTGCTGTGGGTTTGGACTTTCTTGATGACTTCAACAACTGCATACATTGGGCTTGGCAGCAATTTAGGCGATCGGCAGGTTGCAATTCAACGCGCTATCGAAATGCTTGCTGCTACTGAGCGCGTTGAGCTGCTGCGGGTCAGTGACGTTATTGAGACTGTTCCTCTTGGCCACGTCAATCAGCCAAAGTATCTAAATGCCGTTGCAGAAGTGAGGACAACTCTGTCAGCGGAGGATTTGCATAAGAATCTTTTTCAAATTGAGATTTCTCTTGGAAGGCAGCGGCAGAAGAAATGGTCTGCCAGAACTATAGACTTGGATTTATTGTTGTTTGACCAGAAGCTGATAAATCTGCCTCACATTACTGTACCGCATCCACAGATGCACTTGCGTTCGTTTGTTCTCAAAGGTCTCCACCAGCTCAATCCGGATTTACTTCATCCAGGTTTGAATGAAACCGTAAGCGAGCTGATAGCTCGACTGCGAGGTGCGGATTTTGCTCTAAATCCGGAGCTTCCTCAGCTTGTCAGTGTAGCTGGTATTATAGGCGTCGGGAAAACAACGCTGGCCAAAAAATTAGCAAAGGTCCTTGGCTGTCGTATATTGCTGGAGCCTTATGATTCTAACCCTTTTATGCCCGAAGTCTACGCCGGCAGACAGGAGCTTGCTCTGGATTCGCAGCTATGGTTTTTAGCGAGTCGGGTTGAACAGTTGAATGCAAATACACTCGCAGCAGGGCAGATTGCAGTAAGTGACTATGTGTTTGACAAAGAACGCATCTACACAAAGAGTCTGCTGAACGCCCATCAACTAACTTTGTACGAAGAAATCTACGGGCAGATGGCTGAAAAGGTTGCCTCGCCGGTTTTGGTCATTTACCTGCTGGACTCAGTTGAAAACTGCCTTCGACGTATACATCAGCGTAACCGTCCCTACGAGCAGGAAATTGAGCCGACGTTTTTACGGTTGTTGAGATCTCGCTATGAACAGCTTTTTGACGATTGGAAGATTTGCCCGGTTATTCGTATATTAGTGTCGGAGTTTGATTTTCTGAAAGAGGCGAACATTGAGCGTTTAGCGTATCAGATAAGACACTATGTTGCAGTGCAGACTACTGTTTCAGCAGATGCGTCTGTAGATGCCTAAGGTTAGTTTCCAATGAAGGTTGCAGAAACCATAGAATCCGTCAGAAATTATATCAAGGCGGCCCACGCGAAAGGCGAGAAAATCGGCTTTGTGCCGACGATGGGTGCTCTGCACATCGGGCATATTTCGTTGATTGAAGAAGCCAAAAAACAGGCGGATTACGTTGTTGTTAGTATCTTCGTAAATCCGACGCAGTTTGGACCTGGAGAAGATTTTGAAAAATATCCACGCCCGTTGGAGAAGGACCTCGACATCTGCGACAAATATGGCGTTGACCTTGTCTTTGCACCGACACCACAAGAAATGTACAGCTCGCGGAATCTCACGTGGGTGACAGTTGAGAAATTAACGGAGACATTATGTGGTCGGTTCAGGCCAGGGCATTTTCAAGGCGTGACGACGGTATGCGCAAAGCTTTTCAATATCGTTCAACCAGAAGTTGCATTCTTTGGCCAAAAGGACGCGCAGCAGGCAATTGTCATTAAGAGAATGGTCACTGATTTGAATATGCCGCTGCAGATTGTTGTCTGTCCGACGGTGCGGGAACCGGACGGGCTTGCTGTGAGCAGCAGAAACCGGTATCTATCCCCACAGCAACGAAAAGACGCGGCCTTAATCTACAAGTCACTTCAGCAGTGCAAGGAGATGATAGACACGGGAGCGACCGATGTTCAACAAATCATCGTGGAGATGCGTAAGGTCTTACAGCAAATTCCGTCGGGGCAAATCGAATATGTCAGCATTGTCAATGCTGAAAGCCTGGAAGAAATTGACCACGTTTCCGGCAAAGTCCTCGCAGCGGTTGCTGTACGAATAGGTTCATCTCGGCTGATTGACAACATTCTGCTGGACACTGTCAATGGTTAGACTATAATTTGTTTTTTGCTAATTTTGTATACAAAGGGAAAAACCACGCTAAGTCTAAACCATGCTCATAAAAGTTCTAAAAAGCAAACTACATCGGGCCACGGTCACTGAAACGAAGCTGCATTATCCAGGCAGCATTGAGATAGATTCTGCGCTAATCGAAGCGGCTGGAATTGTGCCTTATGAGTCTGTTCTTGTTGCCGACCTGAACAATGGTAATAGGCTAGAAACATACGTTGTTCCTGCTGAAGCCGACTCTGGTCGGATTGTTATACTTGGTGCCGCTGCTCAGCTCATAAAACCCAAGGACCTTGTTATCATCTTGGGTTTTGCGTACTGCACACTCGAAGAAGCCAAAAAGTTAAAGCCTAAGATTGTTATTCTCGATGAGAATAATAAGATTAAGGAAAATGCCTCGTAGCGGTTGTTTGATGAGATTGCTAATTGTCTCAGGAGGACAGATGAATGGATTTGTTTGATTAGGAACGAAGTCGATGCGTCCTGAACTTTTTGAGATTCCCTTTATTCACCTAACCATCAAGAGCTATGGCTTGATGATGGTCGTTGGCTTTTTAGCAGCGGTGGCTTTAATAAGACGCCTTAGCCGGGACATCACCACAGATCCTCGGCACATAACAAATGCGGCGCTCTACTCATTGATAGCAGGGGTTGTAGGGGCGCGGGCATTTTATGTTGTGCACCATTTCGACCAGTTCCAGGGGCAATCTCTCTATTCAGTTTTCGCCATCTGGAAGGGCGGCTTGGAACTCGTAGGTGGAGTGATATTGGCGATAGCCGTAATTATTCTCTACCTTTGGTACCATAAGCTTCAAATACGCCAGTATATGGATATCCTTGCAATCGGCCTCATGCTGGCACTTGCATTCGGTAGAATCGGCTGCTTTCTCAATGGCTGCTGCTACGGCAAACCGACAGAGCTGCCCTGGGGCGTTCAATTTCCATATAATTCGTTCGCTTATATCAGCCAGGTCAACGCCGACCCCCAAAGAAATCGTAACGAACCTCAACTGAAACTGCCCCGTGAGGAATATGAGGGCTACGTTGATAAAGAAGGACGGTGGTACCCAAAACCTCTTGAGGACCTGACTAATGCGCAAAAGGCAGATGTCACCAAGGGCAAATATCGCTGTCTGCCTGTCCATCCAACCCAATTATATATGTCGACCATGGGTGCTATTTTGTGCCTCATACTGTACCTATTCTGGCGAAGATCCAAAAATGCCTGTAGCTCTGCAAAGGCTTGTAGAATCTTTACAAGTCCGGGTTCTACCTTCAGCTTGATGTTCATTCTTTACGGCATTGGGCGGTATCTCATCGAGTTTCTTCGCGATGACAATCCGTTTGAGTTTGCGAAACTGACAATTTCTCAGATCCTCAGTCTAATTCTAATAGCGGTCGGTGTAGTGCTCATGGCGGTGTTTGCGAAAATGGGCTCGGGTAAGACCGCTGTTCAATAGATCGTAAAATCTTGAACTGTTTATTTCTTGTTCACGCGGAGGAATGGTCCGACATTTTTAGTTGAACACCTGCCGGTTTTGCCGATATATAGTAGAGCAATGATCGGGCTTATTTTCGTTCAAGAGCGATAATTATGGGTCTTTACGATAGGGACTATACACAGGCAGGCTTCAGATCGCAGCCTCATTATGCGCCGCAGATGCGCTTTACGTTTCCACGGCTTACGCCCGTGGTCAAGTGGTTACTGATCATCAACATTGCGATATTTCTCACAGCAGTGATTGTAAGCCCTGTTGGTTTCTATATTTATGAGTGGTTCCAGCTTGATACTACTTCGCTGTTTCGGGCCTTGCAGTTTTGGCGACTAATTACGTATCAATTCCTCCATGACCCGCTCTCAATTTGGCATATTTTTCTCAATATGCTTGGCTTATTTTTCTTGGGCCCGACATTGGAGCGCCATTGGGGCAGCAGGAAGTTCCTGCCGTTCTACCTTGGTTGTGGTGTAGCGGGAGCTTTGTTCTATTATTTCTTGGTTGCAGTTGGATTCTTGCCACAGGGGATAATGGTTGGTGCTTCCGGTGCTATACTTGGAATGTTAGCTGCATGTGCTATTCTCTTCCCACACTTTGTTGTTTTTATTGCCTTTTTTCCGGTACCAATAAGAGTGGCGGCAATTGGCCTTACGTTCGTATATCTATTCTTTGTAATAACCAGAGGAGAAAACGCTGGTGGCGATGCTGCACACTTGGCAGGTATGGCAGCAGGAGCTGGCTATGTACTGTCTAGGCCTTGGCGAGAGCAATTGAGGCTAAAGGTGCATTCTCGCACTTGGGAAAGAAGGATGGCTGCAGAACGAAATCTTCAAATGGAAGTCGATCGTATTTTGCAGAAAGTCCACGACCAGGGCGTTCACAATCTAACGGCCCAGGAAAAAAGGACGCTCAAAAAAGCTACCGAGGCCGAGCAACGACAACACAGATTATAAGAAAAAGCCTTATGTATCCACATAAGGCTTTAATCCTGACTTCAGCGAAAAACCAACCCATAGATATTCAGACTTAGTCCCACCTGAAACGTGAAACTTCTCCTATTAAATATCTGATTCGTTCCTTAACATTGCCGGCCTTAAATTCTTCGTCAGTCCATTTGGTAATCTCGTCATTGCTTTCTTTTATCTGCTGTTTGAGCTTCTCAAGTTTTGCGAGCAACTGTTCGTATGCTATTTGCTTACGCCTGACGATAAGATCGTACCTGTTGCTCACGGCTTCTTCCAATTGCATCATCAGAGCCTGTTTTTCCTGTTCACTACTTGCCTGGCCGATTTTCCTGAGTAATTCGTCCCGCCTTTTTTTCAGTTCCAAATCTTCCTTAAGGACTTCAGCTAACTCAGGATTTTCTTTTGACGCTTCGAAAATCCTCCCATATCTCCTCAAACTGTGTTCGAATTTACTGATGCACAGTCTTGGATCTTCCGTCTTTAGTCTGGCAAGTTCTTGTGCGTCCTGCGGGTAGTTTTTCTCCAGCCACTCAACGTATTCAACCTCCCTCCTCTGTCTTCGGGTCTCCATTCGTTCTCTAATTACCCTGCCAAATTCCTCCCGACCGTGTTTTCTAAGCTCGGCTTCGAATTTCTCTGGGTCTTGTTTGCGAAGCCTTATTAGCTCCCTTGCCTTGATGGGATCTTTTTCCTGCAGGTCCTTCATAATGTGTTCTATCATTTTTTCGGTTAATTCAGGCCGCTGGTGGCCCCATCTTGGCCTTCGGGATTCGTCCTCGGCCCAGATATCCCGCCTGTTTTCCTGTCTTTCTTGAGCTTGGCAATGTTGTGAAAACATGCCGACCAGTGTTGCCAAACCCAAGACAAAGAGGATTGCGTGAGCTGGTTTCATCTTACTATCCCTTCCAAAAATCGCTGTTGATCTCCAAAAGTTCTATCTCCAAATCTGCAAGGCTATCGTCACCATTCACACCATTTTCGCCCCACTTAATGGACCAGAGTTCATCCTTAATCTGGTCAACCTCGGAAACAAAATATGCCAGGTCCGGATCATCTTCGGCAATATCATCACTTTCCCAAATCTGCTGTGATAGCATTGTAGGAGGCATGAACTTGTCCTGTTGGTGCATTAACAATCGATTTCCCACGAAGGCCAGGATTACGATTACTGCGGCAACTGCTGCTACTTTATAAGCTGCTGTTTTGTAGATGTTTGTACGTCTGCGTGCAAGGGTCGTTGTAATAGTAGCTTTTATATCTGCTATAAGCTCTGCGCTTGGTTCTGGTGCTTGATGCTCACGCAGGATCTGCTCGGCACTTGCAACGTCCTCAACCGCCTTTTCGGCCTGTTCGGGGTCCAGGAATCTTCCGAAAAGCTCATTTAGATTTTCCATGTTTTCGCCGTTCATAGCATTATTATTCCATCAGCTCACGGAGTTTTTTTACCCCTCGATGCAGCTTTGACAAGGTGGTTCCTATCGGCTCGGCCCGTATCTTCGCAATTTCTTTGAAACTTAATTGCGAATAAAAGCGGAGCATTATCAGTTCCCTCGTATCTTCATCCAGCGTTGCCAGTTGCATTTGCAGTTTGTCAATCCTTTCGTCTTCCGAGCGAATCGGCTCAGCCTGTTCTGCCTCGAAATCCTGCCTTTGCTGTTCGATGATTCTTTGTCGTTTTTGTTTGGCCCTGAGATGGTCGTGGAAAATATTGGATGCAATTCTGAATAACCAGCTTTCAAAAGAGCCACCCTTGTAGGAGCCAATCTTCTCAACCAACTTGACAAAGAGTTCACTGAGCAGGTCGTCGCTGAGGTCTCTATTGCCCGTCAGTCTGTAAAAATAACCGCAAAACCGGCTGGCGTATCTATCAACGACCTTCGAAAAAGACTCAGAGTTGCCGTTCTTGCAGCCGGCTATTATGCGAGCTAAATCGTCGCTCTCAGGCATCTTAAAACACTTTTTCCTTTGTAATAGACGGCATTTACATAAATTTTATTGCATGAATCCGTGAAAGGACCTATTATCAGCATATCTGCGTGAAGGTCACCGGCTAAAGTCGGCGAGGCAGACTTGCCATTATACCGGTTTACCCCGAACGCATCTAAAACTTCTGTTTTTATTGCTCCTCATCGTCCTCGGTGTCTAACTTCCAGTGATCAGCATCGTCAAGGTCGTCGATTTCTCGCTGCATATACTTGAAGATTTTGTCCTGCAGGGGAGCCAGTTTGCCATACCACTTAAGCATACCCTGATAACTGGCAACAAGCATATCCAGTCGAATCAACTGCCATTTGGCGATACACTCCGGTTCCTTGATATTGGTGAACGGATCACATTTAAAGACCCTTTTCCCATCGGGACTCATTTCGCATAATTCGCATTCTTTACATTGGATCATTCCTACACCTCTTCTCGTCATTACAAACCGACAGCCGTCGAATAGCCGTTCTGTCATGGGCGGCACAAGGTTTGCATCAACAGTTATCAAAATAACAATTTGCCTTTTACTTACGTACCCAACTATGTTACACTATCTTTTGCGTTCTTAGAAGACTTTTTACTATCAAAGAATTTCTGTTGGCTTTTGGAGGATATAGATGGCAAAATCGAGACGCAGACGCAAAGTTGGGAGCAAAAAACGACGTACTCGGTGGAAAATTCGACATAAAAAAAGCTAACAGCGCATCCACTCGTGTAAAAGTTACTGGGTACTGTGCTGGTTAGTTTGAGCACAAGAAGCTCGTAACACAGTGCAAATGCGCAGTACGACAAATGAAACATTTCCAAGTAACCTTCAAACCTGATGGCGAGCAGATTTCAATTCACGCAGGTGCTACGCTCCTGGAAGCTGCCGGCCAGGCAGGCATAATCCTCAACTCTGCCTGTGGCGGCAAAGGCATCTGCAAGAAATGTGCGGTGAACCTCGAACCAGATGGCACACAGGTTTTGGCGTGTCAGTACCATGTCCACAGTGACCTGACAGTCACAGTCCCCCAAAATTCCAGATTTTTTGAGCAGAGAATACTCGAACATGGAGTCGATCCTCAACCCGCAGTTGCTCCAACCATATACGAAAAATATCGAGAAAAAGTCAAAGACATATTCGGCCTGGCGGTCGATATCGGTACAACAACCGTCGTCGCAAAGCTAATCGATATGACCAACGGAAAGTGCGTCGCCACTAAGGCGGCTTTGAATCCCCAAGCTCGATTCGGCGACGATGTCATTAGTAGAATCGCATACGCTAAAACCGAAGAGAATTTGGCCGAACTGCACAATGTCATAATAGATTGTATAAATGAGTTAATCAGAAAGCTCTGCGTAGAAACCGACACTGACCCAAAACTAATTTATGAACTATGCGCTGTCGGTAACACGACAATGAACCATATCTTTCTAAAGTTTCCCGTTGCGCAGCTCGGCCAGGCACCGTACAAAGCACATTCTCTTGAAGCGCATGACCTGTCTGTCTCTAAGTTGGGACTGCATATAAATCCTGAAGGAAATGTCCACACGGTTGAGAACATTGCCGGCTACGTCGGCTCAGATACAACTGCCGTTGCGCTTGCGGTGGATTTGGATTCAGTCCAGGAACCTACACTAATGATTGACATCGGTACGAATGGCGAGATTGTTCTTGCCGCAGGGGGCGAACTCTACGCAGCAAGCTGTGCCGCGGGACCAGCCTTTGAAGGGGCTCGCATAACCTGCGGCAGTAGGGCGGTTGAAGGTGCAATAGAGGCCGTTGTGGCGAACGAAGACGATATCGATGTGGATGTGATAGGAGATCTGCCGCCGCACTCGATGTGTGGCAGCGGCCTAATCGATGCCGTGGCTGTGCTGTTAGATTTGGGAATTATCGATGCGACTGGAAGATTCACCAGTCTCAATATACTGCGTACGAGGCTGCCACAAACTATCCTCTCTCGCGTATGCGAGCATAACGGCGAGCAGGCCTTTGCCTTAGCTGATAGTGCCGATAGCAGGGTGTTTTTGACGCAGAGAGATATTCGTGAGGTTCAGCTTGCAAAGGCGGCGATTCGAGCGGGAATCAATATCTTGCAAAAGAAACTCGGGATCAAAGATGCTGATATTGAGAATGTGTATTTAGCTGGTGCGTTTGGCAATTACATTCGACCGCAGAGCGCGAAGCGGATCGGCCTTTTGCCGAATGTACCGGTAGAGCGGATTCATTTTGTCGGCAACGCTGCCGCTTCCGGCGCTCAGATAATACTTATCTCCCAGCCCTGGCGGGATAAAGCCCGCGAACTCGCCCGCAAGATTGAGTATGTCGAAATCGCAAAGGAATCCGACTTCCAGGCGGTGTTTGCAGATTCAATGTCTTTCAATGTTTAGCCCCCAGATTTATCTGGGGGTTTATGTCTTTCATGGTCTATTCTCCAAATTTATCTGGGGGTTTTGCGATGGTGTATTAGGGGAAAGATCGCTGTTGCACAAGCGAAAAGACGGGATATGCAAGGTGTGGTATTCATAGTTAAATTTCTGGTTGAGTTAGCTATAGCACCAGTCTGCTTATGGCTTGCGATGAAGCTGACTAAAGAGCAAGGCTCGTTCCTGCTACTTTTAGCAGCCGTCTTTATCGCCGCGCTGGTGGGGTTGATACCCTATGTGGGTGGCTTTTTGTCGTTCGTTGTTCTGATTGTTCTAATTTCAAAGTGGACAACTGCTGAGATTTGGCCCGATGCGGTGCTCATGGTCGTAGTAGCCTGGGGATTGGCAGCCATTGCGAATTTCGCCATTAAAGCAGCGCTGGTATCATAGGGCTGAGAACAAGGGCATAAGTTCAAAAGAGCACAAGCATAGAATGCTTCAGTCTTGTGCCCTTACAACTTTTGCACCTGTTTTGTTGGTTTGTCCCACAATTTATTGCGCGTTCTGTGTTCCCGCAGAGAAAATGGCGTGCTGTCATACCCGCGAAGGCGGGTATCCATTTGCAGAAAAAATTGTGTGCTGATGAGTAAATTTTCATTATGAATAAGAAAACAGCACCTAAAACCAGATACTTAAAGCTGGTATGGGTGGCCCTGATTTTCGCGTTTTTGATTATCCTTATGTCAGTCTTAAAATATGAAATGGCTCCACCTGCCTATTGAGTAGTAAGATAGAGGTCGGTAAGGGTTGTAGGTTGACGCAATAGAGAAAATGGGGGTTCACAACACATCCTAGCTTACTTGCGTTCTGACTTTTTATTTTTGAAGATTTATTTTATTTTGGTTTGACTTGGACCACATTTATTTTTGTGGAACCTATAGTTTTCGTGCCAAATGTCAACTCTAATATATATGAACCAAAAGACTCAAACTTAGCTCCACCTATATTCATAGCTAATGAGACTGAGTTAATCTTCTTCCTATGCATCTTGGTGGGTTTGATAAAGACTGAGATGTCCAGTATAGTCTTCTTGGAGCCCAGCTTTCGAAGGACAAGATGGCCTTTGTTGGTTTTTCTGAAATCGGACGCTTCAGCTATTAATTTAATGGCGACCCCAAAAGGCCTAAACGTGAAAGGGCATTTTTGCTGCTCAATATTATCAAAAGCACCTACAATAGTCAGTTTTCCGCTATAAGTATTGACGAAATCTGCAGCGGTGAAAATATTGACTTTCATGGTAGAACCTCGAATTTTTCTGAATAAGATTCAATTGTTTGGTTCAAGTGTTCAATTTCTGGCAACGTGAGTTCTAGTTTATCTTGTTCATAGTATTTCTTTATTTTTTTGTTTTCATCCAAGACTTCAAAATAATTTCTGCCAATTTTTTCTATGTCGGTCTTTCTAACTTCTCCACGATAATGCTGAAAAATATTACGAATTTCGACATGCTTTTTCATTTCTTTGTCGAGACTCGAGTTCTTTTGAATATTGAAAATGCTACACAGCGTCTCAATTCTTTTATCGTATGGGTGAAACGAAAAAGATTCTTTAGCGGCGTTGGAGATGCTAGATCGCAGATCAGGCAAATTGTTGGGATCCAGCTTGTCCAAATAAAACCTTTGCGAGGGTAATTTCGATCGATCTCCTATTTCTAAATAATGAAGGACTACTTCTCCAAATATAGAATCCAAGAAGATGTTCCATTCTTGTATCAATCCAGCTTGAATAAAGACCAAAAGATCAGCAGCCTTCAGTGAATCTACATAATGGCTTCCTGGAGAGCCAGCAGCTGACGCTCCAGATGGTGTCATAATCTCTATGGCAGCTTTCGTAGAGGCCTCTCCTACTTCAAGGATATTCTTTACTGCTGCAAATCGAGTAATAAGTTCTACACAATTAGCCAACAAAAGCCGTCGAAGCCTTTTTAGTATCAGTTTTGTTTTCTTTTTCGCCATAGCCGACGGACTGTTTCACAGATAGTGTCGATAGCGCGAAAAGGTAATTCCTTATGCTTGTTTCTTGACAATTATACGGATTCGGCGCACAATCGCAATACCTGTTTTGTAACAGATAGGATTGTCTACACCAATGAGCAAATCTCATCGTCCTTCGGTTTGTTTTTCAATGATTAAAACTTAGAGATCAGAATAAATCATTTCTCTAGATATTCCCTTATGGGGAGGATTGGTGATTGGTTAACTCGTCTCGGCTAAGCGAGCCGTAGCAGGATGGTTAAATTGGGATTAGCTTGTAATCCGCCACAGGAAGACTACGTAAGATTCTCAATGAACTTTTAAACCAGCAAAAGAGAACATAAAAACATTACAAAACAACTATCTGTTTCGCCAAGAATTACTTATGGAACTGCCGCTCGTGACCGGCACTCCTACGTCTTCTTGCGAAGGCAATAGCGGGATGTGCCAATTCGCTCCAATCGGGAATCCAGACTAAAAAGCCTGGATTCCCGCTCCCCGATCGGAGTCGAGGACAAATTTTGCAGGAATGACAACCATTACATGTCCCTTGATATGGCGGTAGATTTACCCAGCATAAAAAATCTAGCCTATCTATAATAAGAATACCTAAGTATCTTAGGTATTGAGACTAAAATAAAAATGATTATGGATCGTGACCGGTTCTGTCTAATTGGTGAACAGCTTCCTTACAATAGCTATAGCGAAGAACATATAAGCGATGCGTTTTGGTTGAAAGGCAAGTTTTATGCGTCGTACGGCAATGCCTGAGCAGGGAAGGGCAGAGGGGAACGGGATGGGTGACGCGTGGCGTTCGCTATCGGCTATAGGTTAAGAGGTAAATGATATATGTGACAT
>Ga0315543_1000749_pt1 | contig 38110 bp, 28 predicted proteins | sample SalMarSW160210MG_2_FD_203098 | JGI IMG/M metagenome (GOLD analysis project Ga0315543, IMG submission 203098) | Salt marsh sediment microbial communities from the Plum Island Ecosystem LTER, Massachusetts, United States - Salt Marsh Sediment SW1601-210 ...
GACAGTCTCTGTTGAAGACGTCAAACGGATCGCTGCTGGTTACGAGATATTCAATGTCTTTCAGGTGGCTGATCTGATCGTGGCCGGCGATCCTGCTAAGGTGCTCAGGGCAATAGAGAACCTCCTGGCCAACGGCAACAGCCCGGTGACAATTACGACTTTACTGCAACAACATTTTATCTCGCTCTATCTGGTAAAGAACGGCAAAAAGCCCCTCGGCAGGCGGGGGTTTCTGATTCCAAAGCTGTCTGAACAGGCGGCGAAATATGACAACAATCAACTGGAGCAAATAATCATAGAAATCGCCGCTACCGATAGTGACCTGCGAAGACAGAAGCTCAAACCGGAAATGGCGCTTGAGATGTTGGCTCTCACTCTCACCCGGGGGAGCAGGCAGGTCAATGGGTAGAATTATTCGGGAAGAAAACCCCCGCAGGGGGGTAAATGCAGTAGAAAACGAATCGGCTGAAAAGAAACTGGTCAAGGCGGCTCAAAATGGCGACCAGAAAGCGTTCGGCCTGCTGATTCGTCAAAACCAGAAGCGGCTGATGCGGTTTGTGTTCGGCCTTGTAGGTTCGTTTGATGTTGCGGAGGATATTGTACAGGAGGCGTTTGTGAAGGCCTACGGTGCTCTTAAGAGGTTTCGTGCCGAATATTCCTTTTATCCGTGGCTGGCAACTATCGCTCGCAACCTGGCTTATAACTATATCCACCGGGAAGAGAAAAAGGAATCATTGGAGAACCTTCAAGAGAAAGGGTATGATCCGCAGTCAGCCGATTTAGGGCCGCTTGACAACCTGCTGAATAGTGAGGCTCAGAAGCGGTTTTACAAGGCTGTCAAAGCATTGCCGGTAAAATATCGAACGGTGTTTGTCCTGCGGCATTTTGAAGGGATGGATTACACACAAATAGCCAACTACTTGAAGATTCCGCCCGGCACGGTCGACTCGCGGCTGTATCGGGCGCGACAAATCATCTTGGAGTCGGTTAAGGATTTGTTATAATACTTAGGAGGTCGTTGAAAGTGTCGAATTACTGTCTTTGCGAGCGAAGCGAAGCAATCTCGCTTCCGGACGGTTCATTGGCTCAGAGATTGCTACGTCATCCGCCCAGGCGCACTCCTCGCAATGACGTTTACAGTTTCTCAATAAGTTTGTAAGGAGAAGCTCTCAGCTGTGAGACGAGAAGATGGATCATTCATACTTTCGTGACAAGATTTCAGCCTACTTTGACAACGAACTTTCTCCTCAAGAGAGAGAGGTGATCGAGCAGCATCTTGCGCAGTGTCAGGAGTGCCGGAATTTACTTGCCGAGTTGAAGAGGCTTGATCGGACAGTTGAAAAACACTCGCAGTTGGGAGGCGAGGAGTATTGGGAACAGTCGGCTCAGAGGATTGAACAACGGCTCGGCTTTACAGAGGGAACGAAGGTTACTGATATAACTCCTTCCAGGTGGAAAGGACTTGTTCCCAAGCTGGCTGCGGTGGCGGCCTCAATAGCCGTTTTGGGGTTTATTGTGCTCTACGAGGGGGACATTTCGAAGGAAGTTTCCCCACCGATCCCAAAAACTGTGGAGCCACCCCAGGTTGTTTCCAAGAAAGGAGCACCCACTCTCTACAAAGAAGGTACAAAAGAAGGCACATATGAGAAAATGGCTACTGAGGATAGGGAAACCAATGCAGTAACTCCGGTGGATGAACGAGAAGCCAAAGTTGCTGTAGCTCAGAAAGAAGAAGTGATTACGCCACAGGAACTGCCAAAGATACAAGCAGCAAAACCAACTCCAGCGCGGACGGTGATCGAATCTGTTCCCGAAAAGGTTGAAGTCTTGTCACCAAGTGTAGATCTTGCTGTAGCTGAGCGAGGCGAGGGGGGTATAATTGCTGAGGAAACCATCAGTGTTGCCAAGCCGAAAATTGCTCAAGAATTCTCTGAGTTTAAGACGGCCCACGCGGACACAGCAAGCACAACTCAGAAGACTGTCAGTATGGTAGTAAGTGACACCGTTCTACCTGATGACTGGCTGCAACCAGTCAGTCTCGATAAATGGCGCCACAGGCGTGACTCGCTGCAAACTCTGTATGCTGAGGTGACTTCACCACATAAAGTGCTGTCGGCGGCAAAATCACGGCAAAAAGAGAGCCTGCCTCCCGCCCAGCAGGTAGAGAAACTGCTTTTATATGCATATTTCCAGATTGCCAGCCTGACGCAGGATGACAATGAACGATCTGCAGCGATTGATTTTTTGAGTAAGTATGATGAGCCTGAATCAAGTTGTAAAGACTTGGCTGAGAAATTACTCAAGGAGCTTGGAGTGGGCCCAAAGTAGCGGCTTTTATATCTTTATGAATAGTAGAACATTTTACGGTCGACTTCGTATGTTACATACAGATAGGCTTTATGGAGTCCAAGAAAAGGAGCTCTTATGACGAGGCGATTGTATCGATCAGCGACCAACAAGGTTATTGGTGGTGTCTGCGGGGGATTGGGAGAGTATTTTGAGGTCGACCCAGTCCTGGTGCGGGTGGTTACGGTATTGCTTTTCTTTGCCACAGGCTTTGGGATTCTGGCCTATATTATCGCCTGGATAATCATTCCCAAAAGGTCGCTTGACGTCGAACCAGTTCCGAACAACCACAAGTATCCTTCTTGGACTAGGTACCTGCCCGGTTTGATACTCATCGGGATTGGCGTTATTTTGCTTGTCCGAGAAAACTGGTATTGGTTTGATTGGGGTGAATTTTGGCCGGTTGTTTTGATTATCATCGGTCTTTTGTTGGTATTTCGTCGTGGTAATAAAAACGAAGCAGTCCCCGGTGTAGATGCCACTCACAAACAGTCTAACGTTCAAAATGGAGGTCAAGTCTCATGACGCCGGCTCGCTTCCGCTGGGGACTCTTTCTGGTACTTTTGGGAACACTTTTCTTGTTAAGGAATATGGAGGTTCTCAATGACAACTTCTGGACCGATTTGTTGATTTATTTTCCCATTGTTCTGATCGGCGTCGGCATTGAGAAGATTTTTGCCAAATCGAAATTGCAAATCATATCGTATCTGACTTCGGTGTTTCTGTTTTTCGGTGCGATGTACGTTGCCTTTGCGGGGAGTGCCGGAGGGATTGCAGGCAGCTTCTTCTCCCGAACCATCTTTGAAAAAGAACATAACCCCTCCATCAGAACCTTGCATGCCATTTTGGGACTGGATGAGATTGACCTCACCATCCGCGATTCCGGTGATGAGCTGATCTACGGACGTTTTGATAAATTTACCCACAAGCCCAAAATCGAGTATGAAGTTGTTGAGGATGAGGCCAGGGTAACCTTTACCAGCCGCTCTAAAAGTTTGCTTGGAGGAGCCATCAAAATTCAGACTGGTGACCCCCAGGATTGGTATGTGCGGTTTTCAAAGGATGTCCCACTTGAGCTGGAATGCTCAGGCAACAGTTCCGACTTGCACCTGAATTTCTCTACCACGCCGCTTAGAAACCTTGAGCTGGATACGTATGACGCTACAATTTATCTCAAGCTGGGGGACCTCGAACCTTCGGTGAAGGTGGATATTTCCGGCGAGGACTCTAAATTGCGTCTCAGAGTGCCAGATAATGTTGGGCTTATGGTCATCGGTGAAGAGTACCGTTCTTATCTTGAACGTATCGGCTTGGTTGAAAGGGATGGGGATTTTGTCAATGAGGGGTATGACTCCCTCAGCCAGAAGATTGAGGTTAATCTCGATGATCGATTGGAGTCCTTGGCAATAGATTTTTTCTAAACCGCTGATTACTGTACCGAGTGGGCGTGAGCGGCAATTTATTGACGCCTTTCCCCCCGTGCTCACTTCAATAAAATGTTGACAAGCTATTGAGAGTTCTGTTCTTTCCTTCAAGTATCTGAATAAATAATAGGAACAACCATGAAAAGGACAATTCCACTTTTATTTTTGCTGCTTTTGGCATTTGGCTGCAGCAGCAAAAAGGAGACGCAGCACAGCGAGAAAGGGACGATTATAAAGGTAGCCACGGACGCCACCTACCCGCCATTCGAGAGTATCAACCCCGCCACCGGCCAGCCGGCAGGTTTTGATATAGACCTGATGAAAGAAATCTGCAAGATTAACAGATGGAAACCGGAGTTCATTACAACAGCGTTTGACGGCATTCTCGCTGACCTGGCCAACAAGAAGTATGATATCGTGATCTCAGCCCTGACTATTACCCCTCAACGGCGAGCGATTGTCGACTTCAGCGACCCTTATTATATCGCCGGACAGTCTATAGCTGTACCGCTTGAAGATACCACCATCAGAGGCGCCGCGGATCTGAAGGGTAAGAAAGTTGGTGTCCAGCTTGGAACGACTGCGGAGTTGATGGCCAAGAAAATGGAAGGGCTTCATGTCTATTCCTTTGACAATATTGGGGCGGCTTTTACTGATATGGCTAACGGTAACCTGGACGTGGTCCTCAATGATTTCCCCACGACGAAGGCATACATCAAAGAGCTTGGCACCGCTAAGATTGTCGGCGAGATTCTGTCCACCGAGTACTACGGGATGGCTGTTTGCAAGGATGAGCAAAAGCTATTGGATGATATCAACAGGGCCCTAAATGCTATCAAAAATAGCGGTCGCTTTCGTGAGATTCACCTCAAGTGGTTTAGTGTCCCACCATCAGAACTGACGCCAGTGGATTCAACGGCGATCGAGTAGTCAGTATTATTATATAGATACTTTTTGCATAGTATGCCTTAGAATTCATCGGATGGCTGACGTCAGACAAAAATCGACCAAGATTCAAGGTAGAATAATAGCTATTGACGGGCCGGCGGGGGCAGGGAAATCTACCACGGCCAAACTTGTCGCTCAGCGGTTGGGGTATCGTTACCTTGACACAGGGGCCATGTATCGGCTGCTGACATTTTTTGCACTCCAAAATGATATTTCTCCATCTGATAGTTCAAAACTGGCTGAGGCGGCCCGGCAGCTTCACATCGAATTTGAAAACCGTGACGGCGCCAACCATGTCCTCATGAATGGCGTGGATGTCACGACTCAGATTCGCACTCCTGATGTTACTCGTCATGTTTCCGAGGTGTCGGCTCACAGAGAGGTTCGTGAGGTGATAGTGGACAAACAAAGGCAAATAGGTAAAGGTGGGTCTCTTGTGGCGGAAGGGAGAGATACCACGACCGTCGTATTTCCCGAGGCCGATGTCAAAATATATCTGGATGCTTCCGTCACCGAACGAGCCCGGCGGCGGCTGCAGGATCTGGCCAGAATGGAGATCAATACGAGCCTCGAGGAACAAGAGAACGAAATCAGACGGCGGGATGAGTATGACTCCCAAAGAACCCACTCTCCACTGACCAAGGCGAGCGACGCATTCCTGGTCGACACTACCAATCTAACTGTTGAGCAACAGGTTGACCGTATTCTTTCTCTAGTGCGGGCCGTTGTAAAGTAGTCATGAAGATTCTTTACTATAGCGGGTGGCTGCTAACTCGCATAATCAGCAAGATCGTATTCAGAATTAAGGTGTCAGGGAAGGAAAACATACCCAAAACCGGGGGGTTTATCTTAGCTGCCAATCACACGTCCTACTTCGATCCCCTGCTTGTTGGGAGCTGGTCCACACGTCAGGTGTACTTTTTCGCTAAAAAAGAACTTTTCAATAACAAGCTGTTTGGTGAGGTGCTGCGACGAGTCAACGCTCTTCCGGTTAGACGGGCAGCTATTGACCGCCAGGCTATCGGAATGGCGGTAGATGTGATTAAGAGAGGGTATGGTCTTACCATTTTTCCCGAGGGCACTCGCTCGAAAGGAGATTCCTTTCTGGCCCCCAAGGCTGGTGTTGGAGTGATAGCCCGACAGACCAAAAGCAGTATTATTCCCTGCTATGTTCATGGTGCTAATAGACTTAGCAAATGCCTCTGGGGGCGGCAGCGGTTGAGCGTGACATTTGGCGAACCGCTTTCGTCCACCTGGGTGTCTTCGTTTTCAAACGATAAGGAGAGCAACATTAAAGTCGCTCAGGCAGTCATGAAGCGTATCGCTCGATTGAAAGAATTCACACAAGAAAAGGACAACCTCCCTAAGAAAGAGAACAATCCTACCGAAAATAAGAAAAAAAGAAAAAAACGCTTGAAAATCCAAGGACATTCGTTATATAACAAAGCTACCATCTGAACACCTTGGTGTTGAGAAATAGTACATCTGATGGTTTCCCTGATCGGGAAAAATCCAAAACCATTGGATAAAGAGTAAGGAGGTTCTACTAAGTAAATGGCAGAAGCCAAAGATACGGTCAGTTCAACTTCATCAGCGAAAACGTCCAAGCGGAAAACCGCTTCCGCAAGAAAAATCAAAAAAGTCAAAACCAAAATCGTAAAAGGTGATAAGGTTTATGCCGGTGCGGCAGTCGCTGAGGAAAAAACTCAAAAAGAGAGAATAGTCACCGCTCGTCACAAACGAGTTGCCCAGAAGGCACAGACCCGGGTGGTCCTGCCTGCCAAGCCGGAACCAATCGAAGTACATAAAGTGCGCATCACCGACGTCGCGGGCGTCATGTATGAACCCGAGGAATATCAAGCGATGGTTGAGATGTACGACTCTACCATCAAAGACATCAAGGAAGGGGAGGTCCTTACGGGTCGGGTAATCGGCGTGACTCGCAATGATGTTCTTGTGGATGTGGGGTTCAAATCGGAGGGCATTATCCCTATTGATGAATTTCCCATGCCGTTGAACATTAAGGTCGGGGATACCATCGAAGTCTACTTAGAGCAGATTGAGGACAAGAACGGCCAACTGATCCTTTCCAAACAGAAGGCCGATTTCATGCGGGTCTGGGAGATGATTCGTGAAATACATGATGCTGGTAGCACGACCGAAGGACGTGTCATGCGGCGTATCAAGGGCGGGTTGGTAGTTGACATCATGGGTGTCGACGCTTTTCTACCTGGTTCACAGGTAGCACTCCGACAGGTGCCTGATTTTGATGCCCTCATCGGTGAACCGATGGAGATTAAGATAATTAAGTTAAACAAGAGCCGCCGCAACATTGTTGTCTCGCGTCGGATGGTGCTCGAAAATGAGCGGGAGAAGATGCGTGAATCTCTCCTCAGCGAGATCTCGGTCGGGCAAATCCGTCAGGGAATTGTCAAGAATGTCACTGACTTTGGTGTCTTTATTGATCTTGGCGGCGTTGATGGACTTCTCCATATTACCGACATGTCATGGGGGCGAATCCGGCATCCTTCCGAGGTGGTCTCGCTGGGACAGAGTATTGACGTCAAGATTTTAGATTTCGATGAAAAGACGTCCCGCATTTCGCTTGGCTTGAAGCAAATGACACCCTATCCCTGGGAGAACATTGAGCAGAAGTATCCTCTCGGCAAGAAGGTAACCGGTCGAGTCGTGTCGATTACCGACTATGGCGCATTTGTAGAACTGGAAAAAGGTGTCGAGGGTCTTATTCATATCTCAGAGATGTCGTGGACTCAGCATATCAAGCACCCCTCAAAGATCATGAACGCCAATGACAAGGTTGAAGCGGTGGTTCTTTCAGTGGATAAAGAAAACGAAAAGATTTCGTTAGGTATCAAGCAGATGGAACCTGACCCGTGGCTCACCATCGAGCAGAAGTATCCCAGTAGCAAGGTTGTTACCGGCAAGGTACGCAACCTGACTGCCTTTGGCGCCTTCATAGAGCTGGAGGAGGGTATCGATGGTCTTGTGCACATCTCCGACATGTCATGGACCAGGAGGGTGCAACACCCATCCGAGATTATGAAAAAGGGGGATAAGGTTGAGGTCAAGATCCTCAAAGTCGACCATGAAAATCGCCGCATTTCACTCGGGTACAAACAGCTCCAGGAAGACCCATGGCCGGAACTTGCCAAGAGGTTTGCTGTCGGCTCGGAGTGCCTGGGTACCATTACCAAGGTGCTGGATCGTGGGGTAGTGGTGGATCTTGACGGTGGTATTGAAGGTTTTGTGCCGTCGGCCCAGCTTGGCCACAAGGGTCTGACCGATCCCATGGAGATTTTCAACGAGGGAGACCAGCTTCCACTTCAGGTGGTTGAGTTTGAACGCAATCAGCACAAGATAGTGTTGTCGGTTTCAGCCTTCTATAAGAAACGGGAAAGAGCGGAACTTGAGCAGTTTCTGGCTAAATACCCGGTGACGACCACTAAGGCAATGGCTCAAGCCATACCGGAGGACCTGAAACAAGAAGCTGGCATTGCTGCCAAGGCCGATACCACGGCGCCTGAAGCCCATCCGTCAGAGGAGTCGCCGGATAGCCCGGCTTCTGCAAGCGTAACTCCTCAGGCTGAAGTCCCACCGGCTGAAGCCCCCTTGGAACAGCTTCCCAAAGATGAAGGAACTTCCGGTGGAGAAGCTGTTGCAGATGATGAGTCCGGCACCAGTGATCCCGTTGAAGCTGCTCAGCCTGGTGGGGTACCACAACCCGAAATACCGACTGAAGAGACTCCCGTCGAGGATGCCTCTAAACAGAAGAAATCCCCTGAATCTGACGACACGGAGGAAAAAGATCAGTAGTTCTCTTCTGTAACAGATACCTCAGTTAGGTTCTGGTTGACAAATAAGCTGAATAAGCTATATTAAAAACATACATCTCGGAATGGAGTAGTTCGGTACGCATTCGCGGTTTCGCTGTGGCCGATTTCACTCCTTCATTAACCGTGAACGAAAGAAAATGCGAATGTTCACAAGCATAGCTTAGAGGTATAGAATGAATTGTCGACGAGTTTCCCTGAAAGTTTTAAACACTATTGTTGCGGCGACCGCCACTGTTTTAGTGTTGTTTGGCCTGTCCGTCTTCAGCCAGGACCTTAAGGGAGGTCATCCTGAGGAACCTCCCTTCAAAGAAGGCGAGCTGATTATTCAGTTGTCTCCCAACTCAAGCAGCGCATCCCTTGTCAATGTTTTTTCTGATTTCAATCTAAAGCCTAAAAAGCTGTTGTCAAAGCGCATGAATATCTGGCTTTTTGAGTACGATCCCGCGGGTATGAAAGCTGATGACCACTCGTTGTTATTGGCTGAAGTGCGTAGCCACGGCGATATTAACCTCGCCCAGTTTAATCACTACGTCAAGCAGCGTTCCACTTTTCCCGATGATCCTCACTTCAACCTTCAATGGGGTTTGAATAACACCGGCCAGAGTGGAGGCACGGCTGACGCCGATATTGATGCCCCGGAAGCCTGGGACATCACCACCGGCGGAACCACGGTGTTAGGAGATGAAATCGTCGTCGCTATAATCGATGGCGGATGTGACTTGAATCATCAGGACTTAAGTTTTTGGAAGAACATTCATGAGATTCCAGGTAACGGAATCGATGATGACACGAATGGCTATGTAGACGACTATGACGGCTGGAATGCCTATAACAGTACCGGGAGTATTCCCAGCAGTAGTCATGGAACCCACGTAGCTGGTATTTCCGCCGCTGTCGGGAACAATGCCACTGGCGTCAGCGGAGTCAATTGGGGCGCTAAGGTTATGCCTATTGCCGGTTCGTCAGGCACTGAATCTGTCGTGGTTGAAGCTTACGGATACGTGGTCGAGTTGAGAAGCAAGTACAACGAAACCAATGGTGCCAGGGGAGCCTTTGTCGTTTCCACCAATTCTTCCTTCGGAGTTGATTATGGTGATCCGGCTGATTTCCCCATTTGGTGTGCCATGTACGACTCTATGGGATATATCGGCATTTTGAGTGCTGCGGCAACTGCTAATATCAATATTGATATTGATGTCTACGGTGACGTTCCCACCGCCTGCCCGAGTGACTTTTTGCTTTCGGTGACCAACACGACTGATGATGACTTGAAAAACAGCAGTGCAGCTTATGGCGCTACTACTATTGACTTGGGTGCGCCCGGAACCAGCATTTATTCCACGACTCCCGGTAATAGCTATGGCTACATGACCGGGACGTCAATGGCCACGCCCCATGTGGCTGGCGCCGTGGCCCTGCTGTATGGTGCTGCCTGCCCCAGCTTAATCCTTCAATATAGGACTGATCCAGCAGCGGTGGCCTTGATTATGAAACAGTTTATCATGGATGGAGTCGATTCGATTTCATCTCTGCATGATGTGACCGTGAGCGACGGTAGGTTAAACATTTATAACAGCCTTTTGTTGGTGCAGAACTATCCCTGTGGCGTTACTATCACGCACGTGCCGTTGGAGGATACGCGGGACACGGCGAACAACTACGAGGTAGTGTGTACGATCACGTCAGATACGACGCTGGTGGCCGATTCGCTGTTAGTGTACTTTGAGATAGCCTCGACGTGGTATGAGGATACGCTGACGCCCACCGGCGGACAGGATGAGTTCCACGGGTTCATTCCGGCCCAGTCGCCGGGGACGGTAATCAACTACTACCTGTACGCGCAGGATGCGGCGGGCGAGACCGACACCACCGACACCTATACCTTTCGGGTTATCGACTACGTTGTCACGCTGGAACCGGGGCTTGATTCGGCGACTGGAGCGGTTGATGATACCGTCTGGTACACGCTGACGGTGACCAACGCCGGTGTATATGCCGATGACTATACACTAAGTTATTCGGGTAACAGTTGGTCGACCAGTTTGTGGGATGAGACGCAGACGGTACCGGTGTCGTCGACGGGGACGCTGGTGGGTGATGAGAGTTTTGTGTTCATGGTGCGGGTGATTGTGCCGCTGAGCGTGTACGGCGATGTTGACTCGGTGGTGGTGGAGGCTCGCTCGACCGGCGAGCCGAGTGTCTTCGCGGCGTCTTATTTAGAGACGATGTCGGCCGGCCAACCGCTGACGATACCGTTTACGGACAACTTTCAGACCACCACAATTGATGTCGGCAAGTGGGTGTTGGTCTCCGGGGTTACGGCTAATGAGATGGCCTTGAACGAGCCATCGGCGCCGTACAGCGCTAATTTCAACGGTAATCCGGTTGGAGCCGACACGATCATGTCGCAGGCGATCGACTTAGAGAATACCTCGAATGTGATTGTCAGATACTTTTACCAGCAGACAGGCGATGGGGAGCCGCCGGAAACAAATGATGATTTATTTGTGGAGTATCTGGACTCGATAGGGAGCTGGCACTTTTTACAACAGCACTTGGGTGCTGATCCTGATATGACGGAGTTTGAGAAAGTTGAGGCAGCCCTTCCGGGTAATGCCTATCATTCGGGGTTTCGGCTGCGGGTGCGCAACACGGCCACGGCTGGCGCTTTTGATGACTGGTTTGTCGATGATGTCTATGTTGGTCTGCCGTCGGATTACGAGGTAGCCATCACGCCCTCGTTTGCCAGTCAGTATGGCCCGGCGGGGGACAGCGCCTGGTACCAGCTAACAATTCACAACCGGGGGCTGTACGAGGATAGCTATAATCTGAGCGATTCGAACGGGGCATGGGAGGTCAGTTTCTTTGATGAAAGCGGGGTGGTGCCGATCAGTGCGACCGGTTCAGTGACGGCCTCAGATTCGGTGAAGGTGACGGTGAAGGTGGCCATTCCGGGCGGGGCGGAGCTGAACGAGGTAGACACGGTTGAGGTGTATGCGGTGTCTCAACACGATCCCAGCGCAGCAGCTTTTGCGGTGTTGGCGACAATTTCAGCCGGTACGCCGGGAGAGTTACCCTGGTTTGAGCCATTTCTGGACGACACGTTATCTACGGCCCTTTGGATGACGAACGTGGGTGCGGAGGTGTCCACGGCGGGGTTGAATCCGCCCTCGGCACCGTACTCGTTGAACCTTGATGGCGGTCGTGACACGGTGGTGACGCAACTTATCGACCTTTCAGGTGAGGATGGAGCGATTTTATCATATTTCTATCAGCGGGGAGGTGGGGGCGAGCCGCCTGATGTCGGTGAAGATTTGTGGGTAGAGTACAAAAATAATCTGGGCATGTGGGTGATAATCAATCAGCATCCGGGCAGTGAGCCGGCGATGACGAGTTTTGAGTCGGTGACATGGGGGTTACCTTCTGATGCACTGCACAACAGTTTCCAACTGCGGATGCGCTCAGCCGGTTCCGGCGAAGCTTTTGATGACTGGTTTGTGGACGATGTTCGACTCAACTATGCGCCGGCTATTGTGGTGTCGCCGGTGTCATTTGCTCATACATTGGCGGTGGGAGATTCAACCACTGATGAGTTGATTGTCAACAATGCTGGTCAGGGCAGTCTTAGTTACAGCATCGAGGTGGTACCGCTGGTAAGTGAAAGCGGCTCTCCGACGGCCCGTTATGGGGCGCTACTTCAAGCGGGAGAGGGGGAACAGGCGCGGAGCAAGTATCCCGAAGACTTTGACGATGACAATAGCGAGAAAGACGCCAGTGGGTCGGACGGGTCAGGATATTTCCGGAAGGGTGGCTCGGAGGGCTTGAAGGCGGCCAACCTGAAGTCGTCTTGGCGCGACAGTTTGGCTGTTTTGTTCACCCAGCCGCAGCAGTGGTTGACGTTGAGTACCTCCTCCGGTGAGCTGGCGGCTGGCGAGTCGGATACGATTGTGTGTACGTTTAGCGCCGCCCAGTTAGACACAGGGGTGTACCATGACAACCTTGTGATTGTCAGCAACGATCCTGATAGTGCCGACAACCCGTGGACGGTGTCGGCCGAGCTGATAGTGACAGGTGGGCAGTCATATATTTGCGGTGATGTCAATGGCGATGGTGAGGGGCCGAATGTTGCTGATTTGACCTATTTGGTTGACTATCTGTACCGGGGTGGTCCGCCGCCGCCGGTGATGGAGGCAGCGGATGTGGACGGATCGGGCGGCGTTCCCAATGTGGCCGACCTGACATATTTGGTTGACTACCTGTTCCGCGCCGGTTCTGACCCCATCTGCTCCTAACTTTTACCTCCAGGCCCAATGGTCGGGAAAGTAATGGTAGTTGAGTTTTTGGTACAGGCAGGCCAAAGTTCAAGTGACGCTGTTGTTAAAACAAATTCAGTCGAGTACAGGTAGCTGACCCAGAGATCGATTGCGTTTATTAGAAATGCTTTTTTCTTGTGTTGCATAAGGTTTTCCCACCTTCGTGTCGAGATAAAATAACGTGGTGCGTAATTACGTAGGATATTTTGCACTTGACAAAGTGGCAGCTAAGATTTACTTTGTTAATTGTACTGAGGGATAACTGATACATATCGTAAGTACAGCTTCCGGAGTCTGAGTTGAGGTACAGGGTAACTTATCTGATTGCAGTAGGACTTTTTCTTTCAATAATATCTGATCTTTCTCTATCGCGTGATATGTCAACGCGGGCTGAAGAGGGATTGCTCTCTTTTCAAGAAAATCCGGAGGAGTTAAGTCAAGGCTTGAAGAGCCTCAGCTTCCCGTTGACTTTCACGGCGAACAAGGGTCAGTTCGCTGACGAGGTGTTGTTTCGGGCCGATGCTGGTGGCGCTACTATCTGGTTCACAAACAATGTGGTGTATTATCAGTTAACTCGTTCCCTCTCAAGTTCTTTATTTGAGGATGAGCTGACCAGGTTTGGGTATCGTCTGCCAAAATTTTCCGACAGCGTTGAATATCTGGTTGTCAAAGCCTCACTTGTGGGTGCCAGCGCCAATTCGGAGATTTCCGCTCTCGAAAGAGTGAGTTGTACCTACAACTATTTTATAGGGAACAATCCGGACAAATGGTATACACATGTTCCCAACTACAGAGAAATTGTGTACCGGGACATTTATCCGGGGATTGATCTGAAATACCGTGGCAATAGTCGACAGCTTGAATATGACTTTATTGTGTTGCCGGGAGCTGACCCAAACCTGATCCAGATTCGGTATCTTGGAATTAGCTCTTTGTCCGTCAATAAGGTTGGTGAGCTGGTTATTGAAACCGATTTTGGCCCGATAGTAGAAAAGAAGCCGGTGGTTTTCCAGCTTACCGGCGGTACACGTATCTCTGTACAAGGCGAATACCGTCTGACAAGCCCCAACAGCTTCGGATTTAAGTTCAGGGGAGGGTATGACCCCTCTCTTCCCTTGATAATCGATCCGGTCCTTGAATATAGCACCTACCTGGGAGGTGGCAACAACGATTATGGCCGCAGTGTGGCTCTTGATACGGGGGGTAACGTATATGTAGCCGGTTACCTGGTATCCTCCGACTTTCCTATCAAGAATGCGTACGACAGCACTTATAACGGCGGAAGTCCGGTCGGCTACGACGTTTTCGTGACCAAGGTTTCTGCTGGAGGAGATTCCATTCTCTTTAGTACCTACCTGGGGGGAAGCACTGGCGACGACCGCGGCTATGGTATTGCGGTGGACTCAAACGGGAATGCCTATGTATCAGGAGTTACCAGTTCTACTGACTTTCCCATGGTTGATGCTTTCCAACCAGTGAACGCTGGGGCTAAGGATGCCTTCATCTGCAAGCTTGCTCCCACTGGAGATTCACTCATTTACAGCAGCTATTTAGGAGGCTCAAGCGATGATGTCGGGGTAGATATCGCTGTCGATGCCAACGGTAGCGCTTATGTCACCGGCAATACGGTCTCGTCCGATTTTAATCTTTCCACTACTCCCTATGACAACTCACTAGACGGCACTAAAGATGCCTTCGCGGCAAAGCTCACCCCGGACGGCAGCGCTTTAGATTACAGCACGTATTTAGGGGGAGGTGCTGTTGATGCCGGAGTGTCTATAGCCCTGGACGTTTATGGAAGAGCGTACGTTAACGGTTATACATCGTCTAACGACTTTCCCACCCTTGGCGGCTATGATTCTATATATAATGGAGGTACGCAATTTGGTGATGCCTTCATCACCTGCCTGAATACGGCAGGCGAGTCACTGGTATACAGCACGTTCTTAGGTGGCAGCAATGATGATGTTGGCTTGGCCATTGCAATCGACGATGCGGGAAATGCCTATGTAACCGGTTACACGTATTCTTCTGACTTTCCTTATGTCAACGCCTATGACAGTATGCACAATGGTGTTTTCGATGGGTTTGTTTCTAAGCTCTATTCAAGCGGTGATTCACTGATTTACAGTACTTTCTTAGGAGGAGCTCTGGGTGATTTCGGGTCAGGGATTGCCGTCGATCAACTTGGTGAAGTCTGCGTGGTGGGCAATACACCCTCAGATGATTTTCCTATGGTGGACCCATACGATGGGAGTTTCAACGGCAACTACGACGTGTTTGTCGCGTATGTTACTGTGTCCGGTGATTCCCTTATCTATAGCACCTATCTTGGCGGTTTTAGCAATGAATTTGTTTACGGAGTTGTTGTAGACACAAGCCAGACAGCATACTTCGTTGGCTACACGAGCTCAACTGATTTCCCCACCCTCAATCCGATACAGGATTCGCTGGCTGGCGGCTATGATGTTTTTGTGACCAAGATGCCTATCAAAGAATACATATGTTTCGACACGGATGAGGATGGTTTCGGCGATCCGGGACATCCCGAAAATGATTGTCCTGATGATAACTGCCCAACAGTGTACAACCCCGATCAGGAGGACATGGATGCAGACGGTGTTGGCGACAGTTGCGACAATTGCATTTCTGTCCCCAACCCACTTCAGGAAGACAGCGATCTTGATGATGTTGGCGATAGCTGTGATACCTGTACGGATTCTGACGGCGACGGGTTTGGCAATCCCGGCTTTCCGGCCAATACATGTCCTGACGATAACTGCCCCGCTACTTTCAACCCCGGCCAGGAAGACGCTGATCTTGATGGTATTGGCGATAGTTGTGATACCTGCACCGATACGGATGGCGATGGTTACGGCAATCCCGGCTTTCCGGCCAACACGTGCGCCTTAGACAATTGTCCCGATACTGCAAATCCCGATCAGGCCAACAGTGACGGCGATAGTTTAGGCGATGTGTGCGACAATTGTCCCTCTGTCAATAACCCACTTCAGGAAGATGCTGATCTTGACGGTATCGGTGATAGCTGTGACAACTGTACAGATACTGACGGAGACGGTTTTGGTAATCCCGGCTTCCCTGCCAACACGTGCCCTGATGACAACTGTCCTTACGCTTACAATCCTGGCCAGGAAGATTCCGACGGCGACGGTATTGGGGATGCCTGCGATTCTGGGTGTTGCGTTGACCCGATTAGGGGAAATGTCGATGGCGATGGGGCTGAAAACGTCAACGTGGCTGACCTGACATACCTTGTTAATTATTTATTCAATAGCGGTCCCCCGCCTCCCTGTCCGGAGGAGGGCAATGTTGATGGAGATGTCGGGGAAAGCATCAATATAGCCGATCTAACTTATCTTGTAGCCTATCTCTTTAGAGGTGGCCCAGCGCCCCCAGCATGTCCTTGACAGACGTGGCCATCAAATAAACGGCGTTCAGTCATTTTAGTATTGCTGGCTTGGTAGCAAGGGAAGCGTTCCACATATAATTGAAAGCCACCGTCTCTAAAGCGGACATTACCGCTGTCAATGCAACACGTTTGTATAGAGCAGGTTAACACACATGATTGAAGAGAAGGGCGCGTTTAGTCGACCAAGAACTTACCGTTGAGCAGCTCAAATCCATTGTGTCTCAAGAGAAAAGGTGGTTGTAACGACAAGGTTCAAACGTTACTGCTTTCACCGGCCCAATAAGGTAAAGGTTTTAGCGATGTCTCCGATAAATGAGTTGTGGGCGGGTTTAGCCATGAGAAAACCATTCGCCACAAACGAAGCAAAATTACTAACATAAAGGAGGAAGTTACTATGAGCACAAAACGTACCACAAGCTACACACCACAAACGGAGAGACCCCAATACACTCGTAGGAACGTGACTGTGCCTTTCAATGAAATCAACGAGGAAGGTACTTATTACTTCCATCCGACAGGCTGGTTATATCGAGTTCCAGCTGACAGCATCTCCCTTGGACACAGCCCGATGATGAACATTTGCAGCCTTGAGGAGTGCTACGTAACCAAGGTTTCCGACGATCCGTGGATTCCGCTTAACAAAGCCCGCGAGATCTGCTCAAACTGGGACTTTTCAGTAAATTTCTAAAAAATCTCTCCAGCTAAGCCCGCCACAAAGCTCAACATACTGTTGAGCTTTTTACAATATGCCGAATCTTGATTCAATAGTGTCTTATTTAGTTAACGACCGGATGCTTCGACTTGCTTGGTATGAGTTATTATTTTACCATGAACTATGTGATATTATTCACGAGTTAGTCTTGGTTGATGATGATTTTGGCCCTGGTGTCAGGTGGGTTCAGCAATGTAGATATTGTGAAACAATTCACTATATGTTGTACTGTGGTGTCTATGATTTCAGGTTGGAATAGTCGTTGGTATGAAGCTGGCCTGTTGTCCGTGGGCGGCTGAACCGGAAGCGGTTAGCAGCATGGCGGGGCAGTTGGCAAGCTGGAGGTGTTTTTTAGCCAAGGTAGGCAGGGGTGGGATTTTTTATTACTACGTTTTATCGTAGTATAATATTTTTGTATTTTTTCAAAAAAAGGTATTGACAAGCGGTAGAAATTAGTTATGTTACTACTGTCTAGGGAAATAGTTGTGTTGTAAAGCGCTTCTGTTTTGAGTACGTTGCACCTTTGGTAACGTCAAGACTAAGTTGGCGTTAGGTTAAATTAAGCTCTTATTTCAGTTTTATTAGAGGTTTGAAGGTCTAAGGTAGGAAGTAATATCTTGGGCTTTTATACACTTCGTAAATTTTATCCATTTCAAGATTATCTGAGTTTTTGTTTTTTGTTACGGCAGAGATTTCTGTTGGTGACAAGGCGAGCTGAGGTAATTTTGACGGGTACCGATGCCCGGCCCCTGTGGCGAAGAATCGGAATTTCAGGTAATTATCTTGGGTATATCTTGAGATGATTGCCAACAGTAAGTGACCTTTAACATGATTAAAGGAGCATGCTAATGATGCAAAAAAGAACGCTATATTCTTTGCTGCTGACCTCCTTTATACTGGTATGTGCGTTTTCGTTCTCGGTTGCTCAGGAAGTGACTTTTGAGAGCAAGACGGTTCTTAGGTGTGAGGCGGGGGTATTGAATATTGACGTGCTCAATCCCTCCGATATCAGCGCCTTTGAGATTGTCTTTGAAGTCAGTTCCGGCAGCGACGGGGCCTATTTTAGCGAGATGACGCTCAATTGGGATCCTAACCTGACGGTTCTGACCAACCGGGTCGTCGACACTAGTGGCGTCGACCATGTTTCTCCTGATACGATTCGCATAGCCGGTATGATGACTGATCCTGGTGATAACTGTCTGGTGGGGCCAGGCCCGACCACGGTGGTGCGGCTGAACTTTGTGACCAACAATGTTTGTAGCGGCACCATTGTGCTGGACGGAGCAGTATTTACCTGCCCGAACAATCCGCTGGTTGTGGCTCAGACGCAGTTTGTGGACTGTGCCACCACGGCCTTAGTGCCGGTGGCGGTCAATGCCGGGACGGTTACGATTCAGAATGTATCTCCGACGCTTGACCCGATTGCCACCAATGCAAACGTGCACTGGGGTGATCCCTACAACGGCCAGGCTATGGCGCATGACCTGGATCTGCCCAACGGCTGCGAGAATTTGACCTTCACCAAGCTTGCCGGCAGCCCGGCGGCGATGGCGGTGACCAAGGTCACCGACACCACCGCCAGCATCGTCTGGAATACCACCGGCGCTGATATCTGTGAGCATACGGTGGAGATCGAGGTAGCTGATTCCTGCGGTGCGGCCGACACGGTTAGTTTTGTCATTTGTGTCTACAATATCCCGCCGATCATCACCTGCCCGAACGACACCAATATCATTTGGGGCGACACGGTGGTGGAGGTTCTCGATACCGTCGTCTACACTGCAACTGATCCGGATGGTGGTCCGGGAGCTTTGCTGTTCGAGATAGCCAGCTTTACCAATCTTGATGGTTTACCGGATCCGCCCAATATGCCGACGATAACTTCGGATTCAGGTGAGATCGAGTGGATTACCGATTATTCCAACGATTATACCGGAACTTGGGAGTTGTGCGTGAAGGTATCCGATGGCGCTGACACCTGTGCCGGCTGCAGCCCAGCCAACGCCGACACATGCTGTTTCATAATTGAGGTAATTCCGAAGATCCATGTCTATATTGAGAAGACCGAGAAGACCCCTCAGGGGACCCAGGAGTGGGTGTCCATTCATCTGGACAGCACCATTCAGCCGCCGAATAAAATGGGCGGTTTTGACTTCTTGATCTGGTATGATGCTTCGGCGTTGACCTTCCAGTTTGCCGAGCCGGGGTCGCTGCTTGAGGCCTGCGGCTGGGAGTACTTCACCTATCGTTATGGTGTCAACGGCAACTGTGGTGCGGGAGCCTGCCCGACCGGTATTGTGCGGATAGTGGCGATGGCCGAGATTAACAACGGTAGTGCTAACCATCCGAGTTGCTGGTCAGGAACCCTGGGTGAGCTGGCGCGGTTGAACTTTTTTGTCACCAATGATCGGACCTTTGAATGTCAATATATTCCGATTAAATTCATCTGGTACGACTGTGGTGATAACGCCATCTCATCGAAGGACGGTGATACGCTGTTCGTTTCGCAGCACGTGTATGACTATGGCGGCGGCCCGCAGAATCCTGGCATGCAAGGGCTGTACGGGACGTACCTCAACATCACCGATATGAATTGGCCGGACGGCTTCCCGACCTACACCGGGGCGCAGGCGGAATGCCTTGTGGATCCCGATGGTGACGGTCCCAAGCTGCCGCCGCTGCAGCTAGTCAATTTCTTCAACGGCGGGATCGATATCGTCTGTGTTGCAGAGCTTGACGATCGCGGCGACATCAACCTTAATGGCCAGAAGAACGAGATCGCTGATGCGGTCATGTTCACCAACTACTTCATCTATGGTCTGAGCGTCTTCCACCTCAACCAGCCCGGTCAGATTGCAGCGACTGACGTCAATGCCGATGGTCTGACGCTGTCGGTGGCCGACCTGGTTTACCAGATTCGGGTTATTATAGGCGATGCGCTGCCGTATCCGAAGCTGTCTCCAGTGGTTACCACCTATACGGTTGACCGCGGAGTTATCTCGGTCGAGGGCAAGATGGGCGCGGCTTATGTCGTTGTCGAAGGCGACGTGACGCCGAGCCTGCTGGCTGACCAGATGGATTTGAAGTACAACTACGATACCGAGCAGAACGTCACGCGTGTGCTGGTCTACTCGTTGGAGGGCAACGGCTTCAGTGGCGAGTTCCTCAATGCTGGCGGCACTGTCGTTAGCCTTGAGCTGGGCAGCTATGAAGGCGCCGTGGTCAAAGCGACCAATATTCCGGCTGACTTCGCGCTGAACCAGAACTATCCCAACCCGTTCAACCCGACCACCACGATTGGCTTCGCTCTGCCGACGGCCAGCGACTACACTCTGACCATGTACAACGTCAGTGGTCAAGAGGTGGCTCGCTTCTCAGGCCGTCACGAGGCCGGAGTAGTTGAGCTGGAGTGGAATGCTGCCAATTATGCCAGTGGTATTTACTTCTACAAGTTGAATGCCGGCAGCTTCTCCGCTACCAAGAAGATGGTGCTGCTGAAGTAAGTTATTTCAGCTTTTACCATATACACCACCCACGCCCCGCGATACACCACCGCGGGGCGTGGCTTTTTAGTACGCAGTTGCTCTCAGGAGATGTTCTTGCAGCCCGTAAAATCAACGAGCTTTCTTAAAAGGGTGAATCAGGAGTTTCTCCTGGCTGGCGTTGGAGTAATTTGTCTTAAGATGTCTAATATCTCGCCGACCTCGAAAGGCTTCTGTAAGAACCCGTCTGCCTTAGTGAAACCAGCTTTCCGACCGGCCTCGTCTTGAGAGAGAAAGGCCGTAATGAGAATGACCGGCATCTGGGGAGACTTTTCCTTGATTTTTTTAAGCAGCGTTAGGCCATCCATGCCGGGCATTTTGATGTCAGCTATCACGGCGTCAACCTTTCCATGTTCCAGCTCCTTCAACGCTTCGTCGCCGGAGGACACTGCCAAAGGGACGTAGTCGGCATAGCGGAGTGCATCAGCGAGCATCTCCCGAAATAAATCATTATCGTCAACCACCATAACTTTGTGAATCTGCTCGGCGATGTTTTCAGGTTTACCCATGAGAGTATCTTCAATAAGTTCTTCGAGGTGAGAGATTCGAAACGGTTTGGCCAGAAAACCATCAGGGGATGCCCGACCGATGATTTCCGGTGAGGCAACACCTGTTATAAATAAGACCGGCAGGGCGGGGTAGTATCTGCGAACCTTTTTCAAAAGAGCTACCCCATCAATCCCGGGCATCTTGATATCGGAAATTACCAGGTCAATCTTTTCTTCCCCAAGCTTCTGAAGAGCTTCAACGCCATCGGAAGCTCCGGAGGTACGATAGCCTATGGCATCGAGCGTATCAATTAAGAGCTCCCGTAAGTGGGTGTCATCCTCGACGACCAGGATATTTGCCTTAGGGTCTCGCACGGGTTACGACCTTATGATTTCTAAAAGCTGTTTTGTCTTCAGTTCAAGGGTCTCCTTACTTCTGGCTTCGACATTGAGCCTTAGCAGGGGCTCGGTGTTGGAAGGGCGGAGATTGAACCAGAAGTCATCGTACGTGATAGTCAACCCGTCCAGAGTATCCTGTTGACCCGATTGGAAGACTTCACTTACCTGTTTGATTTTTTCAGAGATTGAGCTTACTCGACTATTGATTTCACCACTGCGGAAATAGGGGTCGATTTCTTTAACCATCTCGTGAAGAGGTCGGTTTTCAGTGGACAACAGTTCGAGGCAGACCAAAAAGGCGATTAAGCCGGAGTCGGCAAACCAGTTATCGCGGAAATAGAAATGTCCTGAATGTTCCCCCCCAAAGAGGGCGTTGTACTTTTTCATCAGCGGTTTGATCAACGCGTGACCCACCCGGGTGCGAACAGGTATACCGCCCATGCGCTCAATCAATTCAGGTACGGCCTTCGAGCAGATCAGATTATAGAGAATCGTCTCTCCTGGATGCTTGGATAACAGGGATTTAGCTACCAGAGCAGTAACCATATCACCCCCGACCTGGGTGCCGAATCTGTCAACCAGAAACATCCGGTCAGCATCGCCGTCAAAGGCCAAACCAAAGTCAGCATTAGTTTCGGCAATCTTCTTTCTGAGATCGGCCAGATTTTCCAGTTCAATTGGAGACGCGGGGTGATTAGGGAAAGTTCCATCGAGATCGAAATAGAGTGTGATGGCCTCAATCGGCAGTTTTACCAGAATGGGCGGCAGCGTGGCTCCGGCCATGCCATTGCCGGCATCAATAACGATTTTAAACGGCTCAACCTTCGATCTGTCTATGAACGAAAGGCAATGGGCAGCATAGCCCCGGGAAATATCCTTGCGGACGACAACTCCCCGCGAAGGTGATTTTGCGATTTTGGTCCCGTCCTGAATGAACTTCAGAATCTGATTCAAACCCTCCTGTCCTGACAGCGGTTCGGCGTTCTTGCGGCAGACTTTGAATCCGTTGTACTCTTTGGGGTTGTGGCTGGCGGTAATCATCACTCCGCCTTCAAAGCCGAATTTCCCGACCGCAAAATACAACCCGTCAGTAGAAATCAACCCTAAATCAACGACATCAACACCATAGTCGTTTATCCCACGGGCCAGATTGTCGAAAAGTTCATTTGAAGAAAGACGCATATCGCGCCCGACGGCAATTGCGCTTGGCTTTAGCTGAGCAGCCAGAGCATAACCTATTTTGTAGGTGGTTTCCCCGTCGAGTTGATCAGGTACAGTACCTCGTATGTCATAGGCCTTGAATATTGAACTATTGAATTGCATACGTTTGCTCTCCAAAATATAATATATTATTAGCCCAACTCGTTAGTCAATCTGTTTCCGACTTCTTCCAAGCTGTGGTAATGTCAAGAATAGTGTGTAAAAAGGTGTATCCATGTAAGTCATGCCGCTTTTGCAGTTAGCCGTGCGACCTCCTTGATTCGCTGGTTATGGCGTTTCCATTTGGTGTTGAAGTAGTTGAAGATGGCATAGATGATACGGTCGCAGCTCTTGGAGTTCTGAAAGTAGCCCATCACCTTCAGCCGTCGTCTGACCTCCCGGAAACATCGTTCAATGACGTTGGTGGTACGGATCATCTTACGTAACGGCTGGGGAGAACTGAAAGACCGGTATTAGCTTGTCAAAGTCTTTCTCCAGGCAGTTGACAGCTTTGGGTATCTTGTTTTGCCACCGTTTCTTCCAGGCTCGAAAGCGCTTGGCGGCCACACCCGCGGAAGGGGCATTCATGATCCGAACAGCTCCCCCGACACATTCTTCCCGATAGCTCTTGGGACAGCGGTTGGCCACGTTACGCAGCTTATGGACCCAGCAGAGTTGATGTTCAACCAGGGGATAGACCTCCTGGGCCGCTACCCACAATCCGGCGCCACCATCCATGACAATCAGTTTGAGATTACCGCCAACCAATCCACGGACCTTCAGGTTCTCTAAAAAAGCTTTCCAACAAGCTGTTGACTCCGAATTAGCTCGCTGGAAGCTGATGAGCTCCCGGCTGCCGTCAGCCTTGATACCATAAGCCACCAACAGCTTGACCTTCTTCGCTTTCATCTCAAAACGAATTTTCACTGTCAGTGCATCCGCAAACAAAAACAGAAAATCATCGTCGATGGGGCTGTTGGCAAAGTCGATAACAGCCTGATCGAGCTCTCTGACCACTGTGAAAACCTTGCTGGCCGAGAGTCGCTCACCGCACAGCACATCAAGAATCTCGCCCACTTTCCTGGTTGATACACCCCGAAGAAACATCGCCCGGATCGTCTGCTCCAGGGAACCATCCACTCGCTGGTAACGGGCAAAAAGATCAGGCCGGTACTGACCCTCACGATCCCGCGGCACTTTCAAGTCCAGCATTCCCACCGAGGTCAACAAACTCCGCTGTCGATACCCATTGCGATGGCCGCGACGCTGACAGTTGCGCTGGTAACGACCGGCATTGATGAAACCATCGAAATCAACGGCCAACACCTTGTCGTACACTCGCTTGGCCACATACCGGCAACCCTGGTCAAAGTGCATCTGAAACATATCCTTGACCTCGAACATTGAGATCGCTACGTTGTGCCTGTCAAAATTCAGTTCTCTGTAAGGCATGAGGTGTCTCCTTCTGTAAGTCGCTAAAAACCAAAGGATACACCTTCTGCCTTTTAAACACTTCTAAAGATATTACCGTTATGTGCCAAGTTTTACAGGGGCGCTACTTGAGCAGAAGCATCTTCCTGCTTGATGTATGCTTCTCGGTCACCAGACAATAGAAATAAACACCACTTGAAACGAGTCGGTTTTCGCGATCACGCCCATCCCAGCTCAGAGTTACGTTGCCGGGAGCGTTTACACCCGAGAATTCAGTAACAATCTGACCGTTCATGTTGATGATTTCGAGACGCCATCCGGTTCTTTCAGACAGGTAGAATTCAATGCTCGTTGAGGGATTGAATGGATTGGGGTAATTCTGCCTCAAGCTTGCCTTAGAGGGAAGGTTGTCCTCGTTGAGCTGAGTTTCAACAACGTCCGTGGGAACTTCAATTTTGCCGCTGTAAAAACGAATGGATCGTACTACCTCGGACCCTTCATGGGATACGGGATCAAAGCAGAGCGAATCCGGTCCGGCAAAAGACGGCAAAGGATTGCCTTCATCCGGGACATCCTCACCATCGGCATCAAAAACCTGCAACGCCAGAAGAGTCGTGTCATGGTCTTTCGTCCACATGATGTTGTCTTGACAAGTGGGCCAGTAAAAATCGACTGTGGTTGACGAGCCGTAAAGTGAAAAATCTTCGTTTTTTTTAAATTGCAATGTAATAGTTCGTTTACCTGAGACAAAGTATTCTATCCCCGCTGTGGGCACAGTATCAGCACCCACAATCCGCACGACCATATTCGGCGGCTCCGAGCGGTTTAGATAAGAAAATAGGTACTCGAAAAACCATACGCTGTCATCCTTCAACCCGTTGTCATAGACGATATCTAAGTGTAGTATGTTAGAATCATACGCAACAGCAAAGCTAAAGCCGTCAATGAAAAGGGTATCAAGGCTGTCCGGCCACGTTATCTCGATATCGATCTCAACGATTGAGCCTGGTATAGCGTCAGAGACATTGGTCAACGTTACTGTGATAGGGGCTTCCTCAAAAGCCTTGCTCTCCGTAGTCGGGCAAGAAATCGCCAGCAGCAGACACATCCCGGTCCCAATAGTTGATAAGTGAAAAGATGAGAACAATCTCCTTGTCATCGCCTTGATCATTTTGGTGACACTCATTTCAGTTTTAGAGCAAAGTAAACCTCCACCCTCTTTGGAATGTCAGTCTCCACCGAAAAGCCGAGTTGAAAAAGCCCACCAACTCGTGGTGGGCTCTATGTCTCAAGTAACTATTTGATAACCTTGAATGTATAGGGTCCTCCCCATTTCGGTCCTTCTGTTGGCCCCAGCGAAGCGGCAAACATCCATTTCCCACCAGGAGGGAAGAAAGACGAGTCAATAGTAATCATCCCGGCTTCGGGTACAATTATGTCAAGAGAGAGGACCTTGACCAGATCATGCGGCATATAATCTTTCTTGATGCATAACCCGCCAAATCCCAACAGCTCCGGCAGTTTCCCATCCCAGTTGCGCTCGACCACAAGAATCCCCGCAAAATCCCAGATCGATTTGTCTTCCCAGCCGTTGTATCCCTTGATATCACCGTTCTCGTTAAGGCCGTTGCCGCTGTCGGGAACATGAGTAATACTCTTGATCGCAGGTGACTTAATAGAAAATCCCAGCGAGAAACCGCTAAAGACCGTATCATTAGCGACGTAGATGTCAACCGATACTTCCTTGCCGGCTTGGATAGTGCTGTCGTTAACCGCACCGGGGCCGGAAATCTTCATACTCACTGAGGTAGCCGTTGAAAAACTCACCCCGACTACGAGAAAAACGACTGCCAAACACCACACCTTTACTGCATTCATACAATACTCCTTTAATCTAAAAACATGCCATTTACTATTTGTTTACGGACCTTCTTGAACCTTTAGCATATCATCTTGCCTGACCGTTGTCAAATGGAATTTCAATGCCTCCGACACCCCATAACCAAGCCATCGTCGGTAGGCTTCTAGACCTGGTCAACGATTTCAGGATTCCATCACCGTTTGATTTCTGTTTCCCGCAAATACCGGGCTGATTCTTCCGGAGCTAAGGTATTTATGTAAATGCCCGAGCCCATCTCAAACCCGGCCCGAATTGTTACCCTTGGTACAATGACGATATACCAATGCAGGTGCCGTGTGTTTTCATCTCCTATCGGCGATGACCGGATAATGTAATTATAGTCGGGGTCGTTCAATGAATAATGCAGCTTGCCCAGGATTTCACGGAGCAGCCACGCCAGTTCGACAATCTCTTCGTCATCAATCAAAGTGAAACTGGCCATGTGCTTTTTGGGGTAAATCCTACATTCAAACGGCGATCGAGAGGCGAAGGGGCAAAAGGCCACAAAGTTATCAGAGTCCATTACAATTCGTTCGCCCTGACGGAGTTCTTCCGCAACCATGTCACAGTAGACACAGCTTCCGTGCCCGTCGTAATAAAGCACCGCCTGCTCCATAGGATAGCGCACGTGCGGGGGAACAATCGGTGTGGCGATTATCTGCGAGTGGGGATGCTCCAGCGATGTCCCTGCTTGCGAGCCACGGTTGCGAAATATCGTCACCAGATTGATTCTCTCGTTTTTGCTGATTTCAACCTGGCGCTGCCGATAGGCGCGCAGGATGTTGGTTACTTCGTCAAGCTCCATGAGAGCAATGTTCTGATCGTGTCTCGGATGTTCAATAACTACTTCTGCAATTCCGAATCCTTTGGCGGCCAGAAAGGAACCGACCCAGCTCCGTGTAGCAGTCAAGTGGGGCTGCAAAGCGGCATACTTGTTCGGCACAACGCGCACCTGCCAGTTACTCTGTTGTGGCAGCACCAGCACCGGCTCCGTGGTCTGATCCTCATTGCCGGGGCAAAAAGGGCAGTCATTACGATAAGGTGGCGGCGGCTTCCGCTTTGGATGACCCTTTATCAAGTCCTGCGGTCTCTTCCCGCGTTCAGGGGCCAGAATGACCCACTCTTTCGTCGCCTTATTTTGTCGAAATTCCGACATAATCTCCATTGTAGGGCAGGTCTCCCTGAGACCTGCCTATTTCCGGCAGGAGTCAGAGACTCCTGCCCCACGGTTCGTCACATCATAATAATTTCATATTGTCTATCAGTCTAACCCCATGTACCTTCACCGCCAGTGAACAGACAGTATTTTTGACAACTCTTTTAAGCGGGCTCAGGGTTTGAAAGTCGGTGAATGCGATATAATCTATCCCGGCTGTGGGACAGGTACTTCTTATCACTGCTTTCATCTCCCTTTCTATCTTTTTCGCATCAACAATGCCGCTTTGTACCATCGCCTTGGCGGTGCGGAGAGCGTAGTAGAGGCAGAGGGCTTCGGCCCTTTCTTGCAGACCAAGGTATTTATTGCGTGTGGACATCGCTAAACCGTCTCTCTCGCGAACGGTCGGAGCAATTATGAACTTGATCGGGTAGCCAAGATCGTCCGTCATCCTCTTCAGCACAATTGCCTGCTGGTAATCTTTCATGCCGAAGATGGCCACATCCGGGCGGCAAATGTTAAACAGCTTGGCTACTATTGTAGTGACACCGCGAAAGTGGGCGGGTCGAGAGACCCCTTCGAGCTGGCTTGCCAGCTTTTCAACCGTTACGTACGTCTGGAAATCAAGTGGGTAGATGTCGTCTGCCTTAGGAATGAACACAATGTCACTCCCTGCAGCCTTGATCTTCTTGATGTCACCTTTTTCGTCGCGGGGATAGCGAGCGAAATCCTCATGCGGCGAGAACTGCGTCGGGTTGACAAAGATGCTGGTGACAACAACGTCGGCCGCCTTTTTAGCTCGCCGAATCAGCGACAGATGCCCCTCATGCAAATACCCCATCGTGGGCACGAGAGCGATAGTCTTACCTTCCCGCGCCAGCCTGCGAGCGGTGGCCTGCATTTTCTTAATGGAGCGGATTATCCCCATGGTGATTTAGATAGTACTTAGTATACCGTCTCGTCAGCTTTGTTCTTCTGAGCTTATTCCCTGCTCGCTTTCCTCCACCGGCGGATTGACGTGCTCCTCTTCGAAAAAGAGGGGAGATTCGTCGGGGATTTTGTAAGAGTCCTTGTGATAGCGGATTGCTACATACCCCCGCGCCTGAGCGGTAGCGATAATTGCCAGCATATAGCCGATAATCGACACAAATATCAGAAATAGCATGAAAGCCATGACATGGCCCGCCACCTCGTTGCCGCCACCGCGCATCCAGGCCGAAACTGAAAACGACCAATCAATACCGGGGAAGACATTACATGTCTCTTTTACAAGTGGAGAATTGGCCGGCAAATGCGACATGCCGGATTTCAAAATCCTCCACACCTTGTCGCCGGCGCCCAGTGAAGCAGAATAGGTCAAAAACTGCACTGCCCGGTAACAGAAATAGGCATACACGAATCCGCATACCTTGGCCGCCGCCAGCGCGTAGAGGGTATACAAAAGCCAGCGTACCGGCTGGCGGATGATGGCCGAGAAGGTTTCAAGAATAGCCGCGAAGGTCTCGCCATGGCGCTCCGCCGCTGCCACCGCTGGAAGGAGAATCACCGAGACAACCATCACAAAAATGATGAACACCGTAAACAGTGCGATAATGAAGTTGGGAATGACAAAAAACAGCGCATAGACCCACTCACCGAGATATGGAATACGCGTAATCAATCCCAGCAGCAAAACCAGAAGAACAATGAAAACGATAAACAAGGCTACTGCCAGTTCCGATAGAAAAAGCTGCGTGAATCGCTGGAGGCTGAACTTGATCGCTCCTCCCACTGAGAAAAAGCGGTTGCCGCGCATTTCCTCGATATTTATCGCCGAGACTCCAAAAAAGCCGAGCATGAGAAGCAGCACTGCTGCAACTATTCCAAGCGCGTAGAGCACCTGAGCCACCCAGCTTGAAAATGTCAGGCTCGTCAGCGGCACCAGTCCGTAAACCGAGTAAAACGAAGCGAGCCTCTCACCGTCAACGGCCACTGCGAGGTAGGCAAACAGGTCATATATAAGTAGCCCGCCACATAAAAAGACGGTCATAACAAAGATTTTCTTGGCCGACAGCGCCTTGGCCGGAGCAAGCAGCACGTCGCGAAAATCAAAATGAGGTGAAGCTTCCATGCACAGAATTTTGCCTCATTTTAATGTCAAGTCAAGGTTTTATTGGCAGTGAAACCGGTCTTAAACACATAGAGACAGCTCCCCCATTGGATTATTGAAAGACACTCAATGCTTCAGATGTGAAATTCTAAAATGTCACCATCGCTAAGCTGAAAGTCGCGCTGGACGCGTTGGCCGTCAAATTTACCCTGTCCCCAGATTTTAGCGAATTTCAGCTTGTGGGCAAAGTCCTTGTGAAGCGTGACCGCTGCATCTTCAACGGTGCCGCCAATCGGAAGGATGACAGGGTCGGAGAAGTCTGCTTCCTTGCCGACCGGTTTGGTATATACCCGCATGATACCTAAGTTGTCGAAAACAGCCTTTTTGAAGGCAGCTAGGCTATTGTCATCCAGAATGGAGGTAGCCACCATGCTGAAGCCGGGGAAGAGAGACGCCAACCGGGCGCGCTTTTCTCCAGACTCGTCTTCGTAATCCTTGTGGGCGCAGATAAGTGTTCTCTTATATGAGAACCGGGGATCATCTGGCTGCTCAGTGGCTTCAGGTTTCAGGATAATCCGTTTCTCTTCAAGTTTTTGCACAACAAACTTCACATCGTCAAGCATTGAATGGGCAGCCAGATCGCACACCAATACCACCAGGTCAGCATTCCGAATTAACCCTGATAGGTAATTCTCGTACGCTTCAGGTGAAATCGGGGGAGTGTCGATGAGCTGGAATTGCACCCTCTCAAACGTCATCATGCCGGTAACCGGCTCGCGAGTGGAGTAGGGGTAATCGCCCACCACCGGCTTGGCATTGGTAAGCGCTTCCAGAAGTGACGATTTGCCGCTGTTAGGCGGCCCAATGAGAATAACCTGCCCGGCACCCTCCTTCTCGATATGGTCGTGCGCCGCCGCCTGTCGTACGCCATGAGCCGTTGTGCTCTGATCAAGCTGTTTTTTGAGCTTGGATATCTTGGCCTTCATGTCAGCCTGGAGCTTGTCGGTCCCCTTGTGCTTGGGCATCATGGCCAGAAGCTCTTGGGCCAGACGAAGTTTCTCCCGCGGGTCCTTCTCGGCGCGGAACTCCCGCTCCAGCTCGTAGTATTGCGGCGGTAGATTAGCCGGCATAATCAATAATTAACGCAAAGAAGGCAGGATTTTCAAGTAGTCGCTCAGGCGCGATTAACAAAGCAGGTCAGCAGCCTTGCGAGGCTGTGACAAAAGATAGAAACCGCACCTCGCGTAAAGCGGGGGCTTGTCTCCCGCCTAAACGTGGCGACGCCACCGGCGGACGTAAAGCCCGCCGCTACGCGGAGTTGCAGCACGAGTAGGTCAGGAGGCTTGTCCTCCTGACGAAAGAGATTTACGATCTAACGAGCATATTTGCTCACTATTGACGCAATACAGTCACAGACATAATCAACATCTGGCGCCTTTAAAGAGGGATAAAGGGGAAGCGTTACTACCCGGCGACCGGCATAGGCGGCATTCGGGAAATGTTGTTCTGACAGGCCAAGGAGATCGCGATAGTAAGTCAGTTTAAAGACCGGCTTGTAGTGCACACCGCACTCAATACCGTAATCGGCCATTAGCTTAATGAACAGCTCTCGTGTTATTCGTAGGCGCGGCAGATGCAGCTTGATGATAAACAGGTGCCAGCCGTGCTGGTAATGCCTTTCAATCACAGGCAACTCCAAGAATTCGGACAGACTGGCGAGGTTTTTCATGTATCTATGAGCAAGAGCAGCGCGTTTGGCCTGATCCTTTTTGAAAGTCGCCAGCTGCCCCAAGCCCACGGCGGCATGAATATCCGACATATTGGCCTTGAAGCCGAAATCAACGACATCGTATTCCCATTTATTTTTCAGCTTGCGCTCATAGGTGCTTGAGGTCAGGCCGTGCAAAGACAGGCGCTTGACCTGATCAATCAACTGCTTGCGGCGCGACAGCACCATCCCCCCTTCGCCGCAGGTGAGATTTTTTGTGGAGTAAAAGGAGCAAACAGCCGCATCGGTCAAATTTGGGACCGTCTTATTTCTGTAAGCAGCGCCTATCGAATGAGAGGAGTCGGCAATCAGAAATAATGAGTGTTCCTTGCAGATTTTGTTCAACTGCCCGTAATTCGCCGGGCATCCGGCGATGTCAACGGGTACAATAGCAATAGTGCGGTCGGATACCTTTCGCGCTGCTTCGTTGGGGTCGATATTTAGCGTGTGGGGGTCAATATCGGCAAAAACAGGCACGGCACCGGTCATCAGAATAGCCTCAATGGTGGCGACAAAAGTAAAGGGCGTGGTAATTATCTCCTTCCCTTTCCCTGTGCCGATAGCCCTCAAAGCAAGGTATAGCCCGACGGTACCTGAACTCACTGCCGCAGCGTACTTCGCATTCAAGTGCCGGCAGACGGCCTTTTCAAAGGCCGTTACCTTGGGGCCGCTGGTAATCCATCCTGACTCCAGCGTCGCCGCTACCTCTTTTTTGGCCTTGGGCGAAAGAACTATATCAAAAAGAGGAATCCTCCTTTTACCTTGATCTGTTTTCATAGATCAACCTCTCATACAGTTCACACATCATATCAAGCGACCGCTCCCATGAATAATGTTGTTTTACAAACTCGTAACCTGCTTTGCCCATTTTCTCTCTGGCCTCAGCGTCTTGAGCAAGCTTGATTATTGCCTTGGCCAATTTGTGAGGATCCTTGGGAGGCACTAGAATTCCCGTTGTTCCATCCAGAACGACCTCCGGCACTCCTCCCACGTTCGAGGCAATCACCGGTCGCCCGCAGGCCGACGCCTCAAGCGCCGCCACACCAAAGCCCTCAATGAAAGACGGCATCACCATCATATGATGTTGTCGAAGGAAAGGATACACCTGTTGCCGATTTACGAACCCAACAAAATGGACGTTGTCGTTTAGACCAAGACGCAAAGCCATTTTTTTGAGGTGCGTTGTCTTTTCTCCCTTACCTGCCATTGAAAGAGTAATATCTGGAATTTCTTTTTTCACCTCAACCATTGCTTCAAGCAAAATATCCGGCCCATATTTCAGCCGGTGGCCTTTGATGTAACAAATTCTGAACAAACCCGATGGAGGGGACACAATTTTATCAGGTATCTCTATACCGAAGGGGATGATACTGATTTTGCTTGCTGCGTCGGGATAGACCCGGCACGTCTGTTTCTTAAGCCACTGGCCCGTGGCGGTTATGTGAGTAGCTCGTGTCAAAACGAATCGTAGAAGTGAATTATAGAGCCATCGGGGTTTGTAGCCGACCAAGTCCGATCCCCAGATAGATACCACGGTCGGTTTGATACCGGCTCGGACACCCCACAGGCCGAAACCGCCGGCGTAATGAACGTGAACGAGATGAGGTGAAAACTGTCGTGCCTCCCGGATGGCGGCGCCAGCCTGGGTGAAATAAGACCATTTGCCGGATCGAGGCAAAATAGTTGTTTCAACATCAGGTAGCGGCTTCCCATCCAGGGAAACAACTTTGATCTGGTAGCCTCGCTCGGTTAGCCCTCGCACCCAGCGCTGCACGTGCACCGCGTGCGTCCAGCCAAATATGACAATCCGCTTGTTAGCCAAAAGCGGTATCCTGGGTTAGTTTGCCCGTTGTCTCTGACATTTCCCAACTCATCACTAATTCCTCTGTGACAGGTGGCGATTGTACAGGATACACAAGAGGTATTAATACTGTCAACATTACAAATGGAGTTTAGGATAAAACAAGCAAGTAATTGACCTTGATCAACTCTTTCTGAGTGAGTAAACTTGCGTATAATGCGTTACCGGGAAAAACTGGACAACCTGCTGGAGTACTTTGGGTTCAGGTCAAAGAACTATTATCATACCGAACCGCGAATCTCCTATGACCCCGACAATCCGATGGCATACTATATCGACCAGAGCCACCGGGCCGTCTACCCCGGTCACTTTGATTCCAACGGTATCCCACTGTATGTAGGCAAGGGGAAGACAGGCTATTTGCCGGTGTTCATTTGTACGTGGGCACTAGGACAGCTTGAAACATTCCGGCAAAAAGCCACAGAAGAAAGCCGAACCAAGTTTTTGAAAGCTGTTGACTGGTTGGTTTCACAGCAGAAGGATGACGGAGTCTGGTTGACTGATTTCCCGATGGATAAGTTTGGGCTGTATGAGCCGTTTCCATGTGCGATGGTTCAGGGGCTGGCGATCTCCTGCCTTACCAGAGCTTTTCTGATGACCAATAAGTCAGCGTTTCTCGACAGTGCCGTTCAGGCTCTGGCGCCGTATTGTGTGGACGTGCGGGACGGCGGCGTGGCGAGTGACGACGAAGGTCAGGTGTTTTATGAGGAGTTTCCATCAATTCCCTACCATCACGTTTTGAATGGCTTCATTTTTGCCATGTGGGGTCTGAATGATCTGGCCCGGATAAACGACAACCGTAAGGCCAAAAGGCTATACGATGAAGGTTTGAAAACCCTGATCGAATGGCTGCCGCGCTTTGACCTTGGCCATTGGTCCCTTTATCACATTGGAGATGGTCCGAAGAACCCGGCCACCGTCCCGTATCACCGGCTTCACATAATACAACTCAAAGTCATGTATGCCCTGACGGGACATGACATCTTCAAACAGTCCTACCTGCGATGGAGCGAATACCTGCACGGTCGCTTTAATGCCCTGAGAACCTTGCCTGCAAAACTTTGGTGGATACTGGCCAGAGCGCCTGCTCGGCAGTGATCGTACTGTGCCATTCGAAGCCTGATCCCAACTTACCGCGGAATCAAGTCTCTTATAACCGGCGCCAGTTTGGCCTCAAGAGTTTTGTGGAAATCGTCCCATGTCAACAATGTAGCTGCCTTTTTGATATTGGCCTTTCTCATAGCAACTCTCAAGCTGTCATCCTCAGCCAGCTTTGCAATAGCCACCGCTAATGATCGCGAATCACCAGGCTTCACCAGAAGCGCATTAACGTTATTGGTAACCATTTCGGAGATAGCACCAGCGGTAGTAGCCACAATTGGAAGTCCATGAACCACTGCTTCAGCCAGAGCCATGCCGTATCCCTCCGAAAGCGAAGGACAGACAAAAATGGAGCACTCGCGGTAAAATCTCTCCAAGTCGCCACGCTCAGTGAAGCCAAGAAACGTTATCCTGTTGTCCAAGTGGTTACGATCAATAATCTTTTGTATCTGTTGAAAATATGGATCGTCACGAGAATATCTGCCGGCCACGTTCAGGTGAATATCAAGGCCTTTTAGCCGACTCATCGCTTTAACAAGGGGTTTCAATCCCTTCCGGTAAGAACATTCACCCACGAACAACAACTCAATTGTTTTCCTATTCTTACTGTTGCCTGCAGGTGCTTCAGAAAGAGAAATCGGCTCAACTTCCAACCCCGGCGGGGCAACAACGACCCGATGATTCAAATGTCCCTTACGACCTGCGATCTCGGCGCTGTATCTGCTGTTGGCAAGGACTATATCGGCATGTTTCAGCAGATAGTTTTCACAGCGGCGAACAAGCCATCTCGCTAGAACATTGTTAAGTCGGTATGTTAATCTCTGCTCCTGTACCACCGCCAGTACCCGCTTTTTGTTAGCCTTCGTCCATCGGATAGCCAAAAGGTTGCGGAAGCTGGAAGAAATATCCACCACGATTAGGTCAGGCCGATGCCTTTTTACTAGCGATAGATTGTATTTTGCATGTTTGAGAGGATGGGCAAGTTCTTGCGGAAACTCATCCAACTTCTGGGGCACAACGTTATCAAAGTTATGAGCAAGAAACGAATGCAAGTGGGCGTGGTATTTTTCTCCTCCTCTCTTTCCCTGGGCTAAGTATTCGAGGTATAATATCATAATCTGCAAGTAGACCTAAAAGTGAAGCCGTGAGCGGAGCGATTTCATAAGCTTTGTTGGCTCAGGAAGTCGCAATATGGCAGCCAGTCCTAAGTATATGAACATACCTGCCAACCCCAGCAGCGCCAACCTGAAGAAAGTGATAAACAGCGACTCATGTTCTGCACCTGGCCAGACACGATCCATGAGGATCCAGAAGCAAGCGACAACGGCGATGCCAAACAGAATCTTGACAACGTATGGAAAGAACAAGCTCTGTACAGATATCTTCAATGTTCGGCTGAGGTCAACGGTCATTATTACACAGCCGGCAAACCAGGCAAAAGTTGTTGCCAGGGCCAGTCCATTCTGCTCCATAGGACCGACTAAGATGACGCTCATGGCAGTTTTTATCAACAGCATCCACAGCAGGATGCCTCCCAGTCGAAACAGGGTTGTCGAAGCGTAATAGAACCTCATTTGATAAAGGTACACGGAATAAAACACTATCCCCAGAGCAAAGAACATGAACGGGCTGGAGGTTTTATGGAGTGAAGCAAGATCAAACGAGCCTCTCTGAAAAGCTACGCGGACAATCTCGGTCGAAAACACCACCATCCCTGCTGCCACTATACTCATCACAAAGACCATCAGCCGGACGCTCTCACGGTACAGTTTTTTCAGTTTTTCAATTTCCTCGGGTACGGAAAAATCAGAAATCCATGGAAAAGAAGCCATTGCGAAGGCCGCTGCAAACATGCCGGTGGGAATGTGAGCGAGGAAAGTAGCATATCTCAGGGCAGCGATCTGCCCCTCACCGAGGTACTTTGCTGCCAGGTACCTGTCGATCACCGGATAGATGAGAGCGATACACTCGATTATGGCAACAGTCGCCGTCACCCGCAAAAGAGGCCCAACCGATGAAAAACGGAATGATAAAAACGGTGCCGGTTTTACCAGACTGAACGCAAAAAAGCCGTTGCAAAGAAAAAGGACTACCGAAGCTAACAGCCACCCGTAGGCCAGAGCCTCGATGTTAAGCTTGTCATAAAGCCCAAATATCAAGGCAAGTATGACTAAGTTGGCGATAATCGGCGAAGTTGCCGGCACAATGAAGTGCTTCCTATCATACAGGCAACTGCGGAAAAACACTTCGACACCACGAAAGAATACAAACCAGGACAGGATAGTCATCAATCGTTCACCGGTAACACGCTGAGGGGCGGACAGCTTGGGCGCCAGCAGGGCAAGGATATTGCCCCGAAAGAGATAAATAAGGGCAGAGATCAACCCGAAGATGAGGGCAAAACTGATCAGGCTTTCCCAGAAAAGCCGTGACGGTTCCGCCGTTGAGGTTGACGAATTCTTTCTCATCAGAGGAATCAAGGCGGAAGGCAGAGCAGCAAAGATAACAAAGGTCATGAATTCCGGGACAGTGAAAGCGAGGAGAAAAGTATCGAAGGTGGCGCTTGTCCCGAAATACCCTGCAACAGTGGCCTCGCGGGCGTAACCGAAAAACCTGCCCAGAACATTCGTCCCCACTGTTACCAGCGACGCTGTAAACAGGGACTGTTTAAGAAATCTGGAATTCAATCCGGCTCCTCAAGTAATAAGCTCGGTAGTAAAACATAAATCAGACTAATTACCGTTCTGAAAAAAACATTCGAAAGCGCAGCCTTCTCCGATCAGTCTCCACGTGGCAGCCGTCGTTGAAGAAATCGGGCTATTTCTTCGGCAATAATATGAGAAGGCTTCTTGTTCTTCACTCGATACACCATGGATTTGACAGATGGTTTTACTTGAAGGAGTTTCAAAACCTTAGCTTTATCCAGCCCAACCAGGTTATTACCCAGCTTCAGGGTTTCTATCCACTCGGTTTCCTCGCGCAGAGTCAGCACCGGCGTTCCAAGAAACAACGCCTCCTTTTGCAACCCGCCGGAATCGGTCAAAACAGCATACGCATACCGCGCTGCCGTCAGCGCGTCAAGATAACTCAATGGCTCGACTAGAAAGAGGCGGTCAATCTGGTCCAGTTCTCGCCACAGTTTGAATTGCTTCAATCTCTTTCTGGCGCGTGGATGAACGGGGAACAGGGTCGGCAACGGTAGCTCACTGATAATGTCGACGAGAACACGGAGATTCGTCTCGCTGTCAACAGTTGCAGCGCGATGGACTGTCAGTAGGAGATACTCGCTTTCTTCTCTTACGCCGAGCTTTTTTAGCGCCTTCTGGTTGGCTGTGATTGCTGGACGGGAAGCCTTGAGGAGCTCGTACATAACGTCCCCACTGTAGACTATTTTTTTCTTGATCCCTTCAGCTTTCAGGTTCTTGACCGAGACCGGGGTGGGGCAAAAGAGAATCTCTGAAACATGGTCGGTCAGCTTGCGGTTTATCTCCTCCGGCATACCCGAAACGAACGACCGCATACCGGCCTCAATATGAACAACCGGAATGGCCAACTTGGCTGCCGCCAGGGCGCCTGCCAATGTCGAGTTGGTATCGCCATACACCAGTACCAGGTCCGGACTTTCATAAAGGAGAACTTTTTCCACCCTGGCCAGCATCCGTCCGGTCATGGCGCCGTGCGTCCCGCCACTGATGCCTAAATTGATATACGGTTTGGGAAGGCGAAGCTGCCTGAAAAAAATACTGGACATGTTGTTGTCGAAATGCTGACCGGTATGAATGATCCGGTGACGGAATCTGTGGGACAATTCTTTCACCAATGGGGCAAGCTTGATAAACTGGGGCCTGGCGCCAACTATTGAAATGACTTTCGGTTTGGCCTTCATTGCCGCAAAATATAGAAGATCGTAGTCAGACACTCAAGACAAAAGGCAGCCATCCGTCTCATCTGGCGGCCCACTAATCGCGTGGAATTAGGGTATTTTATGCGCAGCAGGAAAGGTTGCGGCACACTATCTACGCCTTTGTGCTACGTCAACTATGTGATCTTGCCCTGTTTTGGTGGACAGTTTTCTAAGCATGTTGTTTTTTTCGTTCATAGTCAACAGGGCTAATCTGACCTAGCGTCGAGTGGCGTCGGGTCCGGTT
>Ga0315543_1000750_pt1 | contig 38080 bp, 22 predicted proteins | sample SalMarSW160210MG_2_FD_203098 | JGI IMG/M metagenome (GOLD analysis project Ga0315543, IMG submission 203098) | Salt marsh sediment microbial communities from the Plum Island Ecosystem LTER, Massachusetts, United States - Salt Marsh Sediment SW1601-210 ...
AAAAGCAGTCCGAAAGCCCCCCCGAACATCGCTAAAAGCAGGCTTTCGGTCAGCATTTGTCTAAAAATACACCAGCGTCCGGCTCCTAAGGCACTGCGTATTGCAATTTCCCTGGTACGACCGCCCGCCCTTGCCAAGAGCAAATTCGATACATTTACACAGGCAATCAACAACAGAAATCCCACAGCTCCATATAACACCAGAAACGCAGTCTGGACACTCTCAATAAGCCCAGTATGGAGAGACTCCAGATGAGCTCTTTTGTTCTTATTGGTTTGTGGGTGTTGCTGCTCAATATTGGAGCATATCACATTCATTTGGGCCTGAGCTTCCCGGATGGATACGTCAGGTTTCAAACGACCAATCACTTCCAGATAATGATCGCCGCGGTATCTGCGGAGGTTATCGATGGGTAGCGGAATATAGAACTGCATCATCTCTTCAATAAATCCCATCAAGGGTGGAGCCACTCCGACCACATTCCAGGGTGCACTGTCCAGGGTGATAGTTTCTCCGACAATGTCAGGATCCGCGCTAAAGCGTTCACGCCACAATCGGTCACTTAGTATCGCCACTTTGTTTTTGCCGTTCTCGGATTCGTCGCTGCGAAATACGCGTCCCAGCGCAACCTGAGAACCAAGTGTCTCAAAAAAATTCGTACTAATCCGTGCTCCTGTCAAAGCTAATGGTTCTCCCTGACCTGTCAGATTCAGGCGATACTCAGTCTCAAAGGCAGCAAGCCCCTCAAACACCGTATTCTGCTGTGCCCAGTCCAGATAATCCGGTCCGGAACAGCTCCCCGCAGGGCCATGGTCTATAAAAGATTTTTGTACCATTACCAAACGTTCCGGATCATCAAAAGGCAGGGGACTCAACAAAACACCCTGGATTAAACTGAATAAGGCAGTATTGGCACCAATACCTAATGCCAAAATCAATACAGCTACTACTGTAAAGCCGGGATTCTTTCGCATTTGCCGAATACCATATTTAATATCGTTGATTAAAGTGCTCATTTGTTTCCTTTATTCGATATTCGATATTTATTATTCATATCTAAGCGCCTCCATCGGGTCGATTTTGGCCGCTCGGCGGGCCGGGATATAACAGGCCAGCATCGATACGACAGCTATCAATAATGGGACACAGACAAAAGTGATGGGATCCGTGGCAGATACTCCGTATAAATAACTGGAAAGAAATCTGGTTAAGCCAATCGCCCCTGCAAGTCCTGCTATTGAACCTATAAGCAATAACATCAATACTCGTTTAAGAATCAGAGTAAGAATATTGGCCTTTTCAGCGCCTAATGCCATGCGGATGCCAATTTCACGAGTGCGTTGAGCCACGGCGTAGGAAACAACTCCATAAATACCGATTACTATAAGCAACAGTGCAATTAACGCAAAGACCGTTAGGAATGTTGTCGTGAACCGCTCCTGGCTGAGCCGCTTGTTTATCTGCTCTTTGAAGGTCCCGGCGCTGTCGAGTGGCAAAGTCGGATCTATGTCTCTAAGTATGAACCGGGCCTGCTCGACGACAGTACCCGCATCAGAGGTTGTTCGAACCACAAAGTTCAAATCCGGACCATTAAACTCCGTAAAAACATCGAACGGGATAAACAAATGATTGGTTTTATCAACCTTGACATTACCCTGAATCATATCTGCGGAAACACCAATAACCCGATACTGCTGCCGGCAAAAAGTCAGCTCTCTGCCGATCGGATCCTTGTCCGGCCAAAACGTTCGTGCCAGGTTTTCGTTAATCATCGCCACATGTTCTTTTTTTTGGTATTCCTCGGGCGATATGTCACGTCCTCTCCGGATTGGTATTTGCAGCGTCCTGAAGTAATCCATGCTGACGCTGTGATAAATCACCCTGATTTGTTTTCCGTCGGAGGGTGTATATCCCTCAACAGTTACAGGAGCGCTACTACCCCACGGAGAACAGGGCATGGATGAATCAGTTGATGCGCTTTTGACATAAGGTAAGGCACTCAGCCGTTCCAGAAATTCATGATTAAATTGATATCGCTGCTGCTCATTCATCCTCCTTACACCCACTTTGAAGGTCACTAAGTTATCCCGGTTAAATCCGGTATTGGCAGATGAGATCTGCATCATACTGCGAATCATCAATCCCATACCGATGGACAAAATCAGTGCTATGGCAATCTGGCCGGAAATCAGCAAATTCGAGAACCTGGAATGGTGTACTGATGAGCTTCGTCGTTCCGTCAGGATATTTATCAAGCGGCAGCGCTGCATGAACCAGAAGGGAGTGATGCCAAGAAAGAAGCCAACTAATAAAGAAATACACAAACCGAATAGAAGCACACCCGGATCGATACGTATAGAATCCGACATTGGTACAAAATCGGCAATCTTTACCTTAAAAACAGTCATCATCCAGACAGTTATAAACAAACCGATGATACCTCCGATCAGTGATAATAGAATACTTTCTGTCGTGAACTGGCGAAGCAACCGCAGCTTGTTGGCGCCGAGGGCGCCTCGAATAGCCACTTCCTTGTTCCTCGCTGATGCTCTTGCAAGGCACAAGTTGGCCACATTCGCACAGACAATCAGCAGAATGAATCCAACAATACCATGAAGAATCCATAAGGTGGTTTGTACTCCGCGAACAACCATATCATGCAGACCATACATTAATACTTCGCTATCGCCCATTCCTAATGTTTCAACAAGTTGCTTGTGTTTTTCATTTATCAGAGGCAAGGCATTTTCTATTGAGATACCAGCTTTAAGACGTCCCACTGTTTGAAGCCAGCAATAGGTTCTATTGATCAGTTGATCTCCCGATGGATTCAGGAGGGTCCATACCTGGGCATCTCCGATAGACTCCGGATAAGAAAAGCCCGGAGGCAACACTCCAACGATAGTATAAACCTTATCCTGCAATGTGACCGTATCGCCCAGAACCTCTTTGGTTTGCCCGAAGCGGCTTTGCCAGAAATCGTGACTGATGATTGCAATAGGTTCGTTTTGCTGTTCATCCACCTTTGTGAAGGTTCTGCCCGGATAAGCTGATACTCCAAGCAATGAAAAGAAATTCCCACTCACCATTGCTCCGTTAATCTTGCTTACACCATGGTCTTCAACCGTCTCGAACTGTGCTGGAGTAAAAGCAGCGAAATCCTCAAACACCTGATTTTGCTCTCTCCAGTCCAGAAAATCCGGGTATGAAAAACCAGTAGTGAATCCATGCTTCTTGCTTTGCTGCTGGACAACGACCAGGCGGTCCGGCTCCTTAAACGGCAGCGGCCGAATCAGAACGGCATTGACCACACTAAACATGGTTATATTTGCACTGATTCCAATCGCCAGTGTCAAGGCAGCCACGATCGTAAAGCCGGGGCTCTTTCGCAATTGCCGAAAGGCGTATTTGATATCGTTCAGGAGGGTTGTCATGTTTTCAGTTCCGAGTTAAATTCAGTTTACAGTTTCTAATTTAAATTTCTTTCTATTTCAGTCGAACTCTGTCGTTTTCATCCCACTGCGACATATCCGAGAGGATAATCTCATCGCCGGGTACAAGGCCTTCAAGGATTTCGATCGTGCTTACCGAACTGCGTCCGAGCTGTACACGCGTGCGGACAGCATATTTACCGTCTTCGACCAGCTTGAACAGCTCTACTGTCGCCTCACTGGAGGCAAAAACCGGCCGGCCTACATATATAATGTCGTTCAATCGCTCGATTTCTATCGTACCAACTACAGATAAATCCGGCCTGGCTCCATCCGGTAGTTCACCGTTCAGTTTGATATCTACCGTAACATTTCCTTCCATGACCGTCGGATCGATCCGCGATACCGTTCCGGAAACAGTACCGTTGTACGTATCGACCTCTGCAGATAAGCCGATAATCACATCGCGGGCCTGTACTTCCGGGACTTTTAACTGGGCTTTAAGCCTTTTTGGATTAGTTATCCTCGCCAGAATCGCTCCGGCCGAGACCGATTGGCCTAATTCTATTTTCTCCCTGACGGAGGCCAAAACTCCCGAAGTACCGGCCCGAACGTGCAAAGACTCGATCTGGGTCTTTTTTAGATTATATTGCGATTCCGCCTGCTGCACGGCCGCTTCAAATTCAGCCAATTGCGCAGTGCTTGTTTGGTCGCGAAACATGGCAAGCCGTTTTTCGCTGATTTCTGAGAGTTTTCCCAGTTCCTCTACGCGGGCTTTTGAAAGAGACAGGTTCAGTTCCGAAATCAGGTCGTCCTCGAACTGTTTTTGGTCCACCTCCAATATGAGTTTTGCTTCTCTTATATCGGCTTGCATTCGGGCCTGTTCAGCTTCCATACCCAATAGCTGGTCCTGCAACTGGGTTTTACGAGCGGTCAACTGTGCCCTGGCCGAATTTAGTCTTGACTGGGCATCGAGCCACTGAAGCTGTAACTCCGGATTACTCAGCTCCAGGATTTCAGTATTCGCATCTACTATTGCACCAGGCTCTACAAGAATCTTCACTACCCGGCCTCCAACGGTTGCCGGTACAACTAATACATCCTCAGAGACCAATGTGCCAACACCTCTAACCTGCCGTAACATGGAGCCCCGTTTAACCGTTTCGATCCATTGAGTTCGCCTGTCCACAGATGGTGCGGCCGGTTCCAGGCGGGAAAGACCCAGACTCACTACAGCAATAAGTATGAGCCCTACAGTGATGTAAATAATGCGGCGTATTATACGTTTACGTTTTGAATTTTTTCTTGGTATATCCATACCGAAGACAAAAGCAATGGCTGTGCCAGTAATTTATGCCTTTATTTCCGCTATTTTTGGCTTGAAAAGACGATTTTGCCGGTATCTGTGTGTCCGGTATCAGGAAAGAGGCGCCCGAAAATGAACAGTTGTATAGAGGGATATGAAGAAATCGGGGATTAACTATTTAAAAGGATTATATCTTGGTTTTTTATACAATTTATCCTGTTTGTCCAGGATTTCAGGTCGATAGACTTTTTCCGCCCAATCGACTTGATCTATTTCCTCGAATACGACCGAAATCCATTTCTCATCGCATTGAACTACGGACAATACATCCCTGATAATAGCGTCGGCCAGTTTTTGTTTCACATCTTCGGACCTGCCCGGATACATCTTTATATTAACATGCGGCATTATTCTCAGTCCTTTGTTAAAAGTATCGTTCTCTAAACCATGAAAGTTTTGATTGGCTGGAAAAATATACGGTTTTTACTGCTTCCATTCTTTTCGCAACAGGCTCATCATATGGCAGTTCCAGTATTTATCGCCGACGTTTGCATATTCTCTTAAAGTGCCTTCAAGAACGAATCCTGCTTTCGTATAACATCGAATTGCAGGTACATTGAAATCAAATACACCCAGTCCTATTCGGTTAAGGTCGAGTTCATTAAAACCATAATGCAGGATCTCTTTTAACATAAATTTACCAAGCCCTTTATTACGATTCTTCGGGGAAATCAAGACACGAGAGAGCATTGCCGAGCGGTGGTTACAACGATAGTCGGATATCTCACAATAACCGATAATTTTATTACTTTTATAAAGTCCAAATGGGTATAGAGTCGGGTATTGTGCTTTTGATGCCTTAAGATGCTCGCGAAATTGTTTTATTGTCAAGGGCCAGGAAAATATCGAACCGGCCCATTGAATCATGTCCGCCTCTGTTTTGATCCATGAGAGAATATCACGTATGTATTTTTGTTTGAACGGTGAAATTTTCATATATTTTTATCATTGAATTTCAATTGAATTTAAATCGTTGCAACAGGTAGCCAAAGACAGGCACGGCATCCCTTTTTATTAGAACGGTTTTCAAGAGTAAGATATCCTCCATGGGCCTCGGCGATTTGACGGCTCAAGGCCAGACCGATTCCGGAACCTTTCGCTTTGGTTGTGAAAAACGGCACAAAGACATCGTTGTTTTCGTCGAAGCCGGGGCCGTTGTCGTCGATCCATACCTGCAAATGTCGGTCTTCGATTCGCCATCCCACCTTAACTTCTGCATTTCCATCCGGATTACTTTCGATTCCGGCTTCCACGGCGTTGGTAATCAGGTTAATCAGTAGTTGGTCTAATTGGCCTCTGTCAGCCTTGATAATTGCATCCGGGCCGGGATGAACGATAACTTTTAAACGCGTCTCGAGTCCTGTCACGTGCTGAATCCACGCATGTACATTTACCTGGCCTAAAACCGGCTCCGGCAGGTGAGTTAGTTTCGAATAAGATTCGATAAAGCGGCCAAGTTCATCCGAACGGGCTGCAATAATCTCAAGTCCTTCCAGAACATCCGGCTGCCATTGATTTTGCGAAGCATCTTTTCTGACCCTGTCCTGCAGTGTATGAGCCACCGACTGGATGGGTGTCAGGGAGTTATTGATTTCGTGGCGCATAATCTGTATCAGCCGCTTCCATGCCAGACGTTCCTCCTCGTGCAGCGTCCTTGTCAGGTCGGACAAAAATATAAGCTGATGCGATATACCTTTTTCGCGATAGGTAGTCCGGCGTAATTCCCAGCGGCGAACGCCTACCGGCAAAACAAGGTCAATCACCCGTGGTGTGGCCCCGTCCAGACAGGCCGCAAGCCCGAGATTACTGGCCTGACGTCCCAGGATTTCCTTTTCGCTGCCGCCAAGGACCTTCTGCCCGCTGTCATTAACCAGACATAATCGACCTTGTTGATCGAAGCCGAACATGGCAACGTCAATCTGAGCAAGAGTTTTGCGCAACAAAGCCGTTGTCTCCACTGCTCCGAACCGCTGCTCCTGCAGGGAGCGTGTAAGCGCGTTGACCTCCAAAATCAGTTCGCCGAGGGCATCTTCACGAGAAGCGCCGCGAATGCGCAGGGAATAATCACCTTCTCGCAATGCTTCCAAGAGGTTCGATAGTGTACGCAGTGAATAAACCACCCTGGCCTTGAGACCAAAAGCAAATCCCATCCATAACAGAAGAGTCAGTATAGTTAATGTTATCTGTGTCTGTATGGAGTAATCGCCGGACCAAAGAAACCACATTGCTATTATAGTTCCCGCAAGTCCGCTCGCTAACGACCGAATCAGAATTTGGCGTTCGATTCTCATCTTATTCGATCTGGTATTTTTCCAAACGTCGATATAATGCACCGCGACTTAGTCCGAGTGCTTCGGCGGCCTTGCTGATGTCACCCTCGTATCGGGCCATAGCCTTGCGGATGGCCCGGCGTTCCATTTCTTCGAGCGTAATGTTTTCAATCCGTAGATTGCCTTCGGGCTTTGTAGTCAGACCGAGCTCGTGGGATTGTATTAGCTCATCCTGTGTCATCAGGACCGCCCGCTCTATAGTGTGATCGAGTTCACGCACATTGCCTGGCCAGTGATAAGTATATAAGGCCTGCATAGCGACGGGATCGAAGCCTGTAGCGGGCTTTCGATATTTCGTGACATAACCGCGAAGGAAGTGCATAGCTAAAAGTGGAATGTCCTCTTTGCGTTCCCGTAAGGGGGGCACATGAATTTCAACCGTGTTCAGGCGGTAGAGCAAATCCTGACGAAAGTCTCCCGAGGCGACTTCGGTAGATAAGTCTGCGTTAGTTGCGGAAAGCACACGCACATTCACTCGGCAGGTTTTTGACGAACCGATAGGCTCGAACTCACCGCTCTCGAGAACCCGCAATAGTTTTGACTGCAGCTTTACCGGGATGGCGGAAATTTCGTCCAGAAAAAGTGTGCCTGTATCGGCCAGTTTAAATCGCCCTATACGGTCCGATTTGGCATCTGTAAACGCTCCGGCAACATGGCCGAACAGCTCGCTTTCAAAAACACTTTCGGGTATGCTGGCCGTGTTGACCGTTACCATATTCATGTCCCTTCGGCCGGACGCCGCATGAAGGGCCTGGGCCACAACGCCCTTGCCTGTGCCGTTTTCGCCTGTAATAAGCACGTTGGCGTCGGACGGCCCAACTTTGGCGATGGCCTCCAGCACAGGCTGCATCGCATGAGACTGTGCAATAAGAGATTTGGAGCCTTCATTTTTCAGGTCAACAATTTCCTGTTCGAGCTTCCTGCCCTTTCGCAGTGAGCGGCTTAACTCAATCTGCGTATGCAGGACCGTAAGCAGACGCTCGTTCTTCCAGGGCTTGGGCATAAAGTCACGCGCCCCCCGGCGCATCGCTTCGACGGCCAGTTCCACGCTGCTCCATGCCGTCATAACAACCACGGGAAGCGTATTATCGATTTGTTTAATCCTTGACAACACATCAAGACCCTGTTGGCCGGAAGTCTGTCCTCGGACATAATTGAGGTCCATAAGAACGACATCGAAGTCGCGAGTTTTAACCGAATCTATAATTTCGGCAACGGATGAGGCCGTGTCAATTTGGAAGCCTTCCGGTTTGAGCAGCAGACGCAGAGCTTTTAGCACGTCGGGCTGGTCGTCTGCAATAAGAATATGAGGTTGATCTGAAAGTCTTTGCGTTTCTGTCATAAAACTTCCACTTATTAACAGGCGATTATCCTGCATATCTGTTCTTTATTAAAAGAATCATAAAACATATTCTCAATCAGGTAAAGGGAAATTAGATTTCGTTTAGGTTATGTGCAAGCTAAGCCATATTTGATATAGTTATGGCTGGCCCAAGTAATAACGACATAAACCCGGCTCTGAAAGTCTTAATAAGGTTGTATGAGATATAGTCACGAATGGTTGGACTGCTCCTTGTTATTTTTTTCTCTCTTTACAAATTGAGACATTTCGTGTTGTTCCATTTTCCGGCATAGAAGTCAAAAAGTTACTTTTTGCATTTATGATTATGCCTTCGTTGATTGCAGTAATTCCCGGAATCTTACAAAAAGGACGAAAAGTTAAAGCAGTTAACATCTCGCGAATTACAAAAATGGGCCCGCAAGGATTCGAACCTTGGACCAATGGATTATGAGTCCACTGCTCTACCGCTGAGCTACGAGCCCTGAGTGATTTCAAACCAATCTTAAGGAGCGAAATATATTGTACAAACGAACCGCTAATTTACACAGAACAAATCCATATTACAAGGAAATTCGTTTATTTTGCATGTGGTGCTCATATTTTTCTATAAATCTATCTGTAGTCTATGGGAATGATAATAAACAAAATCTTCAAATATAGTCATGCAGGCATAATTCATAAAATATTCTTCCAATTTTTATTCCAACAACCTAATATGATACCGGACTTTTTCATCAGCATAGTGTCCGGATCAATGACAAATATTTTAAGTTTTATGGAGTAATCGACAATGCATAATATAAGATTATTAATAACAGCACTTGCAGTTATTGCGGCATTAAATAATTCGTATGCCATACAAAGCCCCGGATTAGAAAATCCGGACATTTCAATCGTTCTTATAAGGACTCTTAAGCAGGACTTCGATTATGTTACTCCCTGGAAAAGAAAAGATATGACACGGGGAGCCGGATCAGGTTTTGTCATAGACGGCCAAAGGATTCTTACCAACGCGCATAATGTTAGTAACTACAGGTATATTGAGTTGGTAAAGGAAGCTGTAGCCAAACGCTACCCGGCAAGGGTTGTGTTTGTCGGGCATGATTGCGACCTGGCAATAATTACTGTCGATGATAAGAGTTTCTTCGAGGGAACAACAGCCCTGGAACTGGCAGGTATTCCGAAGGTAAACAGCACCGTTTCAACGTATGGCTTTCCTGTCGGAGGCGATCGTATCTCTGTTACCGAGGGTGTTGTTTCACGCATAGAGGCAGATACGTATGCTCATAGTGCGGCAGATGATCACCTGGTTATACAAACCGATGCGGCGATTAATCCGGGTAATAGTGGCGGGCCGGTCGTTCAGGACGGAAAGGTTGTCGGGGTTGCTTTCCAGGGCCTGCGAGAAGCCGAGAATATCGGCTACCTGATTCCCACAACCGTCATCAACCATTTTCTGAACGACATCGAAGACGGCCGATATGACGGCTTTGGCTCTATGGGAGCTTTCTTCTTTCCAGGCCTGCACAATTCCGGTTATAAAGATTACCTTAAGGTCCCGCCGAATGAGGATGGTATCGTTGTTATTGGTACGTTGATGCACTCGTCCGTAGAATCCATCCTGCAACCGGGCGATGTAATGACGCAAATTGACAACTATAATATCGATAGTGACGGAATGATTCAGATATATGGTCTTAGATTATCCATCTCCGAAGCAATTGAATCAAAACAAATCGGACAAACTTTGCAGTTAATTTTCTTCCGAGCCGGTGAGCTTAAAACAACGACCGCAACAATAGCATTAAACAGGACTGTTCTGGAACAGGCTCGCCAGTATGATCGTCCACCCCCTTATGTTTGTTTTGCAGGTCTGGTATTCATCCCAGTAACACGGAACTACCTTGAGAGCTGGGGGCCGCGATGGCCACGGCAAATACCGTTCTATCTACGTTACCTTTTCTCGCATTCGGCAGAGCTTAATACAGACCGGCAACGCAAAGAATATGTTGTTCTTTCGGAAATCATGTCTGATGAGGTCAACGCTTATGCCAATGAATTCAAGAGCCAGGTTGTCGAGAGTGTTAACGGTATAGACATCCATGGTCTTGAGGATATTTATAATGCCTTCAAACAATCTGAAGATCCCTTCTACACAATAAGATTTATGGGTAATAATAGTATCCTGCGAATTGATGGCGAAAAAGCCCGGCAGGTACATCAGTCAATTCTCACAAAATATGATATTCCCGCCGAGGCACGTTTGGAGACAAAATCATGAACAAACGAATGATTATTATTTTTGTCATGCTTGAAGCGATTTTTGTGTCGTGTTTGTATGCATCCGAGTCCGGGCATGAACGACCTGATTTAACAGAGACTATGAAAGATTCAATCGTTTATCTGGAAATTTCCAAGCATCCCTACGATGTGAGCGAACCATGGAAGCACGGCGATATTTCCGAAGATTGGGCGTGTGCTTGTGCGGTTGGTGAATATCAGGTGGTTACTACCGCCGAAAGTGTTGCGGATCATACCTATTTGAAGGCGCTTAGGTCAGGCCAAAACGAATTTATAGGGGCAAAGATTGAAGTTGTTGATTATGAAACGAATCTTTGTCTGATTCAACTGGATCCGAATCAATTGGATAAGCCTTTCAAACCGCTGGAATTTAATGAAGACTATCGGAAAGGTGCAGAAGTCGATTGCTATTGGCTTTCGTCGGAAAACAGTCTATTTAACGGGCGAGGTTACCTCGACAAAGTGTATGTTCAAAAGACGCAAACTTCTCATGCACAGTACCTTCGCTATATAGTTGCAGATGCATCCCAGCGGACTTCGCATGGAGAAGTTTATTGTACCGGCTCAACGCCCGTTGGGATTGCCTGCTGGTCCGATAACGACAAAGAAACCGACTTGATCCCAGCGGAGATAATCAATAGATTTTTAACTTGTATCCAAAACGGCGATTACAAAGGTTTCGGAAAAGTGGGTTTTGCCGTCTCTGAACTTTTAAATCCAGCCATGCGTTCCTTTCTGAAAATGCCCGGATCACTCAAAAGCGGCGTCTATGTAGTAGATGTGTATAACCTTGGAACAGGTCACAACATCCTGCAAAAAGACGATGTTATTTTGGCTATTGATGGTAATACTCTCGATCCGTATGGAAGATTCATACATCCCAAATACGAACGATTGCTATTTGACCACCTGATTACCGGTAAAAGTGTTGGTGATAGCGTCTCATTTGAGATTTGGCGTGATGGGAAGAAAACGGAAATTCGGACGGACGTCGAGAACTTCGAGACTTCTGAAATGCTTGTGCCGTATAACGAATTTGACCGGCAACCGGAATTTATTATTACAGCCGGATTTGTTTTACAAAAACTGACGCGTGATTATTTGATGGAATTCGGACGAGATATGGCCGGGAATGCCCCAAGCCACTTATATCAATATTATCTTGATTTTGCGTATAAACCAACATCCGAACGCCGTGATATTGTTGTACTCAGTTATGTTCTCCCAACCCAATTTAACATCGGCTATGCCGGTCTTGGGCATATGGTCGTCAATAAGTTCAATGGTAAGACAATAAGTTCTTTAGATGATATTCTGACAGCTCAAAAGCTTAATCCTGATTCGAAGTATGATGTAATCGAACTAGAATTAGATAGCCCCGTAGTTGTTATAGAACGAGGACAGATTAAAGCGGCAGATATGTTTATCCAGAAAAACTACGGAGTCACAAAACTCTTGAATTTAAATCAGCAGGATTCAGGGATGTAAAACAGTAGCATACGGAAGTCATTCGAGAAAAAGGCGATACAGTATTGCTTTAAGATTAAAATTAGATTGTATCTAATCTATCTTTTTTGTAATCAAAGAGTTATAGATGTCTTTTGGGGAAAGCATAACAGAAATATATTGATAAAAAGGAAGCCCCTGCTTGAAGGAGGAAAGGTGGATAGCAGGGGCTTTGCACAAGCGAAACTATATTATTTTCGCATTTATCTCATGTGGCTGTCAATTGTGGTAACTACGTATTTTTTAGATAAAATTTGTCTATTTATATGAGGTGAAAAAATCCAAAATTAGGAGTAAAATATAACGTAGAAATGCTATTTTTTTAGCTATTTTATCGCGCAACACTTAAGAATAAAGCCCCTACTTAGCAGAGGAGAGGGTGTTGCAAAGCAGGGGCTTAAATGATAGTGTATATTCAATACACTATCACACCTCCTTCTTTTATTAATTGATTATCTAATACTATAATTAAGTGCCATATATGGTTCTAAATGTAACGATTTTTCCAAATATAACGATTTTGTTACAAATTTTTTGAAGATAAATGATAATTACTTAAATAACGGAGCCATAATAGAATTTCGCAAGAATATTGTTATTCTGCTTTAGAAAGCGGTTTTAGTTAATTTCATCACTGCAATCATCTTAAAGTGGCGTCTTGAATATGTCGATTTTTTAAGACATATAACCATGTTTTGGGAGTTGTAACGATGGATGATATGATAAACCGAAGAAGAGAAGACAGATTACAATATCGCTGGCCTGTCTGGTTTGCAGAGAACTTTGAACAAAGTTTAGCAGAAGGCTTGATGGTTGATGTTTCCAGCGGGGGGATGGCATTCGTATGCAATGCCGACGAAAATTGCCCGCAGATGGGTCAGAGATTGACTGCTCGCTTTAGTATCCCACGTTTTGATGATGACGATTTCTCGGATATGACAAGTTTTACTCGTACGGGGCATGTACTTCGAGTCGATATTGTCAATGCATTTTTGCGTCAGGTGGCGATTCAATTTGAGGAACCGCTATCTCTTAAGCCTTGTGAACAGGCCGGTGTTGAAATATTACACAACCTGAACTTAAAATACTAAACTGCTATTAATGAATGTAAGTGCTATATAAGGTACCTGGTATAGGAATCGGCCATGGCCCCCCCGCCCACGCTCAGGCCCATGGTTATCGTCACAAACAAGTCGCCGGATTCGAGCTTGTTTTCGATTCTAATCTCGGTTTATACGTCGTGGTCGGCCATCACGACTATTACTACTGTGTTAGTTACTTTTATCGTCTCTTTGAGGAAGAATTAATAACCGTTTATTAAGGTTGTTAGTATTAAGAAAGCCCTCCGCTATGGAGGGCGAAAAGGGAAATCAGGCCATAAAGAAGCCCCTGTTTTGTAAACCCCCACATCCTTAAAACAGGGGCTTAGGTTTTGAAAACTTATCATTTCATATATTTCTGTAATTTAGTGCCACTATCGATGCAAAATATAACACTTTTTAAATTAAGAAGTGACGGCGTGAAGTCTTATCCACAAAAAAACCGGCTTTGAATCACCGGTTCCTTCTCTAATTTTTATTGCCGAATAAAAGCAGGGTTTCAATTACTTGAGAAATATTCAGAGTGACATTAAACATCCGACAAGTTCAAATGCAATTCTCACCAGGTCTCTTACGATTCTTCAAAGTTATGCTGCTCTTGCCCGGCTGTTAAATGCGGCAAACCTTCATCGAGTTCCATTTGTTCGGTCAAATCCTGTCCGATCTCGGTTAGAAATCGGCTCGGTTTCATCACCACAAGACTACGAGACCGGTTGCGATAAAGTTGTGGAACAACCAGGTACAATTCGTCTTTAGCCCTTGTCACCGCCACATGAAAGACCCGCCTTTCTTCTTCCAAATCTTCCTGTGTATTAATCGCCAGATCTGTCGGAAACCTTCCATCCGCCAGCCATGGGATGAAAACAATCGGCCATTCCAGACCCTTGGCCTGATGAACCGTGCTAAGTATGACATATTCCTGTTCGGTCGGTCCGGCAACAACAGTTTCGCCGGAAAATTCTCCCGCCAAGGCGACATCTGCCAAAAAGGCCTCGACAGTGTTGTACTGGGCGGCAAAATTCGCCAAAGCCCGAATATCCTGCCTGCGAAGTTCGGCTCCGTCATAATGTGAAACAAGATAATCATCATAGTTGCGTTCCAGCACCGTATCGATGATCTCTGCGGGGGAATTTATTTTTTTCAATTCCCTAATCAGTTTTGTCCAATCCATATAGAACGGCCTTGCACCCAGAGGAAGCAACGCAGCCGTATTTGAATCGTCGGCAATTTTCAATGTCTCATCCACCTGACTTATATGGTCCCAAATCCTGCGTGACAAAGCGTTACCTACTCTCGGCAGCATTTTAAGCAATCTCAGCCAGGCCAGTTCGTCATGTGGATTTTGCAATATACGCATATAACACAGCATGTCTTTCATGTGGGCCTGCTCGAAGAAACGCAATCCGCCACGAACCTGAAAAGGAATGTTTCTACGCTGGAACTCCAACTGAATCTCAAGTGAATGCCAGTGACTACGATATAAAACTGCTATATCGTTCAGACTGCGGCCCTCATCGAGAAGATGAAGTACATACTCTGCGATGAACCGAGACTGGACAAAATGGTCCTGGGCCGGCACAACAGCTGGTTTCAGCCCCGACGGTCTTTTCGCTCGCAATGTTTTAGGGAGCCTCCGGCTGTTATGCTCGATACTTGCATTGGCAAGTGTGAGCACTTCCGGTACGGAACGATAATTCGTCTCCAGCCGATATTCCTTAACGTCGGGGTATCGCTGCTTAAAAGTAATAATATTCTGAAAACTTGCTCCGCGAAAACTGTAAATTGACTGCGAGTCGTCACCCACCACGGTGAGGTTGCGATGTTTCGAGGCAAGCATATCCACGATTGCTCCCTGAACGGTATTCGTGTCCTGATATTCATCGACCAGAATATACAGGAACCGACTTGCAAGGGTATCGCGAACGTCATCATAATCGGACAGAAGCCTTAACCAAAAAGCAAGTAAATCATCGAAGTCAAGTAACTGTCGCTCCCGTTTCCTGGCTGCATAGAGAATCAGTACTTTTTCAATCCCTGAAATCTCCTGAATAAACATCGGATAACGTTTGGTGATTACAACGTCCAAGGAATCGAGGGTATTTTGGACAAAGCTTGAGATTGCAGACAAAACCGATTTTTGCGGAAACCGTCTTTTACGAATGTCAACACCCGCCTGATGAACGCAGGAAGAGATAAGGTCTCTTGAGTCCTCTCTGTCCAGGATTGTAAAGTCCGGAGAAATATCAAGCTTTTTGCCGTGCTGTCTGAGAATCCGATTGGCGATATGGTGAAAAGTACCGCCCCAGATGTCTTTGGTTTTTTGCCTGACTAAAACTTCCGCTCGGCTAAGCATCTCACGAGCAGCACGGTTGGTGAACGTCACGAGCATTATTCGTGAAGGATCCACGCCGTTGTGAACCAGCCAGGCAAGGCGGTATGTCAGAGCACGGGTCTTGCCGCTTCCGGCACCGGCTATTACCAGCATCGGGCCGTTGCCTGCGGTGACGACCGCTAATTGTTCCCGGTTTAAATCCGATGCAAAGTCTATTTCTCCCGCCGCGGTTCTTGATTTTAACGTGAATTTTCGTGCCATCGTCTTCTATAGAATCACCTTATCTACCTCGAAACACCAAGCCATATAAGCTCTGATAAGACAGGATACACGAAGATCGCTGCCATGTCATTAGATTTTCCAACCAGCCAATCCATCATGTTCGAAATTTTGTTTATAGGACATATTTGTATTATCCTAATAGTAACGCTCATAACGGAAAAACTTTCATCACCGGGAATCTAACGGTATCAAGAGATTATTCCATTGAGAAAAATTTTTTTAAATTTTTATGCAGAAATATCGTCGCAAAAACCTCCGGCTAAGACGACCCTACACAACCGCTCATATCCCACCCTGTCGCCGGAGAAACGACATCTTAAGAACTGTCTAACCTGAAAAAATACAAATATCTAATTTTTTGGCTCCAAAACCGCACTATTTTAATCCCGGCCGGCTCTAATAAAATAAGAAAGATATTATCGGCGATAAACAACCTGGATGCGTTTTTGTAACCGTATTCTCGGGAGGAAAAAGGGAAAAAAACTCTATATGGAAAATCCGAAAAAAAGCGTTACACATTGTTTACAGGGTGGCACTTGTAATTAGTTATAAACACCAAAATAGGGTGATTTTATTTCAAATAATCCGTCTTAAGGATCCAATGAAAATGGGAACCGGTACAACGTCTAATTTGTCTAAAGAAATAAGTAAGATTGGAAATCGGTACCTCCTCATTTTCATGGCTTCCGCCAGGGGGAAGGGTGTTCAGTTCCACAAGAATAATAATAACATTCAAGGGAGATAAGGAAGATTAAGATGAAACGTATTATCAGAAAATTACGGCGAAATCGACATTTACAACAACGCCATCAGCAATCGGAGGCGCCTATGTTTGAGCGTCTGGAACCCAGGCTTCTGCTTAACGCCGATGTGCAGGGGCTTTTAGCCGAGTTGCAACCCATAGACCCACTGGAATCACAGTCCTCAACAGATGCAATTGAGGTCGATATAAACGCTGATACCGGCACACTCGCAGCAAGTGCAACTACATATACACCTCAATCCGTACCATATACTCAGAATTTTGACTCAGGTCTGCTGCCGAACAATGTCCAGGGCTGGGAGTATTATTCAGACTACGACGGGCGGATTCAGATAGTCAGCGGCAAATTACGCATGGATGATTCAATGGCAGGCGGCTCGTATTCGCTGAATGAGGCGATTCTGCACCTGAATCTTACAGGCAAAAGCAATGTGAAGCTGACTCTGGACCATACGAATATCGGGGACGAATCGGATCCTCCACCAACGAGCTTTATAGGCCATTACAAAGGGGACGGCATTTCCGTGAGTGTTAACGGATTAAACTGGGTGAGAATCATCAACCTGGATGCCTCCTTTACGGGCCAGACGTTTAATCTGGATTCTTTTATCCAGGCGGCTCTGACCGCCGCAGGAAGCACGGACCTTTCTAATGTGAGGATTAAATTTCAGCAGTACGATGATTATTCGGCGCCTACGGACGGTCGTGAATTCGACAACATAACAGTCACGGCATCAAACGCCCAGGCCATACCATATACACAGAACTTCAATGCAGGCCTGCCGACTACGGCCCAGGGCTGGGAGTACTATTCGGACAATAACGGGCGAATACAGGTAGTAAGCGGACGTATGCGTATGGACGATTCGGTTAGCGATACCACCTCTTCATTAAACGAGGCGATCCTGCACGTGAACTTAACGGGCAAAACCAACGTGACCTTGACTCTTGATCATTATAACGTCGGAGATGAATTCACTATACTCCCGGATAGCTTCACAGACCATTATAAGGCCGATGGTATCGCCCTGAGTGTCAATGGCGCCAATTGGGTGAAAGTCACCAACCTTATCGGTGATTTTACAGCTCAGTCATTCGCCCTGGATGCGATCATCGCCCAGGCCAAGATTGACGCCGGCAGTACGGACGTTTCAGACGTGCGGATTAAAATCCAGCAGTACGATAATTTTCCTGCGTTCCAGGACGGACGTGAATTCGATAACATTCATGTGACCGCCAGTGGACCGGAAATAGATATTCTTGGCAACAGCCAGGTCATTTTAGACGGCGACATCACTCCGACAACAGCCGATCATACGGACTTCGGTAGTGTTGCTCCGAGCAGCTCGATAGTACGAACATTTACAATAAGAAACACCGGAACCTCAACTCTTAATTTAACCGGCAGCCCGAGAGTACAATTATCCGGCAGCAGTGACTTTACCGTAATTACATTGCCGGCTGCTACGGTTGCCGCCGGTAGTGGAACAACGACGTTCCAGATCCAGTTTACGCCGAGCAGTACCGGACTCAAAACGGCAACTGTAACTATCGCCAATAACGACAGCGACGAGAATCCCTATAACTTTACGATACAAGGAACGGGTACAAGTGCCGCAGAGATAGATGTTCTGGGTAACAACCAGGTAATTGCCGACGGTGACACCACCCCGACTACCACCGACTATACGGATTTTGGAAGTGTCGCTACGAGCAGCTCGATAATACGAACATTTACAATAAGAAATACAGGAAGCGCCACCCTTAATTTGACGGGTAGCCCGAGAGTACAATTAACAGGCAGTAGCAACTTTATTGTCATTACACAGCCCGCCGCTACGGTGGCCGCCGGTGGTGGAATGACCACGTTTCAGATCCGGTTCACGCCGAGCAGTACCGGACTCAAAACGGCAACTGTGATTATCGCTAATAACGACGGCGATGAGAATCCGTATAACTTCGTTATACAGGGTACCGGTTCCAGTAATGCAGAGATAGAAGTCCTTGGTAACAACCAGGTCGTTGCAGACGGAGATACTACTCCGACTTCGACCGATCACACATACTTTGGTGCTATTACTCCGGGCGGTACATTAACGCGGACATTTACTATAAGAAATACCGGTAGCACTACTCTTAATCTGACCGGCAGTCCAAGGGTACAACTGGTTGGCAGCGGCGAATTTACCGTTAATACACAGCCTGCTACTACCGTAGCCCCGGGTGGAACAACGACATTCCAGATATGGTTTACTCCGACCAGCCCGGGTGCTCAGTCGGTTACCGTGGTGATTGCCAATGATGACAGCGATGAGAATCCTTACGACTTCGTGATCCAGGGTACGGGTTTCGACGTTCCTGAAATAGAAGTTACAGGCAATAGCCTGGTCATTACAGATGGAGATACAACTCCAAGTTCGGCAGACCACACTGATTTCGGTAATGTTTCCACCGGTGGTTCTTTAGTGCGGACATTTACTATCAGGAACACGGGAACCGCCTCTCTTAGTTTAACGGGCAGTCCCAGAGTCCAGCTAACCGGCAGCAGTGACTTCACAGTCATTACTCAACCCGATTATTCGGTCCTGCCCTACGGAGGAACCACAACGTTCCAGATCCAGTTCACGCCGAGCAGTACCGGACTCAAAACAGCAACCGTACAGATACCGAACATTGATAGTGACGAAAATCCTTACGACTTCATGATCCAGGGCACGGGTACTGCAGTGGGCATAGTGCCTCAGGCATTACCGTATTCGCAGGACTTCAGTTCGGGTCTGCCGACCGGTGCGCAGGGCTGGGAATATTATTCAAGTAACGAGGGTCGTATCCAGATTGTCAGCGGACGTCTTAGGATGGATGATTCCGTCGGTAACGGAACATACTCATTGAACGAAGCAATCCTGCATGTGAACCTCACAGGCCAGACCAACGTGAATCTCTCGCTGGACCATTACTCAATATATGACGAGAATCACACTATGCCGGCGAACTTTACAGGCCATTACAATGGAGATGGTATTGCTGTCAGTATAGATGGTCTCAACTGGATTAAGGTATCGGCTCTGACCGGTTCTTCGACTATTTCGCTGAATCTGGATTTGGTCAGTATCTTTGGGGGAAGTGCGGACCTCTCCGATGTCCGGATCAAGTTCCAGCAGTACGACAATTATCCTTCACCGACAGACGACGGACGGGAATTTGATAATATTCAGATAACCGCAATTTCGTCAAGCATAGTACCTCAGTCCATTCCTTACTCACAAGATTTCGAATCCGGCTTGCCGGATGCGTCCAGTGGCTGGGAGTATTATTCCGACAATGAGGGACGTATCCAGATTGTCGGCGGACGTCTGCGAATGGATGATTCCGTCGGTAACGGAACGTACTCTCTGAACGAAGCAATCCTGCATGTAAATCTTACAGGCCAGACAAATGTGAATCTCTCACTGGACCATTACTCGATATACGATGAGAATCACACTATACCGTCGAACTTCACAGGCCATTATAAGGGCGATGGGATTGCCGTAAGTATAGACGGTCTCAACTGGATCAAGGTATCGGCTCTGACCGGTTCTTCGACTATTTCGCTTAATCTGGATTTGGTCAGTCTGTTCGGCGCAAGTGCGGACCTGTCCAATGTCAGGATCAAGTTCCAGCAGTATGACAATTATCCTTCACCGACAGATGACGGACGGGAATTCGACAATATTCAGATAACCGCAATTTCGTCAAGCATAGTACCTCAGTCCATTCCTTACTCACAGGATTTCAGTTCGGGTCTGCCTGATGCCTCAGGCGGCTGGGAGTATTATTCCGACAATGAAGGTCGTATCCAGATTGTCGGCGGACGTCTGCGGATGGATGATTCCGTCGGTAACGGAACGTACTCATTGAACGAAGCAATCCTGCATGTAAATCTTACAGGCCAGACAAATGTGAATCTCTCGCTGGACCATTACTCAATATACGATGAGAATCACACTATACCGGCGAACTTCACAGGCCATTATAAGGGTGATGGGATTGCCGTAAGTATAGATGGTCTCAACTGGATCAAGGTATCGGCTCTGACCGGTTCTTCGACTATTTCGCTGAATCTGGATTTGGTCAGTCTGTTCGGCGCAAGTGCGGACCTGTCCAATGTCCGGATCAAGTTCCAGCAGTATGATAACTATCCTTCACCGACAGATGACGGACGGGAATTCGACAATATTCAGATAACCACAGTATCATCAGGGATAACCGTTCAGACAATTCCTTACACACAGGACTTCGAATCCGGCTTGCCGGATGCATCAGGCGGCTGGGAGTATTACTCAGAAAATGAGGGACGTATCCAGATTGTCGGCGGACGCCTGAGGATGGATGATTCCATCGGTAACGGAACGTACTCTCTGAACGAAGCAATCCTGCATGTAAATCTTACAGGCCAGACAAATGTGAATCTCTCGCTGGACCATTACTCAATATACGATGAGAATCACACTATACCGTCGAACTTCACAGGCCATTATAAGGGCGATGGGATTGCCGTTAGCATAGATGGTCTCAACTGGATAAGGGTATCGGCTCTGACTGGTTCTTCGACTATTTCGCTGAATCTGGATTTGGTCGGTCTGTTCGGCGCAAGTGCGGACCTGTCCAATGTCAGGATCAAGTTCCAGCAGTATGACAATTATCCTTCACCGACAGACGACGGACGGGAATTCGATAACATACAGATAACCTCCGACCTGGTCGTTCAGTCAACTCCTTACACACAGGACTTTGAATCCGGTCAGCCAAATGCGTCCGGCGGCTGGGAGTATTACTCGGACAACAATGGACGTATCCAGGTCGTGGGCGGACGCCTGAGAATGGACGATTCCGTCGCTGACGGTACATCTTCCCTAAACGAAGCGATTCTGCATGTGAATCTGACCGGCAAAACCAATGTGACATTGACATTCGACCACTTTGATTTGGGAGATGAGGTACATACCATCCCTGCAAGCTTTACCGATCATTACAAAGGTGACGGAATTTCCCTGAGTGTCGATGGCATTCACTGGGTGAGAATCAACTATTTCGCCGGTTCTTATATTGACAGGTCTTACGCTCTGGACGCCATAATCGCACAGGCACAGGCCGACGCAGGCAGTACGGATCTGTCCAATGTCAGGATCAAGTTCCAGCAGTACGACAACTATCCGACACCGTCGGACGGACGCGAAATAGACAATGTTCGCATAACCACGAGCTAATCAGGCTTGCGGTCGAGATAAAATAAATAAGAATAGTTAGTTTGACATTTTTGGAGGACAATATCATGAGAAGTCGTAAGATAACAATGGCGATGGCATGCATTCTGGGAATCCTGCTCTTTGCCGGAGGTATCGTGGAAGCCGCAACGCCGCAAAACAATAACTGTTACTATGCAACACCAATCGAAGAGGTAGTAGGCCTGCCATTCGACACTACAGATGCAACATTTGACGGTTCCGGAATATGTGTCCAAGGCCCGAATATCTGGTACCATTATATCGCCACTATTACAGGTGAAGTGACCATCGACACATGCGGCAGTCAGTATGACACCAAGCTTGCCGTCTATAGCGGTTCCTCATGCTACCCATCGAGCGGGCGGTTACTTGCATGCAATGACGACAAGAACGAGGGCGACTGCCACTATCAATCTTCGGTAACCATAAATGTAACCGCCGGAAACAGCTATCTGATCGAGATTGGTGGATATGGTTCTCACAAAGGCCAGGGAGTCTTAAATTTCACCTACGACGGCGGCGGAAGTCAGTTACTCAATGATAATTGTTACAACGCCGAGGAGACGGGCGAAGTTGCAAGCCTGTCGTTCGATACTACAAACGCAACTTTCGACGGTCCCGGCCTGTGTGTTCGCGGTCCAAATATCTGGTACGTTTACACCCCATCATGCACCGGCGAAGCTACTATCAGCACATGCGGCAGCAGCTTCGATACGGTTCTGGCGGTCTATAGCAGCACTACATGCCCGCCGCAACAAAGCAAATTAATCGCCTGCAACGACGATTCCGATTCATGCGGACAGCAAGCCGAGCTTAAAGTCAACGTGCAGGCAGGCAACAGATACCTGATCGAAGTCGGGGGCTTCAACAATCTGTCCAAAGGACCGGGCGTGCTCAAAATAAGCTGCGGCGGCGGTGGACAGCCGAATCCGTTCGATCTCGGCGATGCTCCGGACAGTTCTAACAATTACTCCGTAACTATGGTCACGTATCCTACGGTGAAAACAGCCAATTTCCCCACCGTCTTTGACGACGGCAGGGGTACCGGACCTTACGGCCCGATCCATCTGAATCCTACGGACATGGCTTTCCTGGGTAACAGAGTCTCGCGCGAGGGCGAGGCCGATATCGGTCCGGATCAGGACGCTGTCAATAATATCACTCCCTTGCTTCAGCAAAACAATCAGGACGGAGCCGACGACAGCGTTGTCTTCCCGATAAATATGCCGAACGGCCAGTGGACCACGTTCCAATATACCGTCAACGTCGTAACCCCGAATACCGACATGTATGTCAATGTCTGGTGCGACTGGAACAGGGACGGTGACTGGAACGACGACAGCACAACATATCCGAATATGTATTCCACCAAAGGCAACATAGACGAATGGGCGGTACAAAACCAGCTTCTGTTCAATCTGTCGAACGGTATGCATGAGCTGACCACACCGGCGTTCCTGTGCTGGCATCCACAATTCGGTCCCGATAATATCTGGATGAGAATTACTCTTTCCGAACAGCCCTGGAAAGGTGGTAGCGGAGCGGGCGGTTCCGGTCCGCAGGAAGGATACGATTTCGGCGAAACCGAAGACTACTACTTCGTGCCGGATATGACCTGTTCCATGTGCGAAGACAAAAACGGTGACGGCGTAATCAACATGAATGATTTGGTTATGTACGTAAATCAATGGCTTGCAAACTGTCAATAATAGGTCGTCCGTATTAGTTTCGACAGCGGCTAAATAAGCTACCGTTGTCACGCTTCCCGACGGGGGCAAAATCGTCAGGTGTGCACTGCATTGAGGCAGCCATACCGGAAGATTCGTCCCCTTCGGGAATTTTTTTTACCCCGGCGAATTTGTGCCATAGGTATTTGTGCCATAGGTAGTCCTGCGAAGCCGGGCGTTTTTCAAATCGTTTTACGCAATACGCATCACGCAGCACGCAATACGAAACAATTGGGTTTGTTTTTCAACCGCAGATTTCGCGGATTGATAAGGATTTGCACCTATTTACTTGTCATCAAAGAACTTACGCCAAATTGGGCCTGACCCAAATTGGCTTTGTTTTTTCAAAAAGGGTCGATTTGTAGAGAGCATTCTATATTTGTCGAATCCCCCGTGGGTGGCATGTTTAGCCGTGGCCGCTACGGCCACGGTTGACCCCCGGACAAGTCCGGGGGCTAACAGATTTTTATTCCACCATTTTTTACTTCGATATTCATTATTCAATGCTCGTCCTGAGCTTCGTAGAAGGATTCGATATTCCCGCTATGAACTCTCCGTAGTTCATAGCGTATTTTACCCAAAATCTGCCTTAATACAACAAAAATCCCCATTTCTAAGCGAAAAATGTCCATGACTTTTCCCCCGCTGTTATCCTGAACGAAGTAAAGGATCTGGCTAACAAATATTGAAATCGTCCTCATTTACGTATGAAAATCCGTTAAATCTGTGTACTCCGCGGTTAAAATTTGCATTTTTTTGTCATTTTTTCTCATTAAAACAATCAATAATTTGGGATCCACAGACGCCTTTATTGTAGGGTGGCGGCTCAGCCCCACCAAGTTTTTAGTCGATAGTCGTTAGCTGTTAGCCCGCAAATTTATTTGAGGGTTTTCAAAAGAAAGATATAATTTCAAGTAAGCAACTTTGAGCGAGCATTTATTAGAGAAAAAAAAGGAATGTCCCTATTTGTTGGTCCAATACCGTCCACTGGTATAATTGCAAATAAAGTGGAGATAATTCGTTGAAACGCAAATAACTGGAGATAATTAAAATGGGAGATAATAATTCAAATCAAGCCCAACCGGAAAAAAAACAAACTTCTATTGAAGAAATAAAAGCAGAGGCAGAAAAGCTTTTGAGTCAAATCAAGCAAGTGGTCGAAAATTGTAAGAATCAAGAAAATTCAATAAACGAAAAAATACAAGGTGTACTCAACAAAACTGAGACATTAACTAAGGAGCAAAGCAAAATAGCAAACTTGCTTGAACAAATTTCCAAAGCACAACAAGAAATCGAGACAAAAAAGCAAGCTAGTGATACAGCCTTAGAAGATATTCAAGTCAAAAACAAATCAATTAACACAATAGAAAAAACTCTTCAAAAAACCAAGGCAAATATCGAAAACAATAACGAAGCGATTCAAGAATTAAGAACCTCTATTGAAGAAACTGAAGCAAAAGCTACGGAACTCAAAGCAACTATTGACATGGATATTAATGTCATTCAGCAAGCTAAGATTGAAGTAGAGGGAAATACAAAAGCAATAATGCAATCAAAGGCCAACGTTGACCAACTAGAAGCAGGATTAAAAGCAATTGCAGATACTGCTGATAAAAAGGTTGAAATCATTGAAAGTTTTAAAACAGAACTTGAAGAACTTAATAAAAAGTGGATAGATAAATTTCAAGCAGAATACAACAATAATAAAAAAAGTTTCGCTAAATCACAACAAGGACGCTCTGAAGAATATGAATCATTAAAAGAAAAAATTGAAAACCTTCTACCTGGTGCAACAAGTGCAGGATTAAGCACCGCTTTCTTGGAGCGCAAAAATATTATAGAAAATCAAAAAAACTTTTGGAGGAACATGACTATTGCTGGTGCTGGTGGGCTAATTGTGTTTGGAATATATGCCATAATATCCCCTCCTGAAATCACTAAGGGTTTTTATGAATTTCTTATTTATATACTGACACGTTCAAGTATCCTCGTAGGTATTATCATGATTGAAGAATTTGGGCGCAGACACTTTAATATAATTTCGCGACTTGCAGAAACGTATGCGTATAAAGAAGTGTTGTCTCGCTCATTTGAAGGATACAAGAAACAAATGGAAACTGTTGACTTAGAGTCAACAATAACTACAACTGAAATTGATGATGCAGGAAAAGAAAATAAAAAAGTAATTCCTAGAAAAGCATCGTCAAAATTAAGTGACAATCTTCTGGATAATTTAGGAATTGACCCTGCAAGTATTTACGAAAAAGAAAAGCCTATTCCAAAGCCAGTCATCGATGTGCCTGAACTGGCGGCTGGGTCGATAAATAAAGCTATTGAACATTTTGGAAAAAACAAATTTGAAATTGGCTGGAGAGTCTTTGGTATTGCATTAGCTATTGTTGTTGCAACGGCAGTAACAATTATTTTATTGATGAAATAGAAAATAGGGTTAGCCACTTAATAAAATTTATCAAGTGGACATAAAACGGTGAGTATCCCTAATAAACAAAAGGAACTGTTTATGAGTACACTCGATCTCTTCAATAAGTGGTTCAAGATCATTACGGAAACGCAATTAAACTTGTCTGTCATGGATGCATGTATTGAGGAACTCCTTCCCGGTTTTAGTTTCCGCAGGAGTAGTCAGGGTCCGAAAGCAATTAAGTACATTTATGACTCTGACAAGGTCGTATTCGAAAGCCCCTTAAATTATGAAATAGGTATGTATGCACTACGAATGGCTGCAAACACAGATTATAAGAAAGCGATTCTTGAGGCATATGATATAAAGATTAAGATAAACAATTTATTGCGCTATTTAAGGGAAAAGCTCAACACATTTGATATAGGTATAATTGTCGATGATGGTAAGATTGACATTCGTGTAGACGATTCAGATTAGAGTAAACTAGGGCTAGTGAGGTCTGTTGAAAAAGTCCTAATTTTTCTACAAAATAGAGATTTTTGCAATTTTTTACTTTAAATAGAGGGAGAAAATTATGTCTATACTACCAGCAAAAGAATCACCATGTTATCCACCAAGAGAGAACAACATCGCCGTTCCATATATAGATGGCGTATTGGCTATGGAGCACATTTTTAACGCTATACTCAAAGCCCAATCAAGTGTATGGTTAACGATGTGTTACGCTAAGATTCATTATAAAATCCCACCATTTAATAAAAGCATAATAAATATTATTTCAGAGGTCAGCCGAAAGGAAAATTTGGACTTTAGAATTTTAGCCTGGCGTTCGAAAGCAATAGGAGACGATTTTGAAGGAACAAAAGAAGATTTCAGGAAATTAAAAAATCTTGATTGTAAGGCAAAGATTAGATGGGATTCCAACAAACTCGGCTGTCATCACCAAAAAATATTCGTTGTAGATAATAAAATTGCGTTTGTTGGTGGCATTAATATGTCTGAAGATTTTATTGATTGTAGTGCTCATGACAGGAAGAAACCACATCCTACACATGACCTTTTTTGTGAGGTTAGGGGGCCTGCGGTGATGGATGTAATCCATAATTTTGTGCAAAGATGGAATGGGGCAACTGAAAAAAATAAAAAGTATGGTTCATTTCCACAAGACAACAGGCCTGGCAACCTTTCAGATTATCCGCAACAGCCAACCCATGAAAAAGAAGGTGACATAAAGATTCAAGTTACAAGGACAATTCCCCAAGGTGCATATGAAGATGAATATTTAAAGAAAGGAGAATATAGCATCCGAGAAAGTTACTTGAATGCCATTAAAAGTGCACAAAAATATATTTATCTAGAAAATCAATACTTTTTTGACAAAGAATCCCATCATTCCGTTATAAGAGAATTGATTTATGCAGCATATAGAGAAGTAAAAATATTTATTATTCTTCCAGGTAATCCTGATTTTACAAAACTATTTTCCCGAGAATTCTTAAGAGAAGTTAAAAATCATCCCAATATTTATGTCTATACTCTTGCTACATCCTACGAAGATAATAGAAAAGGCAAGGTAATATATAGTTACAATGATATCTATGTACATGCTAAAATATTCATAGTTGACGATGAATGGTATTCCATCGGCTCAGCTAATATTAGTTATCAAAGTTTAAGAACTGATTCAGAAATGAATGTTGCTGTTTGGGATCCCAATGGTGCAAAAAAATTGAGACAAGATTTATGGAAGGAGCATCTTGAATATTCTGATACCAACAGAATACAATACAACCAAGAAGTGATCATTGACAACCGAATAGAAAAAGCGTTCGAACAATGGTGGTTGTTTGCAAGAGCTAATAGATACAATCGAAAGACAGAAGCAAGAGCAGAGAATCGATTGTTGCCTTTGAATATTAATAAATATACCTCATTCAAAAAAGGATTTGGATATATCAAAGGTATATACGAGAAATCAAAGAAGCGGCTTTCTGGCATGTTTGGGAGTTTAATAGAGAAGGTTAGGGAACATACTTGATCATAGAACTAAACAACTTTAGGAAAAACAACAGACGTTTACCAATATAGATGTTCTTATGACATCGTGACATAAATTGTGAGCTTGGCCATCCCTTATGGGAGTACGAAAATTTCAAACCAGACGGCTTACAATATGAAAATCCACGACAGGGTCGTGGGTAAGTAATATAGGACGCAGTGGGAGATTGGCCAGACTGAAATCCGGCTAAAAATGGGGGATTTTAAGACTAAAAAACCACAGAAGGAAAACCGCCTGTCTCTATCGGCCGATATAATAAAGATAAAGCGGACACGATGAAGCTGCAACCAAAGTAAAAAGGAAAAAGGCAAAAAAAGGAAAAAGGTGAAACGCAAGACTTCGAAAACCCGGCAAACCGGGAAACTTGCTATTTCGCCGAACAGGGATTCAAGATGACTATAAAAAGAATATTCATTCTCTTATGCCTGATAATTATGCTTTGCGCAGCCAAATTAGCCTACGATAAGTACTGCGGCCCCGCCAATGCGGTATCCCGTGAGCAGGAAGAAGCCGCCAAGCTCAAACAGTTAGAAGCGGACCTTCTCAGAGCGGCAGCAGTCGGCCGGGGAGATTATAAAAGTCCGACCTCAACGGGAATAAGCAAATCTAAAATCGACAGGTCCCGCAAAACAGGCTCAACCTGAAGCCGTAAGCGATAGACCATGGTGGCCATGGTCGAAACGATAGACGAGGGAGGATACCTATGGCACAAGTGGACGAGGGAGGACAAAATATTAAATGTCAAATATCGAATTTCGAATATCGGTTTAAAATAGTGAAAAATTGATTAGACATTTCTTCGGTTCAAATCATGTTTATCCGCAAAGCGAGTGACTTAGTGCAGTGCGTTTCGGGGCAGGAAGAAATAGCCGGGGCCGACATCTTCGGGATACGGAGTTTTGCCGTCGGCTGTGATTGAAACCTGCATCGGTACAACTTCGGTGGACGAATACGTTTCGACGTGGCCGTCGGTGTATCCGGCACGAAGTGTGATTTCGGGGATACGCTCGGGACCGCTCTTCTTGGACCAGTAAGAAGAAAGAAGGTATGTCTCCGGCGTAATGGAAGCACCTTCGAATTTTTCACAACTGCCGAAACAATCCGGACTTCTCCAGTGGTCGTATCCGAAATAGTCACTGACGATTAACTTGCTGTATCTGCCGGAGCATGCCGGGCCGTATGGTCCGCGGAATATTTTACCTTCGGCGAGATAGCCGAGATAGTTCCAGTAGTAACAATAAGTGCCGCCGACGGGATCCGCGGGAAATGCGGTATCGGGATTGTCCCAGTCGTCACCGGCGTCCCAGGACTCCTGCAGGTACGCATATTTCCGCGGGGCACTGGGGCAATACATGACATCGGCATCGGAGATGTAATGTTTGAGGTATTCGCTCATGGCCCGATACAATTGCGGGCTTCGGCGTCTGTTGCCGGTCAGCCGGGTGGGATCCGACCAGTTCCAGTTATCATCGAATCCGATAGTGGCGACGGATTCGGGATACCTGTCATGATTGTCGGAGGCAAAGAGATTTATGCCGGATGTGACCTGCCTCTGGTTGCTCATGCTTACCACGGCTTTGGCCTGCCGCTTTGCCCCGCTCAACGCCGGAATGCCAATAGCCATAAGCAAGGATATGATGGAAATGACTACAATGAGTTCGACGAGGGTGAACCCCCTCTGATATCCGTCACCTACCTGCATATGTTGTTTACACCGGACGCAGATTTTTCCATCCTCCTAACGAGCCGAGAAGGCACTTTCTGCGCAATCTCGGCGCCCGAACTAAATTTTCCTTATTATACACAGCCTTAAAATTCATGTCAACCAAGAAAATTGTATATTATTGGATCGGCTTGTCCAAATAAACAAAACTACCGGTATTATATACGTTTAAGGCTTATTATCAGATTCGCGCGGATTTGAAGATTTTCGCTGATTTTAGGTCGTCACGCTTCTGACAGGCTTAAAGCCTTTATTATTAAGAAGTTAAGAGAACTAATAATTATATAAATAAATTTATGATAATATTAGCTGTCCAAATTCCGGCTTTTTTCGTAGATTTCGGCCGGATTAACAATTCCTTTTGTTTTTCATTTTTTTTACGGTTCGGATATTTCCGTTGCTTGCATAGCAACCTGTTGTTCGGGGCTATTTACTTCAGTCCATATAGGTGAGTTGCTCAAGCTCGCATACGGCGTTCCTCCGTATGCACCCATATTTACCGTGCCGCCGTCCGGCTCGCGGCCGCGGTGCATGCTTGGGTCGCCTTTATTTATGCAGGGGCTCGACTGTGAATCCGTCACCCAGTTGTCTATCTCCGGGACATATCTGCCGTATCGTGATTGTAAATGGTAGTCGCCGTTTCCAGGATCGGCGAATAAGGGATCTTCGCTGATATTCCCGCGGTCCTCATCACCGGCCGATAACGATCCAAGGCAACTATAATAAGCTCGCGGATCATACGGATCACCTTCGATGTCACCGCCGGCATTATTCCACAGGATACAGTTGGTTATAATCGGGTTTGCCCCTTCATAGGCCGTAATCCCGAACTGATTATCCGCGATAGTCAAATTAATCAACTCAGGCGATGCGCTATAGCAAAGAATAGCCGCTTCGCCGCAATTAGTAATGACAAAGTTGCGCAGGACACTATTCGAGCTTTCTGCACCGCTAAAAGTAAATGCAATTCCATTATTCGGGGCTTCAATCACAGCGGCATCGCCTGCGCTCTGAAGTGTTATTCTCTTGCGGTCGAATGTCACTTCCTCTTGATAAACACCCGGCCAGACCATTACAATATCGTCATCGATAGCTCCGCCCTCCCTATTAATGGCCCTCTGGATGGTCCTGAAGGCATCATCTTTGCTCAGACCGGAATTTGAATCGCTGCCGTTAGAGCCATCGACGTGAAAGATAAGAGGTCCGATGCTTTTACTCGCCTGGCTTGTCCCGCCGTATGCACCCATATTAATCCTTTTACCGTTGGGGAACGGCTCGGCGAAACCATTCGGATCATCGGGATCGCCTGCATCGATACAGAGACTGTGATTATAATCCGTGTACCAATCGCCCCCCGGGTCATAGCGACCCAAAACCGACTGGAGATGATAGTCGCCCGAAGATGCCGATGCAAACATGGGATTTTCATTGATATTATCCTGTCCTGAAAAACCTCCTTCGATATCCGAATACAGGACAGATACGTACGAGGCCGAATCGCGCCATATAGCCGTTCCTTCGTTATCCCAGAGGATACTATTACTAACTTCGATGTCACCATCCTGAGAATGGATGCCCCCGCCCTTGGACGCAGAGGCTCCCGATAATTCGTTGTCGGCAATCGTACAATTTATTACGCTCACGTCACCTGAATAGGCGAAGATACCGCCGCCGGCTTCGGCTGTATTATGTGAGATTATGCACCGCTCCAACACAAGATCGGTCGAAGAACCTCCGCCGTATAGACCACCACCTTCGATATTCCCCTGTGCGTAATTATATGAAATATTGCAATTCGTCAACTCGGCCGAACTTTGCCAGCAATATACTCCCGCACCGCGAGAGTTGTAGTAACCGACATTTCGGGTAATCTTCGAGTTTATGATCCTGGCGTCGGAACCTCTGATCAGACCGATGCCGGCCCCAAATCCACCGGATTCGGCGGGCCCCTGACCTCCGGCACGACATTCTTCGATCAGACAATCAATAATTACCGGTGCTCCACCAACAGAGCCGACCCCCCCACCCAGCTCTGTCGAACAATCTTTTATAACACAATCAATAATAGTCGGGCCGCTGAATTCGCAGAAAATCCCGCCACCGATCGGATGCGTGGAACGTGAACTCCAGCTTCCGGAATCCGAAGGAATATCGGAACCGGTTATAACGGCACCTTTTATTGTAAAGCCGCGTAAAACAGAATCCGACTCTTCTTCACGGAAAAAATAAAAGCCCCTGTGTCCCTCGGAACAATTAATGGTCGTGTACTCCGGACCGGCTTCGGTGCGCAGGGTGACGGCTTTGCCGCGAAAATCAATATCCCAATTTCCCGGACCGCTATATGTGCCTGGAGCAACTTCTATAACATCTCCGTTACTCGAAGCGTTAATTGCCTGCTGAATGGTGCTATAATCTCCCGGGACCTTAATCGTAGCGGGATACGACTTTAAACTCACATTCAAATTATCGATTAAGACTTTGGTTCCCCGAAATCTTATATAACATGTCCCCCTGATCGATTCAATCGGAATACTACTCCTTCCTGATTCCAACTGCTCCCACAGGACGGGCCAATTGACACCGTCGGAGGAGAGCTGATACTGCAAATAGCCTGATGCTATATCGGTCCTATAGGCAAACCGCACATCAATCCACAATTCCCCATGAACAGCACCCATAAGATTTTCAGAATCAGCCGGAAAGCAATAAGCCAGAAAAGCCGGATCGTCGTTATAATCTCCAAAACCTAATTCCTTCAGTCCCTTGCTGTCAAAATAATACAGATACGCTTCCTCCGACGGAGGATATGCCCCCTGTGGCCAGAAAATAGAGTGAGCGTAACTATCCTGACTTTCGGCTTGTTGAGTATCGAACCTGTCCTGATATTGGTACTCGAATGACCACTCAGCCCGGACTTTTTGGGGTATCAGGCAAACTATGGCACCCGCAAAAAAAGCGGCAGCAATCCAAAACCAATTTGTTCCCGGCGATTTCATCTCTGTTGCCTCTGGTTCGTGAGTGCCCACCCATCCAAAGAATCATTTACTAATGAACAACAACCTCAAGAGATTATCTAATGTCCATTAACACCTTCCTCCATGCCTAAAGGAATATTTCGTGTGAACAATCTTCCGAATTACTTGAGTGAATCCTCCAACAGTTGTACAAGCCACAAGAGACCGGAGCTGTTTCTTGCAGTTGTTTTTTGTCCCGGTCTTCTCGGAGCTACGAACTCATTACCAATATCTTCAATAGATTCCAAATACTCGAATTTCAGATTACCTATGTTACCCTGCTCATTCGAGAATGTTATCTCATCGATTACATCTTTATCCAGATCGATATTGTATGCGATCTTTATATTACCTCGAGACAGCTCGACTGTTGCATACCGGCTGCCCGATGTATGTTTCGTATCAAACACGATTCTCTGCTCGGCGGCGTCACGGCGCACAGTATCAATCGTATGCAAACCCATCCAGGGCCTGCCTAATCCTTTGAAGAAGCTGCCACCTTTGTACACTCCAAGCGGAACCTGTATCGAACGGTATGTATAAGCACTATCATAGGTATCGACTATCGTTAATGACCCAACCTGTAACTTCAGCCATGGACTATTCTGCATACTGGCCAAATATATAAATGGTATTCTGCCGGAACCGGAAACATCCCGGCCGTTAATCTGTCCGGAAACTCTAAAATAAGTCCAGCCGCGCTCGTGCATCTGGTCACGATTATCAATAACTTTGGCTGTTACCGGCCAGTCGGCCTGGAAATAATCCTCATCCAAAACATTGTAATGGCGGATACCCCATGGCCGGTTGCCGTTTGTCGATTCGTCCCGAGCGGCAATAACAAGCAATCCTTTTCCTCTTGCAGAAACAGAAGCCATCGGGCTTGTACTTTCCTCGACTCGACAGATAAAATCAGTCAATTCAGGATCGTCCGTGGGCATCTTAATAACGCTCAGGTCATTGGCATACATTCGATAGTTGTTAATATGAACCTTATTGTCATGGAAATAATAATTCCCATGATGGTTTTGTAATATCTGCCAGTAAGAACCATCGTCTCTATAGCCAGACTGCGCCCTTAACATTAATGGTTCCGATGGTCCGAGCGGGAAATAGTACCGGTATTCCTGTTTACCGCTGTTGACCATTCCTATATCACTGGTGATAGTCATCGGGGGATGAGGACCTTCGAGACCATGCTTCGGCGAGATTGTTTTTACGGCTACAGTGCCGACGGTTAAAGCACTGGCGGCTGTCAATACTAAGGCGGTTTTAGTAGTCGCCAGACCGACAGCACCCACCAACAGACCTGTATTAACAGTAGCAGCAGTAATCGAAATATGTGCAGCCGCAGCTTCGCTCGGGGCTGTCATCTTACCAAATAGTGCAAGAGCAGCTATCAGGGAACCTTTACTAAAACCATTACGCGAAAGTTCCTTCTGCAAAGCTCTTTTAGCACGCATAAACAACATTCGCGTGCTAAACTCGCTACAGCCCATAGACTCGGCAATGGCGGAATAAGGCATATCATCATAGCATCGCATAATCAGAATAGCTTTATGCCGCGTCTTTAACTTTTTCATCGCCCCTGAAACAATCTGTTTCAACTCTTCGCCAACCAGATTCTCAAAACCGTCCTGACGGTCTCTAAGCGTCCGTTTGTTTTGGGCGCTTGAAACAGCCACTCTGCGCTGCGTCGATTCGGTTCTGTAATACCGTCGCAGCTTATTAGTGGCTATACCGTAAAGCCAGGGCCAGAAACGGTCGGCTTTTCTTAGCTTGCCTATTACCTTAAACATTTCTAACAAGCTCTCCTGTACAATTTCCTGAGTTAGGTCTTCCTTTTGAGTCATACGGAAGACATACGTTCGCAGGCGTTCTCGCGCCTGTCGGGCCAATTGGTTGAGGCATTCTTTATCGCCTCTCTGAGCCCCCCTGATCAGTTCGATCTGATGCAACTGCAGATCCATATAGGGCCCCTATCGTTGTCACACATATTCAAACTAATATTAAGTGCCATCATAAACACAAAATATAACGATTTTTTTGCAATTTTATCTATAAATAACTTTTTATAATAGTCTGTAAATACTACATTTATGAGTTATAGGGCTTAGTTTCCCGGCATTGAGTGTAAAAAAACACACTTAGATGACTTATTTTAATAATTTTTTCTTATTTTTTAGAAAATTATCTCCGCTTGAAGTCAACCCTGATCCTTGATATCGGAAAACCACATGTGTCGGCCCTCAAAAGGCGTAAAACTCCGTAATCTCCACTATTATAACCAATTTTGCCGACATGGAAGAATAAATTATAAAAAGAAACTATATATAAAAACGTGCCCAATGCTGAAAACCATCATTTCCACAGAACAACTATTTTAGGAACTCCACTATTTTTTCAACAACGCGGTTACCAATAATACTTTTTCCTCATATTTTCGTCGCTGATAGTTCAGCGTTTTTCCCTGCATGATACGCTCACTCCCTGAAGTAGCTCTAACGCAGTAGTAATTCCATCTAAATCTGTGATAATATGATCGGTTGGTTCGTATTGATCCGTCCGGCCCAGAAGTTCCGGCTGAGATGTTGAACTATCCGTCGCTTCAATAAATCCGCGATAAACCAGTGAGGGCTGGCCGTTTCCATACCTGTCGGAGAAACCTTCGTTCGAAAAACTCGGGAAGTCCCTGTTAAAATCGCCGGATACGTTCACCTCCACAAAGACTTCCCATCGGGTTCCACGAGGCACTTCGATAGCGGTTGACAGTGACGCCCTGGGTGTTGCACAGGTCAGTGCATCGGCAACCGCATTATCCCATGTCGGAGGTCCCTTTGTTCCCGTTTGACGATTATAAAAAGTGACCCAATAAGGCAATGCGACGGAACATTCGACCTTGCCAATCCAGTCACACGTTGCCGTACGATATGTCACCATGACCGTACGAATACTCTGGTCGGTCTGATTTCGCATCCAGATGGCAATCTGCGGGGGATCACCCCATGTGCTATCCTGGTAAACCTGCGAATTCAGCTCAAGCTGAAAGGTCAATAAAACCGTCTCTCCTTGTTGATGCTTACCTTGAGCGGCCTTCGAACCAGAATTCCAGCGACAGCTTCCGAGACAAACAAAAACAATAATGTTCAAAAGAGCAAACAGCAGATTTTTATACATTCCACACCTGTGACAAATCCGTCGGAGCATTTGTTTTCCATTTGCCTTTTGTGAAATCAGGGAAATCCTGTAGGCTGCTCTTATTAGCCACCGAGCGTTCGGACAATTCTGAAATCGCACTCCAGGTTGCCGCATCATAGACATCCATCGGCGGAGCCTCGTTCCTGCGCAGGGCATTGATCAGTTGATAAAGCATCAAATAGTCATAAGCTCCACTCCAGTCTCTGGCCCGATACTTGTTCGCCACCGAGCCTAAAGCCTTCCAGAGCGGATGGTCGTATTTTTCGCCATAATCCCAGTAACTGCTCCAGCGTCCCCGCGTTTCTGTTTCTCTTGCCTTTTCATAAACCTTTGCCTGTATCCATCTGGTGTTTTCGGCTCCATAATCAAACATATCACCTATGCACGTTCCTAAAGTGCCCTGAACCTTGTGCTCCGGAGACCAGGGCTGGGGAGATAGCGCGCCGTAATAAAGTGTAAAGCTCACTCCATTTGTCGAGCGAAGCAGCGTGATATTGGCGTCACCCTGATTGTATGTTCTTTTTGCCAGGGGATGCTCTTTGCCGAAACTCGCTTGGGCATGAAGCCTCAGAGCACACGCCTTGCTGCTCAAAGAGACTAAGTGATCCAAACGGTCGCCCCTGTTTATATTGGCCCATATCCCTAAAGGACCAAATCCATGCGTGGGATAGGTATTGCCGTTACGTTCGGCAAGATGTTCGCCTCCCCAGCCCATAGTACCGTCTGAATTAAACAAGTGCCAGTTCTCCCTGACCCAGTCCTCCTGGGTCCGGCCTTCGCAGTGTAATAATTCGCCGAATACCCCCCGGCGAATCATATTCAGGATAGTCATAGTCTTGCGGAAATAACAGTAGTTCTCCAGCATCATACAATACCTGTTATATTTCTCGGAAGTTTCCACTAATTGCCAGCATTCGTCCAGTGTCACTGCAGCCGGCACTTCCGTAGCGGCGTGTTTGCCCGCTTGCATTGCTGCAACACATACCGGCACATGCCACTGCCAGGGCGTCGCCGTAATGACAAGGTCAAGGTCCTCGGTTTCGCACATGCGTTTGAAATCTGTATCTCCCTTCGTATATCCGGAAGGCTCAGGCTGACCGGCTTCTGTCACCCAGCGATGCGCGCGCTGAACTCTATCTTCTCTGATATCACACAATGCGCGAATCTCCAGGCCGTTCAACTCCAGAAGAATTTGAAACAGGTGAGAGCCGCGGGCACCTATTCCTACGAAACCGATTTTCAGTGTTTTACCGCCAGCAGATATCATAGCTGAATTTTCCTCCGCCTGAACTACTGCATTACCTATGTTTGCCAGGGCCAATCCGGCACCAATTGTGCTGCTGTGCCGGAGAAAATCTCTGCGACTATATGTTTTATCCATTGTATTTCTCCCGTTTCTGTTTAAGGTTTATAATAATTGAAAGCATCAAATCGAATTTATAGCTTCAAATACTATAATCATTATCCGAACAAAAGAAAACACTGAATATACGGCTCTTATACTGAAAATAAACTAATTATTGATACTTACAAAATTCCTGCTCCTTTGCGGGATTTGTATTAGGCAGATTGATGTTCGATATATATAATAATGTTAAATGGCAAATCAAAAAATATTTGTTTAATTAGAAAAAATCGACATGAAACGATCATTTTTCCTTCACTGCCTTGCATTGTGGCTTTTCCTGATTATCGTCATTATTGGGAGCTGCAAGAGAGAAACAGAGCCGGAATCGCCGACCAAAACCGATTTACGTATTTTATATATTAGCAATCCCCAGTCAGCCCGGGCGAAAGATTTTTTCGATTTTCTGTCGAAGCATTTTGCAGCCGTGCAGAAAGGCGACCTAAAGACTTTTCGTGAAACTGACAGCAAAGATTTCGATGTAACAATCTTTGATTATGATGGTGACG
>Ga0315543_1000753_pt1 | contig 38011 bp, 36 predicted proteins | sample SalMarSW160210MG_2_FD_203098 | JGI IMG/M metagenome (GOLD analysis project Ga0315543, IMG submission 203098) | Salt marsh sediment microbial communities from the Plum Island Ecosystem LTER, Massachusetts, United States - Salt Marsh Sediment SW1601-210 ...
ATTTTGAGAATATTCTTATGATAGTAAAATAAATCTTTGAATAGATGAATCACCAAATAAAAATAGCACTCCGGAATCTAACCAGAAAACCAATTTATTCGATTATCACTTTCACAGGATTTACATTCGGCATTGTTGCCAGTTTACTCATTTACCTCTGGGTGTACAACGAGCTGAGCTACGAAAAATTTCATCCTGACTATCAGCGTATTTACCGTGTTCTTACGCTTTCAAAGCAGGGAGATGAGATCGTAAAATCACCCGGATGCTACCGCCCGGTCGCTAAAACAATGAAGATGGATTATCCCCAGATTGAATATGCCACCTACATTAGTTACAGCTCCGAAGATTCACCTTTACAATTAGAACTAAGTGATGAAAAAATTGAAGCAAGGATGTGCTGGACCAACGAGGATTTCTTTACTATTTTTGGAGGATTCCAATTTATCGAGGGTTCCCCGGAACGTGCTTTTGAGAAACCCGAGAATATTGTTCTGTCAGAAAAAACAGCCAGAAAAATATTCGGAGATCAACCGGCAATTGGGAAAACACTGATCAGCGATAAATATTCCAGGGAAGTCTATAGTGTTGGCGGAGTAATCCGTATCCCTGAACAAACTCATCTGGATTTTGGATTCATCCTTTCAGAAAAGAATAGCCGGTATTCGGGTTATTCGGAAAGCTGGAGTGACAAGGGACATGTAAGGGTATATATCAAACTGAGAAAAGATGTGCAGATCGATGACCAGTTTCTTTCAGCAATATCAAATCATATAAGCCGGTATACGAACTATACCGACAAACTTATGTTCCAACACCTGACAGATATACACCTTTATTCCGATTATCAGAATACTGTTTACGATAGAAATCCCGGTAGCTACAAGTATATCTGGATATTTTCAGGTCTTGCATCCCTTATCATCATTATGATATCGCTTAATTTTTCGGTATTGTCAGTTGCCCGTTCATCGGAACGATATGTTGAAATTGGAATCAGAAAAATAGCCGGTGCCAGTCGAATCAATATTTTCCGGCAATTCATGACAGAATCTGTCTCTCAAACGTTTGCAGCCACTATGGTTGCACTCCTTATGGTATGGTTCATTTTCCCATGGTTTAATGACCTTTCCTCGAATGAGCTTGCATTTAATATCTCACCCGGATTAATCATTAACCTTTTCCTACTGACTTTAGTGGTAGGTATTATTGCCGGGATATTTCCAGCCTTTTATCTCTCCTCCTTTAATCCTATTGGAATATTCAGAGGAGGTTCGGTCTCTGGTTCAAGGAGTAATTTTATCAGGTCACTCGTAACTGTTCAATTCACAATAGCTATCTTTTTTATTGCTTCAACATCTCTGTTTGTTAAACAGTTAAATTATATCCATAACAAAGACCTGGGTATTGATGACAATGATGTGGTTGTCATTCCAACGGGATTATGGTATGGTAATAAGCGATTTAAAGAAGAGTTGTTGAAAAATCCAAATATCTTAAGCGTTTCAGCAAGCACGTATGCACCTGTTGATTTTGCTTTCAGATATAACCTCCCCTTAAGCCATCAGGGAAGAGTAGATACGTTACAGACTTACCTTTATTTCGTGGATGAGGATTATGCAGAAACTTACAGGCTGGAAGTAATAAAAGGTCAGTTTCTGCAAATGGACTACAGCGGTTTTTGGAAAGAACATGAAGATGCAACCAAGAGCATGAAAGAAGGGAAAGATTATACCATGTCTCTCCCGATCGTTATTAACGAAACAGCAGAAAAAATTCTGGCATTTGATGATCCTGTCGGACAGAGGATTGGAAATAATGTAATTGTCGGAGTTGTAAAAGATTTTCATTTCAGGCCTTTACATTATCCCATCGGACCACTGGTCATGACCAACGACCCTCAGAATATTATGACAATGAATGTACGAATAGCACCTGGAAACAGATCTGAAACACTTAATTATATCCGTGATATTTACAAGAAACACAGAGATGACAGAGAATTCTCATACAGTTTCTTTGATGATCTTCTGGACGAAAAATACCAGGCAGAGACAAGATTAAAAAATATCACTATTGCTTTTGCCCTGCTTGCAATGGTAATTTCAATCCTGGGGATTCTTGGAATGGCAATTTTTTCCATCGATCGGCGTACTAAAGAAATCGGAATACGCAAAGTGGCAGGGGCTAAGAGTTCCGAAATATTGATATTGCTGAATAAGGAATTCATAACATGGGTAATGGTTGCTTTTATTATTGCAACTCCCGTGGCATGGTACACAATGCATAAATGGTTGCAAAATTTTGTATATAAGACAGAACTGAGCTGGTGGATCTTTGTTTTAGCCGGAATTATTGCACTTGGAATTGCTTTATTAACAGTAAATTGGCAAAGCTGGCGTTCAGCTACAAGAAATCCGGCGGAAGCGTTACGATATGAATAATATCTGCTACAAAAGAGATACGTTTAATGTCAAAATGTTGAGCAAACATTATTTATTGTATTTTTTGATGTTTGGAAAGAAAAGAAAGAAATTGAAGGCTATCACTATTACCTTAACCTTGAACTATATCGAATGCTGTCAGAGTAAATCTAATAGTTATCACCTGGTGAAAAAACCGCTTCCAGTATTGTTTTTTAGTACTTTTGAGTGATGAAAAACATTCCAATTGGAATACTTTGCTTTACTTTGTATTGCTTTTACATAAAAAAATTCTTTCTGCAACCGTTAACTATGGATTCGATGAAAAAAAATATCTTCTTTGCCCTCGCTATCGTTATGCTTTTTTCTGCTACAATAACAGCTCAGCAATTAACGCTTCCCCAGGGATTTCCCACCTATACCATCGATTCGACGGACAATCCTGCAGAAGGGTATTTCTTCATGGGCCCCATGCCGATTAGTGGAAATAAACCGGGGTACCTCATCATCATGGACAATTACGGTACACCGATTTTTTACCGGAAAACCACCATGAAAACCTATTGTTTTCAACCCTATCCAAACGGCTATCTTGCCTATTTCGAAGGGCCATTGCAAAAGTACGTTGTCATGGACAGTTCCTACCAGTTCATTGACACCATCGGCTGTGTTGATTGTGACCGCTTTGACCTCCATGAGATCAGGATTACCGAGGAGGGACATTACCTGTTAATCGGTAAAAACTTCCGCATCGTCGATATGAGCCTGCTGGTTGAAGGGGGACAACCCGATGCTACCATCGAGGATTACGTTGTCCAGGAGTTTGATGCGGATAAAAACCTCCTGTTCGAATGGAGAACAGAGGATCATTTTGATATTCTGGACGCTGTGGAAGATGTTGACCTGACCGTATCATCCATTGACCCATCCAATTTCAATTCCATCGAAGTGGAATCCGACACCTCCCTGCTGCTTTCTTTTGCCCATATGAACGAAATCACCAAGATTGACCGCAGGACCGGAGATATCATCTGGCGGATGGGTGGTGAAAACAACCAGTTCACCTTTATCAATGATACACGGCCCTTTACAAGGCAGCATGATGTCAGGAGACTCGCCAATGGTAACATCACTGTTTTCGATAACGGAACATTCTCCAATCCTTTTTACTCCCGTGGGGTTGAATACGAAGTGGACGAAGAAGCCATGACAGCGACCATGGTCTGGGAATACGACAGGAATATGGACGTCCAATCGACCCATAAAGGAAATGTCCAGCGATTGCCCAACGGGAACACGGTCGTTGCATGGGGAGGCATGGGGGACAATCCCGCTGTACCATCCGTTACGGAAGTGGATCCGGATGGGAACATTGTCCATGAGGTTAGTTTTCCCCAGCTTGACGGGAGCTACAGAATATTCAAGTTTCCCTGGAGGACTAACCGCTTTGAAACTGCAACGGTCAGTGTCAATTTCGGAAACTGGGACGGGTATACCGAATCCCTTTACCTGCTGACGATCCGGAACAACGGTGATGACCCGCTCGATATCACCAGCGTTGCCCTGCACGGAACTGAATTTTACGTGGATGAAACCTTCCCCTTTACTATCCCGGCAAATGACAACAGGAATATGAAAGTGATTTTTTACCCTGACGGAGCAGCCGAAGGAACAGAGTTTTACGATATTCTGACATTGAATTCCGATCGCGATTCCACGGAACGAATAGCCATCCAGGTACACCTTTTTGGCAACTATCCAGATCTGACCTCTCCGGTGGTCACCATCCTACCGGGATCCACGACCATACCAGTGGATACCACTTTCCGGGTTACGTTCAATGAACCCGTGAGGCTCTCTGACGATTCGGAACTGACCGATGCCAATGCCGCTTCGGTCATCACCTTCAAAGAGACCAACGAGAGTGGTGCTGATGTTCCATTCGATGCTACTGTAAATGCAGAAAAGACCATCATCACCATTACACCGCAAGCTCAGCTTACCGGCCTCCAGGATTACTATCTTGCACTGGAAGCCATGGTAGAGGACCAGGCCGGCAATCCCGCATTCAAAACCTCGAAAACCTATACCACCACTTCTGCCACAGATGCCGGTCTGCTGGAAGAGAACGGATCGTTTATCACCTATCCCAATCCGGTGAGGGATATCCTGTACATTGGCAATTCCACTACCTCCTCATTTGGATTGAAATTGTATAACGGTATCGGTAAGATCGTCCTAGATTTTACTGGTATCCGGGAAACGCTGTTTTCTATTGATCTATCCGATCTGCCCCGGGGAATCTATTATCTGAAGATCCATATTGCAGAAACAGGAGAAGTACAATACAGCAAGGTGATTAAAGAATAAGCCGTATCAGTATGAAGAATATCCCTGTTCTATCCGTAACTGAACGATCGCTGGCAGAAACCTATGAACAGGCGCTGATCCGGTTATACAACGGGGGTACACGATTCAGAACCCAGTATGATAAACCCGGATCTTCGATTTCCACGACGAATTTATCCAGGAGATGTACCAGGACGCCGAGGCAATGGTTCTGAAGAAGATTGAGGAGTATGATAAGAGTCACTGAGGAGTGACGAGTGAAAGAGACTGTGAGAGGGAGAGGGGGAGACTGAGGGACGAAGTGACTGAGAGACGGAGAGATCCGCCTTCCTCGCACGCTGTCGCTGGATATTTAGTGGCGGGTGCCCAACCGGCGGATACGGCGGACAAGGGTGAGTAGAACCAGGTGCTCGGTACTCGGTAAAAAAAAGAGATGAGAAATGAGTAGTGAGTTATGAGTTAGTTCCAAATAGGCAATAGATGGGGAGACCGGGTGACAATGAGACTGTGAGAGGGAGAGGGGGAGACTGAGGGACGAAGTGACTGAGAGACGGAGAGAAGGGGGAGGTGAGTGAGTAAGGATGAAGGATTTCGGATTGTGGATTTAGAATATCGAATATTGAACAGAGAATAATGAATTATGAAGTGAATGAGTTCAGAGTTAGGTGTTGAGACGGGGAGAGGTGAGTTCCCTGCCTGGCAAGCGGTTAAAGATCTAAAAAATGTCTCAATGATTTAGTTGAATTAAAAGATGCTGAAATAAATTCAGCATGACTAAGAAGGAATTCCTGTCATCCTGAACTCGTTTCAGGATCTCAATAAAATAAAAAACCGCATGAAAATCTATTTTGCCGGGTCGATACGGGGAGGAAGGGAAGACAGGGATCGTTATCACTCCCTTATTAAACACCTTTCACAATACGGTGAAGTACTGTCTGAGCATATTGGAGAAGAATCCCTGTCAGCATCGGGAGAAAAGGATGAAGAGAATGTTGTGATCCACCGGCGTGATATGGATTGGTTGTTTGCTGCCGATGCCATGGTGGCGGAAGTCTCCACACCCAGCCTGGGAGTCGGGTACGAGATTGGTCGGGCTGTGGAAAACCAGAAACCGGTGCTCTGCCTCTATCGGCTGGGATCACCAAAAAAACTATCGGCTATGATCGCCGGATTACCTGAATTAACGGTCGTTCACTATTTAAAACTACAGGAAGCCTTTGATGCTATTGATACTTTTCTCAATAATTTATCTACCTAATATATAGATTATTAAAATAGCCTATATAAAGTATAACCTTATTATCATTTGTAGAAAGTTACTACCTCTGAATATCGACAAACCTTTCCGGCCAATGGAAGAGAATACAACTGTGGACTCCGGTAGTTCGGCCGGTATAAACTTCGTTTCGTTCATATTAAATTCCTGATGCAATCCGGCCCATATGATCTTACTTCGCTTTATTACAATACCTTATAGGTTTTAATTAAATGATCACTTCACTATTGTTATTAATTAACGGGAAGGCAAGTCTATCATATGACATCTGGTGCAGAACGGAGGTGTTTGGTTTTCATACCACATTTTCCTAAAATCACGGAATGCCTGGCTGTTTAAACAATTCATCACTCCCGATTGAAACACGTTTCCGAAGTTTAACTCTTTCGGAAATGGTTTGGCACAACAGGGAACCAGGAAACCATCCCAGGTGATGTAAAAGTGGCTCCAGGGGAAGGGGCATTTTCTGAAACCCGGTTGTGTGTCTTGATCCCACACTTCAATATCAATCCCCGGATATTTTTTCGCACTCTTCTTCAGGTTATCCAGTTCTTCCTGAAACTCTGCCGAGGCAAAAAAACGGTAATAGGGAGTTTCATAACCGGTAACGGCAGCAAGGTTAAAAAGGGTAAAACAGACATGATCGATCCCCAGGTCATGTGCCAGATCAACAACCTTTACCATCTCTTTGAAGTTCTCTTTCATCACCACCATGTTGAACATGATCCCGGTATCAGAGCCCGTTACAACCTCCCTGATTTTTCTCACATTTTGATTGAATTCAGGGTATCTGGAACCCTTCCGAATGGATTCATACAGTGCTCCGACACCATCGACAGACACCTGGATAGAGTCGATAGCACCCCTCATTTCCGAAAGTGTTTGATCGATCCCATGAACATGTGCATTGGTTGAGACGGTGATAATTACCCCCCTGTTTTTGTTCCGGATGTAATGAACCGCCTCAATCAGGCTTTTATAAAGAAACGGTTCGCCCAAACCGGTTAATCCAATGGAATCGATATAGGGTGAGACTTCATCAATGATGCGTTTCAGCATATCGAGATCCATCTCTCCCTTATCCATCGCTTTACCCAAATCATATTCCCTGGGACAGGTGATACACTTCAGGTTACACCGGTTTGTTACTTCCAGCATTAGTGTCGAGGGCCATGCAACACGTGTACTTCTTATTCCTTTTCGGTAAAAGTGGATTATTTTGTTACCGGCATAGTTAAAAAGATTACCACGCCCCGGAAGCCTCCCTAATCGTCTCAGAATAAGTTTGCGTTTTCGCCGATCCATTGGCATTCGTTAATTTATAGCATTATTTTCATATCGTCCCACGATGAGTTTTTTCAGCGCCAGGATCCCAAATGCAGGGCCAACAGCCAAAACAAGCAGTAAATATTTTCCTGATATTGCGTTGGACAGGAAACTGACCAGCTGAATACTGATAATGGTAATAGCAAACCCGATGGAATTGACAATGGTCAATCCTGTCCCTACAAGGTTATCCGGGGCAGTTTGTGCTGCTATGGCAGAAAATTGGGGTGAATCACCAACTACCACCACCCCCCAGAATATAAGGAAGAGCAAAAACAGCGGCGTGGAAATGTAAAAAGCCAGTGGTATGAGCAGACAACAGATCCCGGAAGAGATCAATTGGATGTATGCAACTTTTGCGCTTCCCAATTTTTGTGAGCGTATGCCACCAATGATGCATCCTGCACTTCCTGCTGCTATGATGATAAACGACCATGCCGATACATTTAGCTCTATTTCCCTGCTTTCCGAAAATGTAATGATCAAAACCGGGATATATGCCCATAAGGCATAGAGTTCCCACATGTGCCCGAAATATCCCAGAGCAGCCAGCCGGAAACTCCGGATCTTGAAAATTTTTCCTATAGCACCGGGATCAAATCGTGTTCCTTTTTGGAGATAGGGACCATCAGGGACAAACAGGTACATCAGCACACCTCCGCAAAGCGCCACGATGGATGTCCCCAGGATCACATTACGCCATGGAAGCATTCCTCCAAAGCTTTTTAACAGATGAGGAAAAGCAGTTCCCAGGACCAGGGCACCGACCAGATAGCCAATTGCCTTTCCAAGCTTCCGGTTATACCAACCGGACGCAATTTTCATCCCGATCGGATAAATTCCTGCAAGGAAAAATCCGGTCATGAACCGAACCAGTAAAAGCAACGTCATTTCCCCACTGATCAATAAAAGCATTCCATTGCTGATTGCCCCCAGAAAGGAGCTTACCAGGAATAATTTCCTGGGTGAAAACATGTCAGAAATGGCAAAGAAAGCAAAACACAATGTGCCGGTTATGAAACCAAGTTGCACGGATGATGTGATTAAGCCCAGTAGCTGGGATCCAAAAAGAAACTCATCCTGCAACTCGCCAACAATTGCATTCCCAGCAAACCAGAGCGATGTGCCGGCAAACTGGGAAACGATAATTACCGGTAATATCCAACGGGAAACAGGCTGAGGGGAATTCATTGGATTCATGCTGCATATGTCATGTTACATCCCGAAACGATAACACCTCACTTTTAGGCTTGTGTGATCCTTATCTTAATTTCATCCGGTAGGCTCTACCCGGGTAGGGAACCCTAAATGTTTCAATACATCCCCTGTCCGCAACCGTTACAAAACAGGTCCGGCCATCCGGCCCTCCAAAAGCAATGTTTGTTGGATTTTTTCCTGCCAGCTTGATCTCAGCCAACGCCTCACCTTCCGGGGAAATCATCAGAACAGTTCCTTTCCCATAACGTGTAACAAAAAGATTTCCCCTGGAATCACAACGCATTCCATCCAATCCATAATCAATGAACGATACGAACAATCGTTTATTTGAGATCTCGCCCTTACCGTCAAGATCATAAACCCATATCCTTCGCTGAACAGATTCATTCACATATAATTTCTTTTCATCGATACTAACCTCAATGCCATTGGTAGTTCCCATGGAATCTTCCAGGAGGGTAATTGCTCCAGCGGGTGCAATGCTCCAGAGCATGCCCGTGGAATCGGACCAGTTCGGATCACTGGCAAAGAGAAAATCCTTTTGGGAAATAGCGATGTCATTCGGCTGGTTCATTCCTGGATGATGTGCAAAAACAACGATTTCCCTGGTCCCGCGCAATACTTTCAGGATATTATGACCGGTGTAATCAGCAATTAACATGTCTCCAGCCCGATCAAAACGGATCCCGTTTCCAATGCTTCCCTCCTGCAACTGAACATACAATCCTGGTGTTCCATTTTTATCCACAATTCCGACCGTCCCTTCGCTCCTGAAATTAACAGCATAGAGTCTCCCCTTCCTGTCTACCGCCGGACCTTCAATCCCTGAAGTAAATTCTCCTTCTCCGGTCAGGTCTTTTGTGTTGAAAAGATCATCATGCATATCATTCCCCTGTTGAACGTCAGGCGGTTTGCATCCAATCAAGGTTACTAAAATGATAATAAGAAAACATGTTCCAACGATACGATACACCATAATCACAGATTGTTTGCTTTTATTTTCCGCACTATCTGTCCAATAAAATCCTTTTCAACCACTATATTAAGAAGAATAATTCATTTTTTCCAATGGTTTAATCCAATCGTTTTTATCATCAGGAAATCCATGCAGGAGGTTCATGAATTTCTGGCTGATGATGGTGTTTTGAAGCGTGGTTTTGATCCTGCCGATTATTTTGACATCAATTAGCAGGTGTTCGTTCCAATTTCCCACTACACTTCATGATTAATTGATCCCCGGAAAGAATCCGGGCATCAAATTGCCAGGATTGCGGATCCTCCTGCTTTATTGCCAGCTCAAACTCAAGATAGGGATGCACGTTTGGATCAATGAGGGAAAGAAATTTAACCCGGCCCAATTCCTTCAGTTCTAATTCTTCCTGAAGAGAATCGGCAAGAATTTCTGTTATCATCTGTATCATGACTACTCCGGGGACTACCGAATGACCGGGGAAATGTCCGGCGAAGAGAGCATGATCCCGCTTGATATGAACCTGCACCAGCAGGTGGTTTTTATCAGGGTCTGTTTTCTTCGACCGGATGGTATAAAAATCATTCAGAAAGAGTGTTGCCATGTTGGTTTTCTAAGCTGTGTAATATGATTTCAATTTTCTTTTGTGGAAAAGAGATGTGGATATCAACCGGAAATTGATTATAGTCAGCAAACTCAATGATCATTTTTTTCGAAAAGCATCCCTGTTTTACGATCCGTTCTAAATTACCGGATGAATTGCTGACAAAACAGAATTTTTTTCCACCCGATGTTACCGGGTAAACCGTATAATCTCCGGAGTGAGTGATCAATGCTTCTCCCTTTTCAAACGGTTTCCCTGTCAGAAAGAGTGTGTTCAGTGTTTCTTCAAGGACCTTCCGTATCCCCGTTCTTTGAAAGGCATCGAAGCAGTGATGAACTATTAAACCATTACTTCCTGTTTCAAGGTCAAAAAATTTCATTCCCAATTCATTAAGGAAAACAACCCGATACATTTCATCAGGAAAAATCCGGATGGCAAATAGTCCGCTGTAATGGTTCCCGGAGATGTTAATTTGTGCTTTATAAAGCAGTTCTGTTCCGCTTGATGAAAACGGCCGGTTAATGGGTGTGATCATTCCCGGATCTTCAACCGGTAACAGGGAGAGCCGTTTCATTGTACAACTTCCGCTCACCAGAAAGGTAAGGCTACTGAATAAGAAAAATCGAATCAGGAATCGTTTCATTCCGCTTCTCATTGAAGAATTCGATCAGGGTATAATCTTCTGATTGTTCTATGAATTTCACTTTTTTCACCAGCATATCATGCTGTCCAAAATGGACCTCTATTTTCTGAAAAAACTGCTGGTACTGTTCAGTTGTAGGGGTGAGAATAATCAGATATTCCCGTTTATTTTCAAAACAGTCTACTGAGAATTCCTCTTTCTCTTCCAGTATTTCACCCCGGATCACATTACTCATCAACCGGCTGATTTGCCGGAACATTCGGTTTGAGTCGGTATTGTATTGTGATTCCCGGTCCTCATCCCTGATCAGGATATCATTCCCGTTAAAGATAATGGTATAATCAAAAGGATCAGTATATTCCCATCGTAATTTATTTTCTTTCATGAAGTAAAATTTACCCCTACTGATGATATTTTCTGTCAGGATATCAAGGTGTTTCACCTGGCGAAAATCACTCATGAGTGTATTGGTTTCTCTGTTGAAACCGGTCAGTTCATCCCTGAATTTGTCCTCATCCTGCATGGGTGTAAAGTCTTCCTGTTGGGAATAGCCATACGGGATCAGGACAAGGATCAAAAGAAGCAACGTTACAAAGAAGGATATTTTACGCATAGGCTTCCTGTTTTATCAATTCATCTAAACGAACAATCTCATAACCGGCTTCAGCGGCATGTTCCACTAATTTTTCAAGTATCATGCCAATATTTGGATTTTTATTATGCAGAAGGATAATTGATCCTGGTTTTATTTTGCGGATGATTCGTGAAACGATTTTTTTTGTTTTTTTTCGCTTCGGTGTATCCAGTGAACGGATATTCCATCCAATGGTGATGTAATTACATTTCTTCACTGCTTTTGCCAGTGCCGGGTTTGTCACTCCGTATGGCGGGCGGAAGAATCGCACCTTCCGGTTAATGATTTGTTCAATCAGTCTATCTGTCTCTTTCAATTCATTTACCATTCTTTTTACTGAATAAAAATCAAACCAATTTGAATGGGAGTAACTGTGATTGCCGATCAGGTGTCCCTGTTCATCCATTTTTTTCAGCACTTCGGGGTTGGCGGAAATATTCCGGCCAACACAAAAGAATGCAGCCACAATGTCAAATTTCCCGAGGGTCTCCAGAATGATCGGTGTAATGGTTTCATCCGGTCCATCGTCAAAGGTTAGTGCAATTTTTTTCTCTTCGGTTTTCGCCGAACGGATCGGTTTAAGGTAGAAATTTGATCCGATATAGAACGATCCATAGATCATCACACCAATATAGATCAGGACCGCAACCAGGAAAACAAGGTAATGAATCGATGTTAGCCGGAACAGAACATACAACACAGTAAAATAGATGAATGTAAATTTCTGGACGTTCAGCATTTTGAAACGAGGTATAACGAATGATTTTTATCCTGCCAATGATTATAGATCAGCACATGATTCAGGGATTGCGGATTAGCAGTTTCCAGTTGAATGATAGAAGGCACTTTTTGTGTTTTCAACATTTTCGCTGCCACCCACAGGGCAAAGATGGTAGAAGAATAGGATTCTCCACAAAGGTGTTTATAGCCTGTGTGTATTTTCCCTTGAAAAAAATCCTTTTTAAGGTCATGGTAGATTTTATCTCCTTCCGAATCTCCATTTAAACCATACAACACGACATCAATGGAATCTTTTTTCATATTATTCCGAGCCAGGAACCTTTCGATCGCCCGAACCAGATCCTCCTTGTTCGCATTCTGGTAGAGAATCTGGACATTTGTCAACCGGACACAGCAGTTTTCCCCTTTATGTCGGGAGAGCATATAAAATCCAATGCCTTCTCCGGCGATGGTTCCGGGGGACGTGGATTGAAGAAGGTCCAGGTTAGATATCTTTTCTTTTTTCCATCGTCCGATTTTATCCAGAATCCGTATCTGGTTCTCTGTATTTTCCTCATAACCTCCAACCATAACGTTTTTTGCATTTCCCTCCTCGATCAGCATGCATCCGTCAATCAGTGCTGTTTCAAAGGAGGTCCCGCGATGGGCATAGGTAGAATTGTAGTTATGGCATTTGAGCATCTGGGAGACATAGGCTCCGATGGTATTGTGAGTGGATTGGATGAAAGGTGTGGGGGTTAGAAATTTTTCATCGCTTTCCAGCAATCCCAGGAGGAATTTTTCGGTATCCGCCACCATCCCAAACCCTGTACCTGTGATGATGCCATCCGGCATACTCACTCCCGAATCCACCAGGCAGATTTTTGAGGCAATGACCCCGAGTCTCAGGATCCTGCTCATTCTCCTTGAGGCAGCAGGATCGAGGTACATCTCCATTTCCGGTTCAATGGCATAGAGGCTATTATCATAGTACTCCTTAACCTCTTCCAAAAAATAGTCTTTTCTTGTTGTGGGTTGAGGTGATACCAGTCCAATACCCCGAATATAGATTTCCACAGTACAAATGTTTAACGGGAAACAATCTCCCAGCCGATCATGAGAGATCGTTGACCGATGAAAAGATCAGGGAGGAATTATTTCCTCCAAATCCAAATGAATTGGATAATATGTTTCTTATTGTATGGTTCCGGATTAAGTTTGTTTCCGGAACGACTTTTAATTCTTTCATGGGTGTTTTGAAATTCAGATTCGGAAAGACCAATTGATGCTGCAGGGCAAGGATTGACAGGACAGCTTCAATTCCTCCGGAAGCTCCCAGGGTATGCCCTGTAAACGGTTTTGTCGAGCTGAATTTAGGGGGATTCCCTCCGAAAAGGCTTTCGAGTGCCCTGCCCTCAGAGAGGTCATTATTTTGTGTCCCTGTTCCATGGAGATTAACGTAATCGATATCCTGTATGGTTAAGCCGGCAGCATCAATGGCATTTTTCATCGCCATTTGTGCTCCTATGCCATCTTCTGAGGATGCTGTCTGGTGGTAGGCATCGCTGGCATTGCCAAATCCTTTCACTTCACAAAGTGGATGCTTGCCGGTACAAACCTCTTCCGATTCCAGCACCAGGTATCCGGCCCCCTCTCCAAGGTTCAGGCCAGCTCTCTGATCATCGAAAGGACGGCTAAGTTGGGTATCGAGGATCATGAGGGTATGAAACCCATTGAGTGTGAATTTTGATAATGCATCCGTTCCTCCAACAATGGCTCTGTCGAGTATTCCACTTTTAATCAGCCGCGTTCCAAACATGATTGCATTGGCGGATGAGGAGCAGGCAGTATTAATGGTAGTCACAAAGCCTGAAACTCCAAGGTAATCTGCGATCCGTTCGGTACTCTCCCCACAGTCGTGGGTATTAATGTATTGATTTTGCAAACTGTTGGTAAGGAAATCATGGTATACCAGTTCTGTTTTGCACATTCCTCCAACGGTTGTTGCTGAGATCAGTCCGGTATTAAGGGATGGATCGTTACTTAGATTGGCATGACTGACTGCTTCTCTGGCTGCGATCATCCCTAGCAGGGTTGTCCGGGTCATTCCTTCGCAGGATTGAAAACCGGCCATCGCAGCCAGCTCATCGTTCGAATGTTTGATCTCTGCAGCCGGCAGAAGATTTTTTAGCTTGGTTTTCAGCAGCGTTAGTGCAGACACACCGGATTTACCGGAAAGGATTGATGCCAATGTTTCATGAACGTTCAATCCAATCGCTGATACAACTCCTATTCCGGTAACAAGAACTCGTTTCGCCACAACATGTGTATATGATTAAAAAGGGATCCGGGAAAACGGCAGGTGATTGGGATCCCGGGAAATGCTTATAATCTGTTTTTTTCTATAAAATCGGCCATGGTTTGGATAGAATAGAATACATCCTTCCCCTTTTTGGGATCATCGATTTTAATTCCATAGTTCTTTTCAAGCAGCACGATCAGTTCCAGCGCATCAATTGAGTCCAAACCCAGTCCGTCGCCAAACAGGGGGGCTCCGGTTTCAATTTCATCCGGACCAACATCTTCCAGGTTAAGCACTTCTATGATCTCCTGTTTCAGTTTCGTAATTAATTGTCCCATATCACTATACTTTCAAATCATGATAATTTTTTTCCAGAAACAATGCCTCAAATTTAATATTTCGATTGGTAATATCATCCTTTTCCACCAGATAGATGAACGATTCGTAGAGTGATCCGGTTCGCTCAAACTCAACCCATCCACAAATACAACTCTTTATCTTTCTGCTCATCAGCAAACTCACGTATTCATACAGGAATTGAGGATCATATTTCTCAGCAACAAAAGTAATATTTTCTCCCATAATTTTATTACGAATGGCTATTTCTCCAACCATAATATTGGGAAGTGTATATACAAATACCGCCGGACTGGGAAAATAGTTGGTTTTATCCTCAATGGTATGGTAATAGCGGTTATCCGTTTCCAGGGTAGAGCTTGAATTGATCAGCACGATGCCCGTATCTTCGGGGCGGTATCTTTGCTGCAAACTACTTCCCATCAGCAGGATCTCGGATGTTAAAAAAGCCAGTTTTGACAGGCTGTCCATTTTATAAAATTTCAAGAATCCGATTCCGTAATGTTTATAAACAGATTTAATAAACGTATTAAAATCGACAACCTGGTCCTGATTAAAATCAATGCAACCATCGACAAATACTTTTGTCCCAATGATGGAACATGACCTGCTAATATAACAACCAACCATCCTTTCTGTTTCGTTTCCCATAGTCTGTTTTCAATGGGTTATTCTTTCCTGTATATGACAGCGGCATTGCATCCGCCAAATCCTGAAGCCAGTTTGAGGCAATGGTGTAATGAAGCCTGATCGAGAGATTTGATAATGTTCAATTCTTTTGAAACACCAAGTTTTGCAAATCCCATGGAAGGGAACAGAAGATTTCCTGTCATGGATTCAAATGCATATACGGATTCAATGATCCCGGCTGCCCCGAGTGTATGTCCAATATACCCTTTAAAGCTATTGACCGGTTTCCGTTCAAGGGAAGCCCAGGCAATTGCCTTTGCTTCCATTTCATCATTGTATCCTGTACCGGTTCCATGAGCCGAGATGTAGTCAATCTCTCCAACCTGCAATCCTGCCTCATTAAGTGCCATATTAATAGCAAGGTACAATCCATCACCTGTCCTGGAAGGACCAGAAATGTGATTTGCATCATTGGAGGTTCCACCTCCCATTACGGTAATCCTGCTGTTTTTCTTACCAACAGAAGGATCTGCTGTTAAAATGATTGTTCCTGCTCCTTCCCCAATTGTTATCCCGCTTCTATCTTTATCAAATGGTTTGCAGGGTTCTTCACTGACAGCCTGGAAGGATTGAAAACCGGAGACAATGAATTCCGACATAATATCCGCACCTGCAACAATTACGTGATCACACTTCCCGCTGTTTATTAATCTCTGCCCCACAAGGACCGCCAGTGATCCTGAGATACATGCATTCGAAATAACGATGGGAGTATTGGGATTACCAACATATTTTTGTATCTCATTTGCAGCTGACCAGAGGTGGATCCTGTGATCTTCATACTGGCTAGCCAGATCGGTATCAAGCAGGTCGATATTCCCTTTTGTGGTAGAAAAGATGATCCCTGTTCTTTTATCCGATCCATCTACCCCACTTCCAAGAAGTGCATCCCGGATTGACAGAATAGAAAGTTTTTCAAGTCTTGTATATTCTTTCTCTGAAGGGATTTTTTCAAATTCCTTTTCCAGCCGATCTGAGTCGACCAGCGAAACAGGAACCGGAGTTCGGGATATCCTCTTATCCTCCGATCGGGTTATTCCGCAAACATGCTCACGGATATTCCTGATGTTTTCAGCGGTGGAGAATCCAAGTGATGTAATTACATTATCGCCGGCAATATAGACCATGAATAAGCAGAATCGTTACGTTAATAGTCCCATTTTCCTTTGCCATTTCTCATAAAAAGGAGGCAGTGTTAAATACAATTCATGATTATTATCCACAAAAACCTGAATGCTCTTACCGGTTGCAATCAGTTTTTTATCTGAATTCCTGTAAATCGTATAATGGAATTGAATTTTCGCCTCTTTACAGGAAATGTATTTTGTTTCAATGATAATCGTATCCCCATAGACTACCGGATGCTTATAATCACATTCGATTTTTACAACAGGGATCAGTAATCCGTTTTTATAGACATCGAGGTATCCCAGGCCAAATTCATTGCCAAAAGCCTCTCTTCCGTCTTCAAAATATTTCAGGTAATGTCCATGCCAAACGATGTGCAACGAATCGACTTCACTGAATCGTACCGATACTTCTTTTCTGTTAATTAATTCGATCCCCATGAACAGATAGTTATTGCGTTACGGATTGTTCTGGCAAAAATAAATTTTCTCCGGGAATAAACATGTAGTATCGATCATCATTATAACGTTTGGTAAGGATTTCCCCTGACCAAAAGCGCACTATTCATTTGACGAATCCTTTCGGTTACCCTTTTCTTCCTGCAGAAAAATGTTCATTTCACATTCGGCAAGCAATTCTCCCCTGCAGCGAATTTTCCCGGATATAATGGTAGCATTCATCACCTCATGTTCGATGGTTACGCTTGTAACGATTTCATCTCCTGCTGCAGGGACGTGGTGAATGATCAGTTTTTTAATCGCCCCGATAAATCCCAGGGGAACAGTTTTCTTTTCCCTCTCACATATATAGCCGACTCGTGCGGCGGCGGTTTGTGCAATATTTTCAATCAAACCCGGTTCCCTGAAACGACCTCCTGAACAGAAAATATTCTCTTTATCGATATTGAATGATGTAACAATACTCCTATCATCAACCATTTTTATCTCCGTGATCATCACCATTGGAGAGCGCTGGGGGATAAAGGATATGATGTCCTTTTTTGTGTCCATAGTCCTGCTTCAGCTTACAAGGTATTCCCAGAGAGGGCCTTTCAAGTTTTTCCGCCGCATCTTTCCTATGGTTTCCGAATGATCCTCATCGGGAAAGACCCATCTCTTTTTTGTTTGTAATGCCCTCAATTTAAGTGTTTGAACATTAACCTTATCGGAAACATAAAAAACCGATTCGAGCAGCTCATGATCATTGCTGATCTTGCCTTCTCTGATGGCGTAGTGATGCAATGTAGTGCCGGGATAGATCCTCATCCCGACATAGGGAAAGAAGACTGTTTTATTGATTTTCTTCGAATTCCGGAATGTTTCCTCCACCGTTTCATCCGTTTCCCCATAACCGGCAAGAATGATAAAATGTGCATAATGAATATCCAGTTCACGGCAGCGATCAGAACATTCAAGAGCATCTTCTACCGTAAAATGCTTACCATAATTTTCCAGCGTTCTGTCTGACAGCGACTCTGTTCCAAATTCAATATGGGTCAATCCCGACTGTTTCAATAGCAAAAGGAATTCCTTCGTTAATCCTTTCGGGAAAAAATATCCTCCCCAGCGGATGTAAATGCCTGATTTAATAATTTTTTCGGCAAGTTCAACGTTATATTTTTCATCCAGGTTAAAAACCGAATCGGTAAAAAACACATAGTTTATTCCCTGTTTTTTATAAAGACGCGTTAGAGTATTTATGATTTTATCGGTATCGAGGGTTCTCACTTTTTTCCCCTCAATGATTGGATAGGTGCAGTAGATGCAGTCAAGGGGGCACCCTCTTTTCGTCTGTATACTCAGCATTCCACTTTTTTCCCAATAATAGGGCAACAGTTTCGGGTCAAAGGCAAGGGAAGGATTTTTCAAAAAGTGTTGTTTTTGATTCAGTTTAAGCTCACCGTTATCCCGGTAGATCAATCCCTCAATCTGTTCATAACTTGAATGATCTTCGATGCTTCTGATTAGTTCATACATGCTCTCTTCGCCCTCTCCATAAATGGCAAAATCGGGTGAGAGAACATCAAACAGGATCTCGGGGAAGATCGAAAATCCGGATCCCCCGATGATAACAATGGAATCGGTATGCTCTCTGACCAGCTCTATCCCTCTCTTATAATCCGATGTAAACTCCTTAATGTTATTCAGATCGACATCATCGATATTCCGGAAGGAGAAACCGGTATAGTGCGGCTTGAACTCCCGCAGTGTTTTGATGAACGACTCCTGTCCATTCAGATTGAAATCGAATGTCCGGATTGTAAATCCGTGCAACTTCTCTTTCAGGTAAGTTGAAAGATAGGCAATCCCAAGCGGATACACCGGATAGGGTTGGGTGTACCTGTTTGCAGAGATAAATAAGATTCTACGATCCGGCATCATTCGTCAATTTTCCAGAAATCATAATAATTGAACCATTGAAAGGGGTATTTTTCCACTATTTTTTCTGTCGCTTTTACATACTCATTTAACAGGGAGATGATTGTTTCTTCTCTCTGGACCTTTGTTCCGGATTTTGATAATGTATACAGCGGCGTTGCATAAAAATGATAATGATTCGCCGATTCTTTCATGGCATAGGTAAAGGAAACAGGCACGTTGAATTTAACAGCCAGGTAAAAGGGACCGTAAGGAAAAGGAGCGTCCTTACCCATAAAACGGCAGGTAAGTGTTTTGCTATTTTCCACAAACCGGTCGCCATGCATGGCAATCAATTCATGCTTGTTCAACGCATTTTTTATGTCATAAATATGGGAGAGATCATCGCGAATAACAATTATGTTGATATTTTTTAAAACATGAACGTTTTCAAGATACTGTTTTATCTGCTGCTCTTCAGCGTCAAACATCAGCAGGTTAATTGGAGTATCCAGTCTTTTCAGCAACTGACCTGCTATTTCCCAATTTCCGGTGTGAGCACTGATGATAATCCCTCCTGATCTCATTTTTCTCAGGTGTTCTTCCCCATCAAAATCAAAGCTGAATGTTGTATCTAATCCGGCCAACAGGGCTGATTTATCGAGCAAAGTCTGACCAAAAACATAATAGTTCCGGTAGATTGCGAGGATGGTTTTCCAGAAGGGGAAATGATGAATGGAATGGAAATAGAAATAGATATATCGTTTATTCGAAAAAAGCAGGAAATAAAAAGCAACGATACGAAGCACAAAATAAGCAACGTGAAGGCCCAGTTTTTTCAGCAGGAAAACAAATATTTTATATCCAAGAATGCCGCCTCTTGTCCTGCCCTGCCATGTTGCCATAATGCATTCCCCATTCTAATTAATGGTAGCTTATGTTATGTTGAAATCCGGTTAAAGATGAAATCATAAAAATCCTGCAAGGTCTTCACCTTAGCCATCTCTTCCCCTTTTATTTTAAACCCGAAATTTTTTTCAATCACCACTACAACATCTACAAAGTCAAGGCTGTCAATGCCCAGGTCTTTTTTCAAATATGCTGTTGGTTTTATCAGGCCTTTTTCAATCTCAATTTCTTCGATCAGGAAATTATTGATCGTATTTATCATTTCTTCTCTTTGCATGTCTCAATCGTTTTCTAAAGCAAGCAGCCTTATGCGAACCTACAAATTAGCACGTTTTACAATAATGGTTGAATTGGTCCCTCCAAATCCAAATGAATTGGATAGAAAGATATTAATTTTTTTTGAAATTGTTTCACAAATTATGTTGAGTTTAGCAGAAGCCTCATCCGGTTTTTCAAAATTGATATTTGGTGCGATAAATGAATGCTGCATCATCAGGATTGAATAGATAATTTCACTTGCTCCCCCCATCCACATTTCATGACCGGTCATGGATTTGGTGGAGCTGACCGGGATATGGTATTCACCGAATATATGGTTAAGTGCTTTTGCTTCATTCAGATCTCCTATTGGTGTAGCGGTAGCATGGGCATTGATATAATCCACACTTCTGGCATCTATGCCTGCATTTTCAATTGCTCTTTGCAGCGAGCGCATGGGTCCTTCAACGTTGGGTTGTGAGATGTGATCACCGTTGGAGGAGAAGCCATATCCTAACATTTCGGCCAGTATAGGAGCTCCTCTTTTCTTTGCCGACTCATACTCCTCCAGGATCAAGGTAGCTGCTCCGCCACTCGGAACGAGTCCATCCCGGTCAATATCAAAGGGTCTTGAGGCTTTTGTCGGCTCATGTTCCCGCAGAGAAAATGCGCCCAATCCATCAAAACTTCCCATGGATTCCAGACTGATCTCCTGCCCTCCACCACAGATTATCCGATCCTGCAGGCCATGTTGAATCAAGAAATAGGCCATCCCGAGTGCATGCGACCCACTGGCACAGGCTCCACTCACCGTGAAATTTATTCCTTTCAGTTTATAAATAACCGACAGATTCATACTGATTGTGGAATTCATGGACTGGAAGATAGAGCCTGAACCCAGCATGGTTGTATCCTTCTTTTCCCTCAACAAATCGAAGGATGCGACAACCGACTTTGCTGTGCTATCGTTCCCGTAAAGAATCCCCACTTCATTTTTCTCCAGGAACTCCCGGTCCAACCGGGCATTTTCCAATGCCTCTTCAGTAGCAATAAAAGCATATTCACCCTCCTCTCCCAGGCCAACCCTTAACCTTCTATGCAGCCGTCCTTTCAAATCCGGTTTATCAATCATTCCGGTAAGGGCGGAACGGAAACCCATTTTTTTCCGCTCCGGATCAAACCCTATTCCCGATTTACCATAGTAAAGGGAATCCCTCACCTCGGAGAGGTTTTTGCCAATCGTCGAATAGATACCCATTCCTGTAATAACCACCCTTCGCATCGATGTCCCTGTTAAAATAATGGTGAAAATCTTACATTTTATTCACTCAGGTGTATAACCCGCCATTCACTGAAATCACTTCGCCTGTAATATAGGATGCCCCTTCTGACGCAAGGAATGCAACGGTTTCGGCAACCTCTTCCGGGGTGCCGAAACGATTCAAGGGAATAACGGATTTAAACTCCTTTTCATCCAGATCCCTGGTCATATCCGTGGTGATGAAACCCGGAGCAACAGCATTCACCGTAACGTTTTTCTTGCCAACTTCCTGTGCAAGCGATTTGGTTGCGGCAATAACACCGGCTTTTGAAGCGGCATAATTCGTTTGACCCGGAAGACCTTTTATTCCGGAGAGAGAGACAACATTTACAATCCTGCCATACTTCCCAACCATCATATCTTTTACCAGCCTTCTGGTCAGATAAAAAAAACCGTTCAGGTTGGTATTGATCACATCCATCCACTCTTCATCGGTCATCCAAACCAAAACGGCATCCTTGCGTATCCCGGCATTATTTATTAATATTTCAATGTACTTCTCCGGATTCCGTTCAGTCCAGGATTCCAGTGCAGCATCAATATCGGAAAGCTTTGAAACATTAAATTGGATCAGTTCACCAGATCCACCACCATCCATAACCTGGCGCAGGGTTTGCTCTGCCTCTTCTTTACTTTTGTTGTAGTTGATCAAAACGTGATGACCCAATCCGGCCATTTTCAGGCAAATTGCCCGCCCAATACCACGCGACCCACCAGTAACCAATACATGTTTCATAACAGGAGGTTGAATCCTTATATCATTCGACCCTAACTCAATTTCTTTCTGGTACTCAATAGGTGCTCCTTCACTCTCCGGATCTCATCACTCATCACATGATCACCGATAAATTTGGGAATGATGTCCCGTACTTCTTTAAAAAAAGACCGGTTGAATGCAGAAAGTTTCTTCTCAATCTCCAGGTAATCCACCGCCTGAAGAACAGCGATGAGTTCAATCGCAACGACTTCATATGCATTTTCTATCACCTTTCTTGCTATCAATGCCGCAGTGGTTCCCATGCTTACAATGTCCTGGTTATCGTTGTTACATGAGATGCTATGAATATATGCCGGGAAGGATAACGTTTGGTTTTCGGCAACCGTTGATGTTGCTGTGAACTGAATCCCCTGCATTCCAAAATTCAGTCCAAGTTTTCCTAAATTCACAAACGGTTGTAATCTCCCATTCAATTTACTGTTCAAGAGGAAATTCAACTGTCGTTCTGCCAGCATGGATAGTTTGCTAATGGCTATTTTCAGCTTATCCATTTCGATGGCAACGTAATCTCCATGAAAATTACCTCCGTGAAAAACATTCTCATTATCCTGGTCAATGATCGGATTATCATCCACAGAATTGACTTCATTCATGACCACTGATTCTGCATGATCAAGTGTATCCAGCACAGGTCCCAGAATTTGAGGTATACAACGAACCGAATAGTACTCCTGTACCTTGTCGTTTAATACACCGGGACCGATATGGTTGTTATAGAGGTGTTCGGATCTTCTTCTGATCAGTTGACTATCTGAAAGAATATCCCTCATCCATTTTGAAACGGTTCTCTGTCCCTCATGCAATTTGACCTGGTTCAGCTCAAATGAAAAATGATCGTCATAGGATTCGACAATCTCATTGATCAGGCAGGAAATGATCACAGACCAATGCAAAATGTTTCTTGCCTGTATCAGATTAACCACACCGATCCCTGACATGGCAGAGGTCCCGTTAATTATCCCCAGTCCCTCACGAATATACATTTTCAGTGGTTGAAGGGAATATTCGTCGAACACCTCTTTTGTCGGACGGGTTTCACCCTGATGAGTAACTTCTCCTTCGCCTATCAATGCAAGCCCCAGGTGGGATAATTGAACAAGGTCACCGCTTGCACCTACACCTCCATGTTCATAAATAACCGGGTAGATCTCCCGGTTTATCATCTCCTTGAGCAGGTGAATTATATCCGGATGAATGCCGGAATTACCCTGCAGAAAGGTGATTAACCGTGCTATCATCAACGATTTCACATAGATCCCGGGGATTGGATCACCCGCGCCAGCTGAATGGCTGCGAATGAGATTATACTGAAGCTCTATCTGATCAGCCTCATCGATCCTGTATTGCGCCATGGGCCCAAGTCCGGTATTGATCCCATAGATGATCTTATCTTTTGAAAACCCTTGTAAAAAGTCGAAACTGGATTTCACCCTGCTGATGACTTCCTCGCTGATCTCGATTTTTTCTCCACCAAAAATCAGTTTGTAAAAATCCTCGGCGGTTACCTTCTGTTTCTTAAACGTTATCATAATTTACTCTCCTGTTTCACTGAAGGCTCGATAAAATATCGTGTCCAGGCAAATCGTGCTAATCTTTGTTTTTTTTTAAGTTAGCAAATTTAAAAAATATCTTCTTAAAATAAGCCAAACTGTCAGGCTTTCCTGTTGCAGATCATACTTATCCGCAAAATGGGTTCCGTTATCCTATGAATTCAGGTATCCCGGCAGTTTGTTAATTGGAAGAATGCTGAAATCCCCCTCAATAAACTTGCCCATTTTGTATAGGCTTTTTCCTGCACCACACTCAATGAATGTTTGTATTCCCAGCTCAATCATGGCTTGCATGGTCCGATACCAGTTTATTTCAGAGTCCAGGTTTCTTGCCATTTCATGAGCAATTTCTTCCCGGTACCTGAACGTTGATTGATCGATCAGGGAGACCAATGGAATTTCAGATGTTTCAATACTCAACTCATTAACATAAGCATGAAATTCCGAAGCCACATCCTTCATAAATTTTGAATGATAGGGGCAAGATACATCGAGTAATCCGGAATGAAATGCACCTTCTGTCCGGGCTTTCAATGCTACCTGTTTAACATCAGAGGAGATCCCTGAAATGACATATGAGTAGATCCCGTTGGTATTCACAATATCAACGTCATTGCTGATGGAGAGGACAATGTTATCAAGTTCCTCATGCGTAAGACCAATGATTGCCCCCATCCCAAAATCATACTGATTCAACCTGTTGACTGACAGTTCATATGCTTCTTTTATACAACGTAATCCATCCTCATAGGAAATGGAATTCCCGGTATACAGTGCTGCGTAGATTCCCATACTCAATCCGGAAAGAAAATCCGGTTTTAATCCTCTTCTTTTCAGGATATTAACAACAGCACAACTAAACACATAGGATATATATTGATTCTTATTTTCCTCAGCCAGGAAGTCATTGGTTTCAATTTTAAAGCTGTTCAGATCTGTTTGGGTAACCTCAGCAGCTCTTTTCAATAACCCATCAAAATCGGATGATAATAAGGAGAGAATCTGATCCTCATTGCCAATGTATTCCGAAATAAAAGCGGGAAAAATCCAAGCTGTTTTCATTGTTATCTACTTAATCAAAACCACCTGAAACATCACAAAGGTTTCGGTATATTCTGCATGTGAGTCTATTCGCTGTAATCCCTGTTGGATGAATAGTTCCTTTGCATAACCACCCAATTCGATATCGTAATTTTCCGGTTTATCTCCACAAAAGATTAATTCAATGTCTTTCCAGGATATCGGGCTGTTGGTCCAGCTTCTTCCAAACGCCTTGAACATTGCCTCTTTGCAGGAGAAACCCAATGAAAATCTGATTTCTTTGAGTAAGGTATTGTTTAATGAGATCTCCTTCCGGGTAAAAACATCAGCAATAAAGGAGGGAGGGGGTTCATATAGATCTAAATGCCTGGTAAACCTGTTTATCTCTTCAATATCAACACCGCAACCATAGACCATTAGCAGGAATTTAGTGAACAGGATTAATCCAATTCCAGGATGGCATTCTCGTGTTCAATGACCAACAATTGGGTGTGGATCAATTGGCCCACGGTACGCACAGGATGCTTTACATTGTATTTACCAATTGTCTTAAGATCGATATTCAGAGAGTATTTCTTTTTAAAAATTTCAATCAGTTCGAGGAACATCAGGGAATCACCACCAAGATCCTGAAAAATATCGGTCGTATCATCTATTTCGTTCAATTCTACTTCGCACTCATCGGCAAAAAATTGATAAACAATTTTACTCACTTCTTTCCGAATCTTGTCTGTTACTTTGTTCATTTTCTTCAACTTATACTAAACATCAATACACCTGTTAAAATAAACGAGTGTAAATATAGAAAAATTCTTACAGATATATGATTCTTATTATTTAAAAGTGTCGTACTTTTTCAGGACGATTGATGCATTGTGACCCCCGAATGCAAATGAGTTTGAAATGGCATGTGTTATGGGGTGTTTTCTGGCTTTGTTGGGAACAAAATCAAGGTCCAGTTCCGGATCTTTTTCATAGTTAATGGTCGGTGTGACGGTTTCTTTCAACATGCTCATGATGGTAATCGCTGCCTCGATTGCACCGGCAGCACCAATGGTATGTCCTATCATCGATTTCAATGATGAGACGGGGATCTGGTATGCCTGTTCCTGAAAAATTTTTTTGATTGCCAGTGTTTCATATCGGTCATTCAGGATTGTAGAGGTTCCGTGTGCATTAATATATTGAATATCAGTCGGTTTCAGGTTACTATTCTGCAAAGCCAGTTTCATGGTATGAGCCATGCCTTCTCCATCATTCATGGGTGCCATTATGTTGTAGGCTTCACTGGTTAGCGCATAACCTGAAATTTCTGCAACGATTGTTGCTTTTCTCGCCAGAGCGAACTCTTCCGATTCAAGGATAAGGACACCTGCACCCTCTCCAATAACAAATCCATCCCTGCTTTTTGAGAATGGTTTGCTTGCTTTTTCCGGAGGATCATTTTCAACCGACAGGGCATAGAGTTCATTAAACCCGCGTATCTCTTCAGGATTGATGATTGAATCCGCCCCACCCACTATCACAATATCTGCTTTGTTCGATTGAATCAGGTCAAAGCCCAATCCAATGGCATAAGCTGAGGATGCACATGCTGTAGTCACAGTATAATTGGGCCCAAGAAGTTTATATTCAAGCGATATCCATGCAGACATGGAATTATTCATACTTTTTAAGATCGCATTCTGAATGGTTGTTCCCTTTTCCACGCTGGAATTACCGGTATTTACAACACCCATTATTACAGCACATCGGGTTTTGTCAACGTGTGAGAAATCGATTCCGCTTTTTTCAACAGCCGCTTTGGCACAGGTAAAACAGAACTGTGTCACTCTGGTCATTTGCCTTGCCGATCGTTTCCGGATATACTCTCTGGCGAGATCCTCAAAATTCAACGGAACCTCTGCAGCAATCTGTGTTTGGAGATCTGACGGGTCAAACAATGAAATTCGCTTAACACCACTTTTACCCTGAACGAGGTTTTCCCAATTCGTTTCGATATTCAGTCCAAGGGCAGAAACAACATCCATCCCCGTAACCACAACTTTTCGATCCATAGTTGTATGATTCATTTAATTTACATTTCGAAGGGGCCTTTTTCGCAATTCATATATTCTTTGACCGCAAAAGTAAGTTCTTCTTTAGTACAATAACCCTGCTCGACGAACCGCGTGGCAGCATCGACATACCAACCTCTCAGCCTGTCTTTAATCGATCCGTTACACGCTTCTATGCTGCTTTTTTGATTGTTGTTATCCGGAGTGACTCTTTGCTGTGCTTCCCAGGTATAGAAACCCTGGGCCGTTTTCATCCCTAACCTGTTCTCTCTAATCATGTTCCCCAGATGATTCAGCAACGGTTTGTAGAATCCCCGGTTCTTCGCCTTTTCCGTGTACCGATCAATTGAATTGCGTATTACATCAATTCCAACACGATCAAAAAATTCAAACACTCCCACAGGGAAAAAATCCCTCACAATCAAGTCATCCATTTCTTTAAATGAAAGGTTGTTCTCTTTACATAGCTGGAATGCTCCTGCCTGAAAATCCAAAAATAAACGATTTAATAAAAAAGCACTTTCCCCCTGCTGAAGAATAAACTTCTTATTCATGTGGTTTAGGAAAAGCCGGGAGTTCTGCAGCGTTTGCCTGCTTGTATTCCGGGTAATGATTAACTCGACAATATTGGTAAACGGGACGGGGAAAAAAAAATGCATCCCAATCACTTTATCTTTCCTCTTACCATGTGTATACCAATCTTCCGGGAGTATAGAAGAGGAACAGGATGCAAAGATACAATCGTTATTTGTGATCCGATCAAGTTTTTCAAACAATTTTCTTTTCAGGCAGAGATCCTCTGTTATGGTTTCGATGATTAAATTACATTGTGCTAACTTCCGGGGCAAATGACTCACGTGTATTTGGTTCAACCGGTTTTCATACCTATCATGATCAATAAGTCCTGTTCTAAATGTTCTCGTCCATCTTTTCCTTACCTGTTTTTCAAGTTCCTCAACATCATTCTTCGTTTTGCAGATCCACACCAGTGGGAATTCAAAGTCAAGGAGATAACCGAAAAGACTGGTTCCCATTTTTCCTTTGCCTACGATACCCACATGAAAATCTACCGGGTTCATTTCTGATCTACCATTTGGTTTTTCCATGCTCCTTTATCCTGCAATTTTATCTCGTTCCGCATTTCCGGAAGGTGTTTTTTCATTACCCGGAGGTGGCAGCGAAATCCTTCCATTGAAACAAGGAAGAGTGCTGCCGACTCAATAGCAACCTTATCCTTCCGGATCAGGTCGATCATTTTTAAAAACGCTTTGCGTTTGGATTTATCCCTGGAAAAGAGGTAAATCCCAAAAAGATTGAGGGTCATTTTGAATTTAAAGAAAAATCCACTCTGATCGGTCTTATAGGTTCGAACAAAATATCCCTTTTCAAAGAGTGGAAATGCTCTTTCTCCAATGGATTCCCAGGTATACAAGTGGTTAAGGGTTTCGTGATACCTGTCGAATAGTTCAAGCTGGGACATCTGCATATAATGAAGGACGGGAAACATGCCACCGGTATATTTTGCTTTCCCCTGAACCAGTCTGCCCTCCTTTTTCATTCTTTCATGCAGGTCTGTCCCTTCGTGGGTTCCCAGTATACTGATCATGACATACACCAGTTCGGCTTTAATGGCAAACTGATAAATGTTGTTAAACTCTTCAAGCGTATCATGGTCAAATCCGACGATAAACGAGCTGTAAACCTGAATACCAGCTTTGTTTATCCGGCGAATCGCATCGAGGTAGTGTTCTGCTTTGTTCTGAAATTTCTTGGTCTCTTTAATGCTCTCCGGGTTGACGGATTCCAATCCCAATACGATAAAACGGCAACCGGCTTCTGCCATTTCTTTTAACAGTTCCTCATCGTCAGCCACATCAAGGCTTGACTGGCAGGTCCAGGTAATTTCGAAGGGCTTTATTCTCCGCACCAATTCCAGGGCATATTTTTTATTAATGGTCAGGTTATCGTCCACAAACAGGATGTTCCTGATGGGCAGGGCTGCCACCTCCTCAACCACATTATCAATATCCCGGAATCGGACTTTCCTGCCAAACATTTTTGAGACAATACAAAACTCACATTTATAAGGGCACCCTCTGGTAGCCTGTACACTGAGCGATAGCACGTTACTGGTGTCCACCAGGTCCCATCTCGGGAGGACGTTCTGTGAGAAGGCTATTTTCTGTTCCGACTGATATATCTCCTGAATTTTTCCCTGCTCGAAGTCTGCCAGGCACTTTCCCCATAGTTCTTCTGCTTCACCGATAACCACACTATCCGCATGTTCAAGACCCTCTTCCGGTTCATAGGTCACGTGCGGTCCTCCAAGGATCACTTTAGCTCCCCGGTCCCTGAACATACCTGCTATTTGATAAGCTCTCTGAACTGACGGAGTATGGGTTGTAATACCAACGATATCCGGTTTTGCATTTATGGGAATGGGGTTCAGCTCCTCATCAAAAATTTTGATGTCATAATAATCTGGTGTGAGGGCTGCTAAAATCGGAAGGGCGAGGGATGTGTTTGCGTTTTTCCGGCCAACCAGTCTGGCAGTAAAACATTGTGTCCCAAAATGCTTGAATTGCTGAAATGGACTGATCAGGAATAACGTAAATTTTTCCCCCTCCATGCATCCCGTTCCCTCATGTTCATAGTCCGGCATCGCTCCTGTTTACAAAACTAATTATCTTTCAAACGGTTAGTTCAATCTCTCATCAAAAGATACCCTTTTTAAAAAAAATGATATTTCCAGGCTGTAAAAATATTGATTTGTTTACATTCAGGAAAATTCCACAAGAAAATTATTTTTGTGATTCAAAAGTGACTATTAAAACCCTGGAGATCCATAAACCAATCCCATGTATCGTTACCTCTGAGACAGTGTACTATGAAAATTAAGCTTATTTTATCTGCAAACCCGAACGATCCGTTGAAGAACCGGGAACCCTTTATGCCTTTATCTCTGCCGATTCTGGCTGGTACAGCACCGGACCATGATTATGAGTTTATTGATATGCTGATGGATTTCTCTGAAATCAACTATGATAAACCCGTTGATCTTGTCGGTATTAGCATCAGGCTTTCTGCTGAAGATATAGCATACCGTATCGCAGATGAGTTTCGTAAAAGAAATGTAACGGTTGTCCTTGGCGGCCCGCAGGTTTCTTTTGTTCCTTTTAAGGCGATTGAACATGCAGATAGTGTGGTTATCGGAGAAGCGGAGACATTGTGGCCCAAATTACTCCAGGATCTGCAAAACGATAGGTTGAAGGATTTTTATGTTTGTTCCCCTTCTCCATTTGATCCGCAAGGGAGAACATACTACCAGCTCGATGAAATGCCTAACCTGAAAGGTCTTCCAAAACCCAACAGAAGTTTGTTTAAAAGAAAATACACCTTCGATATGGTTTATGCTTCCAGGGGATGCCCGATAGATTGTGACTTTTGTACAGTGACTACCTTATTTGGAAGCAAATACAGAATGCGACCTGTCGAGGAGGTGGTGAATGAAATTGCCGGTTTTACAGGATATTATTATCTCCTGGATGATACGGTATTCGGCAGACCATCCACGTATGGTTATTACCTGGAATTATTCGACCGGATTTTAAAGCTGAAAAAAAGAAATTACTGGACTGGCCAGGCTAATCTGGATGCGGCAACAACAAAAAAAGGACAGGAGGTCATCCGAAAAGCAGTTGAAGCTGGATTTCTTTATGCAGCCGTAGGTATTGAATCCATTAATAACAAGGTGCTGGAAAAAAACCGAAGCATTTCTAAAATGGGTATTCGTAACCACCAGGATGTAATCTCCAGGATGAAAGAGAGCATTGCTTTTATGCAGGAGCAGGGTATCGTCATTTCAGGCTGGTTTGCCATCGGCTATGAAGAGGATGATATCGATGCCTATTATCGGACCTACGAATTTTGCGAGGAAACCAATATTCTTCCGGTATTTTCACCGGTTCATGCCCTGCCGGGATCAAGATTATACCAGCGGCTGTCAAAGGAGGGTAAGTTGCAGGATAATAGAACAAACATCACCAATGTATCCCACCCGAGTATGACAAACCAGGAAATCATGAAAGCCCTTGAATATGTTGTGGAAAAAGGTTATAGCTTCAATGAGATCGTGAAAAGGACACGGTTCTATTGGAACAAGTTTACCCCGGAAAACTTCAATTCAACAGGCGATAAGATTCACAAGACCATCTTCACCTACATTACACAACAGCAAATGAAAAAAATCACGCAACGTGAAAACAGGAAACTTAAAAGCAAGCTTCAAGACCGGTAATGTCTTGCCCTGTTTAAAGCCTTTGTGAAAAATTTTACCAAGTTAAGTAGCATATCGAATATAAAAAACTATACCTTTACGCGTTGATTTATAAAAATCCAAAAAATTATACATTATGAAAAAAATTGCTATGATTATGGTTGTTGTTTTCGGAGTCCAGCTCATGGCTCAGGGACAACCGTTTGAGAAAGGAGACAAAACGATTAATCTGGGTATTGGGATTGGCTCAGCGTTATATTCCGGTAAATATTACAAGATGAGAATTCCACCGATATCCCTCTCCTATGAGCAGGGTATTACCAATAAGTTAGGCATCGGGTATATCGGTGTTGGTGGATATTTCGGGATCAGCGGATCGAAATGGGAGACAGAGTACCTAACCTATGAATACGGATGGAAATATACCTACATTGTTATCGGCGCTCGTGGAGCCTATCATTTTGATCTGGTAGATAACCTGGATCTCTATGCCGGCCTTATCCTCGGGGTCAATATTGTAAGCAGTAAAGAGATCGGTGACTTTCCAACGGGTGTTAATGTTGATGAACAGAGCACCGGTGTGGCTCATTCTGAATTCGCCGGAATACGGTGGTTTTTCAAGCCAAATTTTGCCTTAATGGCGGAACTTGGATACGGTATAAGCTATCTCACTGTTGGGGCAGCTTACAAATTTTAACGGATGGTGTTCATCCAAGGCTAGACCTCGCAAAGTGTTTGCGGGGTCTTTTTTTAATACGGAATGAGATAAGATATCGCTCACACCTTGAATTGCCACTATTTTGTTACTTTTAGTGCAAATCCGGGAAACCGGTTCCATCCTCCTTTGAAAACATGGAGAGATTTTTGCATTACGGAATGAAAAAAATCTTTTGATACCGTTTACGCCCATGACATTCTCCAGATCAGTCCATTCATTTCCACTGACTATCCTGTTTCTTGGGATCTTTATTTCCAGCGGCTTTTCTCAGGTTGTTTTCAAACAGAATATTCGTGGGACTGTTGTGGATAAAGCATCACAATTCCCGCTGTCTGGTGTGAATGTCATCCTTATTGGTTCCGATTCCCAGCATGGTACCATTACAAATGACCAGGGGGAGTTTCGCTTTGAAGGAATCGTTATCGGAAGATACGACCTTCAGGTGAGCTATGTTGGATACAATGCAGTAACCACTCCGGGAATTGAGCTCACCTCTGCCAAAGAGATGGTGCTGGAGATAGAGATGGAAGAGAAAGTATTAACCCTGGATGAAGTGACAGTAAAGGCCTATTCGAGGAAGGACCGCCCCATTAATGAAATGGCAACAGTCAGTGCACGGTCTTTTACAGTGGAAGAGACAAACCGGTATCCTGGAAGTTATGGAGATCCTGCGCGAATGGCTGCCAATTACGCAGGGGTTATGACAGCCAGGGATAACAGGAATGACATCGTGATCCGTGGCAATTCTTCCATTGGCCTGCTCTGGCGTCTTGATGGCATTGAGATCCCGAATCCAAATCATTTCGGTGCTTCCGGAACGACCGGTGGTCCCATTTCAATCCTGAACAACAACCTGTTAACCAATTCCGATTTTTATACTGGTGCATTCCCCGCTGAATACGGGAATGCGCTCGCCGGAGTATTTGACCTTAAAATGCGGTTCGGGAATAATGAAAAACGGGAACACTGGGGCCAATTAGGATGGAACGGAATAGAATTTGGAACAGAAGGGCCCTTTTCAAAGGACTCAAAAGCTTCCTATCTTTTCAGCTATCGATACTCGATTGTCTCGATTATTGAAAAACTCGGGGTTACTCTGGAAGAAGCAGCAGAGTACCAGGACCTGACACTAAAAATCAATCTGCCCAATACCAGGGCCGGCAGCTTTTCCGTCATCGGAATGGGCGGACTGAGTCATATTGATATATGGGATTCCGATAAGGATCAGTCCGACTGGTCATTTGATGATTCAGGAGAAGATCTTACCAATGGATCAGATATCGGGGTGATTGGCCTTACACACACCCACTTCATTAAAAATAAAACCCGGTTAAAAACCACCGCTTCGATAATGGGTTCCCGTGTTGAAACCAGGATTGACACATTTACTGTGAGCAACCCCGACCCGTTTATCTGGGCTGGAGAGCAATCATCAGAAACGAAATACTCCTTTACCTCCCAGCTTACCCGGAAAATCAATGCCAGAAATACACTGGTTCTTGGAGGAATGTACGATATCTACCAGACCAGCTTTACCGATAGTCAATACTATCACGGGAACTACCGGTTGGATACCGATGCAGAGGGTAACCTATCGTTGATCAGGGCTTTTACCCAATGGCAGCATAAATTTACGGATCGTCTTTCTTCATCCATGGGTGTACATTACCAATACCTTACCTTTAACGGGTCCTGGTCTCTTGAACCAAGAGTGGGAATTACATGGGAGTTCATTACTAATCAGTCGATCAACCTGGGTTACGGATTGCACAGTCAGATTCAGCCTCGTTTATTCTATTTCGTGTTGTCTCCCCAACCAGATGGAAGCTATGTTCAATCCAATCGAAACCTCGAAATGTCAAAAAGCCATCAAGTGATCCTCGGATACGATTATCTGCTGAATGAAAACCTGAGACTGAAAATAGAAACATACTACCAAAAATTGTTTAATATTCCTGTTCAGCCAAAAAATCCCGCTTACTCCCTCCTGAATACCGGGGCAGAATATTTTATTGAAAGGCAGGATAGCCTGGTTAACGAAGGGACCGGTGAAAATTACGGGGTTGAATTGACATTCGAACGGTTCCTGAGCAATAACTATTATTTCCTCATTACAGCATCCTTGTTCAACTCCACCTATGAGGGTTATGATGGAATAAAAAGAAACAGTGCTTTTAATGGCAATTATGTTTTAAATGCCATTGGTGGCTATGAGCTGATTTTCCCAAACAGGAAAGATATTGCTTTCAATTTCGGCCTGAAAGCAACCTGGGCCGGCGGTGTTCCCTATGTACCATATGATGTTGAAGAGACGGTACGATTGGGGGAAATTGTCCTGGATTGGGACCGGGCTTTTGAATCCCGGCGCAAAGATTATATCAGGGTAAGCCTTCGATTGGGTATTAAGCGGAACAGACCAAAATTCGACATGGAAACGGCCATGGATTTTCAGTACCGGACAAATTACACCACCGTATTCCTGGAAAGGATCGATGTCAATACCGGAGAAATTCACAAAAATTATAAGATGGGATTCTACCCGATGGCGACCTGGAAAATACAGTTTTGATTTAGCCCAGGAAGCACCTACAATACATGGTTGGAATCTTGTGCATCACTTTAATTTCTTTGAACGGGATTTTTTTCTAAATTTGACCGGAATCCTTTTACTATTACCTAATTGTTCATGTGATGAAAAATCAAATGCTAAAGACACTTTTTTCAGTTGCCCTGGTGTTAATCATTCCGGTTTCGGCAATGGCAAACAAAACATCTGTTGAGTTAACCGCACCTGAAAAAGCTGAAAAAGGAAGTGAAGTTACAGTGGTCATCCATGTAAAACACATGGGAAATTCAGCTACTCATTTTACCGATTGGGTTTCTGTTAAGATCAATGGTAAAGAGGTTAAACGCTGGGAATATAACAAAAAGGAGCGGCCTGAAGCGGGCAATTTTACACTGGAATACAAATTTGTATTGAACGAAAAATCGAAAATCGTTGTCCAGGGCAATTGCAATAAACACGGAAGCGCCGGCCCGAAAGAAGTAGTGATCGATGTGATGTGACCGGTAAACCTTTCACCATGTATATCGTTATTATTGTTCTTGGCATAATCAATCTGGTTCTGGTTCTAATCCAACTTTTTAGTGGACTTAAAGTAATCAGGATCTCATTCAAAAGCCACAAGAGGTTCGGGATAGCCCTGGCCACCGGCGCAATTGTTCATGGCTTTCTGGCCCTGTATTATAGTTTCTTTTAATCATTATTAAACCCTATTACCATAAAAAAATTCTATTTTGATACGGGTATTCGGATCGCTGAAGCGTATGCCAAATGCGGTAAGGAACTGGCCGCTTTTCTTGTTAAGAAAGTCCTTTAAATGGTTTGGGAATTGCCGTTCCATCTGTGAACCGGTATTCCTTTTTCAGCCTTGCTATTAATTCACTGCTGCCGGATTTTCAGTCCGGCAGCCTGTTATTTTATACCACGATGACGGATCTTATACCCAATAGCCCGTATCCCAATAAAAATAGAAAAAGTGAATAATATCACTAAGCTCTCATGAAGATCCTGTTAATCAATCCACCTCGTTCACCGCAGAATCAGATCCTTGAATCCGCTCCTGAGGAGGCAAAACCATTCATTCATAGAAAGCTCATTGGACCACCGCTTGGTTTACTGACCATCGCAGCTGCAATAAAAGATCATGATGTCAGGGTTTTTGATATGAAAGGAGAGTATGACCTTGATCCCGCGACACCTCCATTACAGGATTTAACCCAACAACTACTCCGTGAGCATGATCCTGACATCGTAGGCATAACCGTCATCACATCGGAATTCAACTTCTCCATTGAAATATTCAGAACCGTCAAACAATATGATCCCTCCATTTTAACGGTTGCAGGAGGACTTCATACCACACTCTGCACTGAAGATTTCACGGATCGGGCCATCGATATTGTCTGTCCCGGACAAGCCGGTGATACGTTTCGAAAGGTGGTTGAAGCCCGGGAGAAGGCTTTTCCATTCCAGAAAATCCCCGGAATATTTGTCAACTCACCAGATGGATTAACCAGGACACCCGGTCATACTCCATCGTGGGATGCAGCCGGGAAGGATTTTCTGATGCCTGACCGCAGCCTCCTGAACCGCTGGAGATCAACTTACAGGGTTGGGAAAAACATCGAAACGTCAACCTACCTGTTTACGTCACAAGGTTGTCCGTATGAATGTACTTTTTGCTCCATCTGGTGCGAGTTCAAACAAAAATTCTACCAGCGTGATCTGGAAAGTATCATCACGGAATTAAAACTGATCGATTATTCAATTGTCCGGTTTGCAGATGCCAACACCATTGTGAATGTTGATTTTATTAACCGGCTGTTCGACCGTATTCAGGAAGAAGGTATTGAAAAAGAGTTCATCATGGATATCCGTGCTGATACGGCAGTAAAATACCCCGGGCTTATTGAGAAACTTGCCAGAACGGGATTAAAAGTGGTTATTTGTGGATTCGAATCATTCAGGGATGAAGAACTTGCGTATTACAAAAAAAAGTCACCTGCCGGTATCATTGAGGAAGCTATTCGTGTTTTTCACCAAAACGGGATCCTATTGCGTGGCAATTACGTTGTTCCGGGTTACTATACTCGCGATGACTTCAAGGCCCTGGCTGATTATGCTGATTCGCACCGGGTGAGTTATGCGGGATATACTATTCTGACTCCATTGCCGGGTACACCACTATACCGGGAAATGAAAGAGGAGATCATCGATCATGACTTTGCCAAATACAACTTTTTCAACTGCGTAACAACAACCCGGTTGCCGATAGATGAATTTCACTACGAGGTTGGAAAACTCTGGTTGATAAAAAAGGGAACAGATGTGATATGATGTGCATGGGGTTTTAACCCGAAAAATTCAAAGAATTTTTCGCCATTTATGGCTGACGAAAAGTCAAATTCAAGTATGTCAACTGTTTCACTCAACAGTTATCTTCAAAACTGATGAAAATTTTATACCCAAACTTGAAGGTATTGAATTTGACTTTTATCAGGGTTAACCCTGACATACATAATTGATAATCAATAGATTACAATTATGTATCGTCATTATTCATGCTGAATGCATGAATAATTCGGGTTAATTTTTCACGGTACGCAATCAGGCGATCCTCTATGTACACTACCATTGGATTCCGGCATTCATCCATCACCTCTGAAAAGAGGATGAATAACACTCCTCTTTCACTTGCTCATATTCCTTCGCTAGATATTGCCTCACCTGTTTTGCCCGTTTGGAATAGTTCTCACCAAAATTAATGTCTGTGATTTTTATCCGGGGGAATATTTTCTGAATAATAGCATAGCCTTTTCCCCAAAATTCATCCTTTTTCAGTACTTCATCCGTTCCACAAAAAAGGATGGGGACAATATCCATTTCCAGTTTTTCGGCTATATAAAAAGCACCCCGGTGAAAACGCTGGATTTTTTTAGACCTGGAGCGGGTCCCCTCCGGAAAAACGATGATGGAATATCCCTCTTCAACCCTTCCCCTGAGCTTTTCAAAAACCCGGTCAATGCCAGCAGAAACATTGTAGAAATCAGCAAGCCTGGAAATGTGGCCAAAAATTGGGGAGTAGTAAACCCAATCATTCGTCAGGATAATTGCCCTTGGGCATAATCGAAACATAAGCGTTGTATCGATCAGGGATTGATGATTAGAAATAAGTACAGCCGGCTTTTTAAATTTTTCTTGCGTTTCATTGATTAGCTTAGCCCTCATGGGGATAATCCATATGAAAAACCGTGAGTAATACATCACCATATAGTGAAAAATCACTTTCCGGCGTTCAATATCCAAAAACAGGAGCGCGTACACCAGTAATCCGAATAATCCCAGCAATCCGCTTCCCAGCACCAGGATAAAATAGGTCCATAAGGTTTGAATGATCTGAAGGAAAGTCAACGGCTTCACCCCTCTTTCAATCCGTTTACTAAAAAGTTGCTCATAAGCAATCCGTTGAAAATAAACAGTATAAAAAAGGGTGTTGGCGACACCTGTTAAGGCAAGGCCGATGAATTTACCTGCCCTGTTACC
>Ga0315543_1000755_pt1 | contig 38001 bp, 22 predicted proteins | sample SalMarSW160210MG_2_FD_203098 | JGI IMG/M metagenome (GOLD analysis project Ga0315543, IMG submission 203098) | Salt marsh sediment microbial communities from the Plum Island Ecosystem LTER, Massachusetts, United States - Salt Marsh Sediment SW1601-210 ...
GGTTCCTGTGGAGACTGTTTTATTAATGTACTCCCCTACATGCATGTCTGTGAACACATACAATGCCATACTGGCGACTTTAACTGTTGGTTTTCCTCCTTCGATATAAAATGTCGCAACGATTTTGCTGTTTGGGGCATCGTGCGTTATCGAAAGATTTTTAACGCGAATAAACGGCACAACGTTGAAATCGATCTCATTTGCACCCTGTTTAATTTCCAACTGCGGGATAGTATAAGGGAAGAAGTTGCAACTCATAAATTCAATTCTGTAAGTATTTGAATAAACCAGGTTGTTGCGGTATTCTCCATTTTCCTTAATATACCAGGTTCTCAATTCAGGATTACTCGAATATTCACCGAGTTCATATGCTCCGATAGTAGAGCCGTTCTGTAAATCGGTCTCTACAAGTCCTCCTCCGATACTATCCCTTATCGCTCCAAAAACCTGTGCATCCGGCTCGGAGAAGGTGTCTATTTTGAACATATCGCAGGAAGTTACTCCGAGAAGAAGACCTGTAATCAATAGGATCAAATAATATATCTTTTTCATAACTATCATGTTTTACAGTTTAGTATCCGGGATTCTGAATTAAATTGTTGGTAGCAACACCAGGTATTTCGCCATAATAGGTTCGTGTAAGGAATGTCCTCCCGCCTGCGGCCTGGTCATAATAGTTAGTTACCCTCAGGAAAATATACTTTGGAGGATTCACACGCAGATCTATTATCGGGACCAGGGAGTACCTTTTAGACGCATTAAATACCGTGTGAAATTCCCTTCTCCGGTAAAGGTCCCAGAAGCGTGTTCCTTCAAAGACAAACTCTACCCGCCTTTCTTTCAATATATTCTCTAATGTAGCCGGGATCTCATCAGTGTGCGCGGCCCTTTTACGGATTGCATTCAGGTAGGTCTTTGCCAATCCGGCATCACCCTGTCCGCTTTCAATAGCTGCTTCGGCATAATTGAGAAGGACCTCAGCCAGGCGGAACTCGATATAGGGCTGTGTAGAACCACCAAGTGCAGGAGTACTGACATTTTTAGTATCCTGTAAGGTTTTCCTTAAAGCGAAACCTGTGCTGCTGTAATTGGCAGCCGCGGTACCGAGCAGCCCGAAAGCTGAATATCCTGCTTCGTTAGCCGAACCGTAGGTGTAGTATGTATTCCCATCCGGTCCGACGGCCGTACTTACCGAATAAATCACAGGTGTTCCATCCATTTGAACCAGTCCTCCCTGCATATTGATTTCAGTACCATGAAAAGTAGAACCCGGTAATACGACACTGGCCTGCAGTCTTACGTCTTTATCTTTAAAGATATCATACTGGTTGTCATAGTAAATGAAAGGCTGAGTTAAACTGGTCAGGTTTTTCGGATCGTCCTCATACTCATCCTCAACTCCGTCTGTACGTGTTTTAACAGGGACACTCAGGCCGTTACCATCGTCAGTATAATCTTCGAAGAGGTCAACGATATTCAGGGAAGCTCCAAACCTTGCGGCCATATAAAGATTCTGGAACTTACACTGTTGAGGATACAGCCAGAAATCAATATCATGACCCTGCTGGCCTGTAACGGAACCATCGATATATGTTTTCATGAATATAACCTCATCCCATGCCATTGATGGTGTCTCGAACATATCCTGGTAATTTTTGGCAGCTTCTGTCTTACTTGCCGGGTTGGGCTTATAGAGTGTCTTCCCGGAATTATCAATGATGTCTTTTGATGCATTGATACACTGCAGGTAGTAGTTACTGGCATCGGTTGCGGTCATTCCTCCAACCAGCTTTGCGTTAACAGCATCACCTGTAAGTGCAGCATTGGTCCAGTATTTTGCAATAGAAGCTGCATGGAGAGCTGCCCGCGACTTGAGGGCCAAAGCTGCCCATTTTGTAGCCCTGTAGATACCATCTGATGTAGTAACAGAAGTGGGCAGATTGGCTGCTGCCAGATCACACTCGCTGAGTACGAAATCCCAGGTTTCCTTTTCGGTGGAACGGGGAACGAATAATGCTGAGTTATCGCCACTTTCCGACAATTTCTGCACTTCGTCAATTATAGGAACCCCACCATAGCGACTTGCTAACTTAAAATACATGTATGCAAGGATAAAGTGACCTTCACCATAGAGTTGTGTATATAAAGCTTCAGTCATCTTGCCTTCATCCTTAAGAGTCAATATAGTCTCCAGGAACTGGTTCACCTGCCTTATCGCCTCATAATCCCAATAATTACCAGGGAAAACTCCCGGTTGACGACCGGTATTAGGTTCAAGAACAGCTTCATCAGTCATACCGGCCTTGTGCCACCCTCCGAATGCCCCTCCGGGGTGTTGATTAAATCCAGTTCCTCCTGTCCAGGTGAAATCTTCTATGGGCATCTTCTGATAGATATTCGCCAGAACGGTTTTTACTCCGGCGACATTTGAGAACAGAACATCTGCGGATGTCTTGTCCAGAGGTTCAATTGTCAGGAAATCTTCGCATGCTTCCACGATTAAGAAGGAAGCGAAAATTGATATATAAATTAAAATCTTTCTCATCTCTTTACTGTTTAAAATTTAACTTCCAGACCAAAATTGAACGTTCTCATAAGCGGATACGAATTACTTGTAGCATAAGCTCCTTCACCACGTTCAGGGTCCACATCCTTGAGGTTCTTATTACAGAGAGTAAACAAGTTAAAGCAGTTCACGAATGCCCTTACGCCGGTAAGTCCTATTACCCTGGTAACGTTGTTTGGTACTGTATATCCAAGTTCAACGTTCTTGGCTCTCAGGAAAGTTGCATTCATTCTCCACTTATCAGTTGTCAGGTTCGTGGTTTGATTATTGGCATTTGCTGTGAGTGCCTCCCATTCACCGGGTATCCAGACAGTTGCCGGATCAAACGGATTGTCATCTGGGTTTTGTGTGTGCCACCTGTCGAGGTATTTATCCCAGAACATCGGGTACCTGGTGCCATATCCCCACTGGTCGTATCTGGACTTGTTCATAGTGTACATACTTGCTCCCGCAAGCCCGATGGTGAAATCAAAATTCATATAACTGGCATTCATGTTAAGACCAAACTGTAAGGGAGGATTTAAAGCGTCACCAAAAAATCCTGACCCGGCCCACATAAAAGGCATCTGGTCGCTACTGTTTATTACTCCATCACCGTTAACATCAACTATTATGTCCATACCGGGCAGCGTCAGGGAGTTACCGAGTGTACCGCCCATTAAGGGAGCAGTTTCAACCTGGGTTACACTGGTACATATCCCATCCCTTTTATATCCCCAGGCTCTGCCGGTAATACGGTCACCAACCGAAGGAACCCAGGGACTCTGACCGCTGGTCCACTTGGCCCATGTGCTCCTCAAGGGTGATTGCTCTTGGTGCAGTAAAAACAAGCGACTGAGGGTCATGTTTGCGTTTACACCATAGGTCAGTTTCCCAATGGTGTTCCTGTGTGAAGCACTTAACTCAAAACCTTTTGTCTTTTGGCTGTTAAGGTTTTCCTGCGGAAAAGATGCACCGAATGTATTCGGTACGGTGGCAACTCGGGTTGCAAGCAATCCTTCTTCCAGTCTTTCAAAATAATCAGCTGTAAAGCCGAATTTTCCCATCCATAACTCCAGATCAAAACCAAAGTCTGTTGTTGTGGTATGTACCCATGACAGATAATCGTTTACCACTCCCGGGGGAACCATACCAAGGGTAAGTACGCCGTCACTAAATACATATCCACCGCTTACCGAGGTGAATTCATAGCCTTCGACATATTCGAATGCATTCCCGGCATCATAACCCGACTGACCCCATGATCCCCTGAGTTTCAGGTCGGAAACTATAGGAAGATTATTTTTAATAAAAGCCTCCTGGCCTATTCTCCATCCTGCAGAAACAGCGGGAAAAAATACCCATCTTCTGCCAGGGGAATAACGGTATGAACCATCTTCCCTGAAACTGAATTCAAGAAGGTATTTACTCTTATAATCGTAGTTGAACCGTCCAAGGAAAGAGACATATGACTGTTCAGTGCGATATCCGGTAGTAGATGCATTTGTTAAGCTGCCCTGGTTTATAATATCCGTTGTATACAGGTCATCATATTGCCTCTTGCCCAGTAAATTGTTGTAATCAACTTTTCTGATATCGTTTACAAGAGTTGCACTTATATTGTGAGCCTGCCCGATTCTGGTCTTGTAAGATATCTTGGGCTGTATGTTTTTCCGGATCATATGTGTAATGGTATTCTGAAAAGTAGCTTTCCCGGGAGTACCGACAGGCTGATCAGTTATGTAATCATACAATTGAAAAGGCGTGTTTAAAAGCCTGTTGTCAGTTAACATCCCGTCGTAAGCGGCCAGTACGCCCATTGATAATCCTTTTAAAAAAGGTGCTTCATAATTCACGTCTATTGTTGACTGGTACTGGAAACCTAAAGTCTGGTTATACCCGCTTATGTCTCTGCTCAGCTCGGCAATGGGATTGGTATTTTCGCAAGGGACCCTGCTGAGATGGCCGTTATTAGCCAGCGTGTATGCACCATATCCGCGGTCATTCATACATATACGTTTGAAAATCCAGAAAACACCCATAGGCGGCTGGGTCTGATCTTCATATCTCCCGTAAAATGATACTTTTGCCGTTAAACCTTTGGCAAGATTAACATCCACATTTGTCCGGAAGGTATATTTTTTATACTTCTCGAGTTCATTAATCTTAAAATATCCATGGTCGTCCATAAATCCGAAACTTGAGAAAAAGGTAATAACATCATTACCTCCCCTTGCCGAGAAGTTTAACTCATTAGAAGTGATCCATTTTCTCATCATATTATTAAACCAGTCGTAATCGGTATAGCCCGGTTCGGTCCCTATTCTCCATTTCTCAAGTTCACTCTCACTGATAGGCAGAGAAAGGTTAGAATTCCTCGACATTTCGTTGTTCATATATTTTAACGTGTAAGCATCAGCCAGTGACTGGTGCTCCATTACAGTAGGCGTTTTGGCCGTATAAATATTGGAGATTGTGAATTCTGTCTTTCCGGCGAGCCCTTTTTTAGTTGTTACAATAATAACACCATTGGCTGCATTCATCCCATATATAGAAGCAGCGGCGTCTTTCAGGACCGAAATGTTCTCAATGTCCTCAGGGTTGAGTCTCTCAAAATCCGACATTCCGTCGCGCACCACTCCGTCAATAACCAGTAAAGGTTCGCCGAATCCCCTTATGCTTATCCGGCTGTTAAAGACGCCCGGTTCACCGGTTTGCTGACGGATCTGGACACCCACAACCTTACCCTGTATGGCACTTGCCACCGTTGTGCTTTTAGTAGCTACAATGTCGGCTGATTTAATAGCAGCAACAGAACCTGTCAGAGTCTCTTTCCTCTGGGTTCCGTAACCGATTACCACTACTTCTTCAAGTCCGGTAGTTTCAGGAACAAGGGCAACATCAATGACCGTCCTGCCAGCTATTTGGATAGTCTGTTTTACATATCCTATAAATGAGAATGTAAGACTGTCATTCCGATCGATACCATCCAGGGTGTATGTCCCATTGATATCAGAAATGGCTCCTTTAGTTGTTCCTTCTACCACAATATTTACACCTGGTAGTACTAAACCGGTAGTGGCATCAGTGATTTTTCCCGAGACATTGATTAGTTGCTGCAGTTCACTATTGGATGCAGCAGGTAATCCGGGATTGTCAGGCATCGCAAAGATATCTGAAAAACCAACCATAGTAATCAAAAAAGTAACATTGATTACTATGATTAATTTTCTTAATAATCGGTTTGAGAAAAACCATAAAATAGTATGTTTCCTCATGCTTTTAAAAATTTTAAGGTTAGATTGATATTGTTAATTAGTTACAGTTCTCTAAGAAAAATAAGATTTTTTCCCTTTTTCAGGTTGAGTTTTTTTCATAGGCAATACAATGATTAGGTTTGGATTTATTTGATCAACTAATATTCCATAGTGAAAAATCAAATCTTCTTTACTCCCTGTCTGCCTGTCTTAATCAATCCTAATTTTATAAATGAGTAATCCGGTTGAATTATTACGAGATCACTATCTTTCTGTGGAAGATACAAAGTTATGAAAAAAATCTTTTAATTATTAGTCATTTTTTTTAATTTTTCCATCAGTCAATAGATTATTACCAGATAATTGTATAATCCATTTGATTATAAAATGGCCCCATAATGAATAGTTACGAAAATATGGAGCTGAATTTTCAATAAATTGTTATTAACTATAAAGTTACCAGACCATTAAGCTCATTTGAGGATTTTTCTGCCAGGGTTGCCAGATATAATAAAGGTTAATGCAACTTTATTTCGTTATATTTTATGCTTTGTTTTTCTGGAAGAACAGTCCATCTTTTAAAGAAAATCTGTATATTGCTGTGAAAAACAACAATAGATCCCATACGATTTATTGGTACTGGACAATACAGGTAAAATTGAAAGATCTTAAGTCTTCTTTTAGTTCTATTCGAAAATTAAACAGGACATCATAAATGATCAATCAAAACATTTTACTATGAAGACATGGATTATAATCTCAAATGCCAGAGTTTGGATTGCCAGGCTCTTTTTAACAGTTATGCTGATCTTCACTACTGTAACCATGTTAAAACCTGTTACTTCAAGTGATCTGTCGAGTCAGCAAAAGAATTCTAAAGTAACAGCACCAGCCGGACCTTCCGGTAACTTTGATTTACTTCCTGATGGAAAACCTTTCGCTTTCTGGGACGATAAAACAACATACACGAAAGTGTTACATGTTGCCCGGAATAATCCGCAGGCATCCGACGATAACCCTGGGACAACAGAAAGGCCTTTAAAAACAATTAATGCGGCTGCTCAAATTTTACAGCCGGGTGAAAAAGTAATAGTCCATGAAGGAGTCTATCGAGAATGTATTCAACCTGCAAGGGGCGGCACCTCTCCTGACAAAATGATCTCATACGAGGTTGCTGAAGGCGAAAAGGTAATTGTCAAGGGATCAGAGATTTGGAAACCCCAATTCCGTCCGAGTTCCGGCTTTGGCGTACGTTTGGGCCCCCGTATTCCCTCGTCGGGCACACCCTTAGCAGATGATATAAAAGTCTGGATGGCAGATGTTCCTGCAAATTTTTTCATAGGCTATAATCCGTTTACAGTCAGAAATACTTATCGGTATATTTCGAGGTGGGGTCGTGCCGGTGAACCCGAGTGGCTGGCCCGGGCATTGCTATACCGTGGTGCTGTCTATGTTGACGGCAAACCGCTGAAGCAGGTCTTAGGTCCTGCAGAGCTGGCACAGAACGAGAATGCTTTCTGGGCTGAGGATCCGGGACTAAAACTTCATATACGTTTATCGAAAGATGTTGATCCATCAACAGTATCTTTCGAGGTTACAGCAAGAGAACAGATATTTGCCCCGAAAGATTTTGGATTAGGGTACATAAGAATAAGCGGCTTTGCTTTCGAACATGCTGCAGACGGGCCTCCGGTTCCTCAGAGAGCGGCAGTCAGTACCATGAGAGGACATCACTGGATAATTGAAAATAACATAATTGAATGGTGCAACGCGGAAGGCATAGACCTTGGAAGTCAGGATTTTGTTGCTGATCGGACTTATAAAGGGGATGGGCATATTGTTCGTAACAACATTATTCGAAATATAGGAATCTGCGGAATTGCAGGACCGGGACTGGATAACATACTGATTGAAAAAAACCTGATTGAAAATGTTGGTTTACTGGACCTGGAGAGGAATTGTGAATCTGCAGGTTTGAAGTTTCATGGACCACATAATACTCTGATCAGGCAAAATATTTTCCGTCATATTAATAATGCCAGTGGTATATGGTTTGACGTGGCTACCGTAAACAGCAGGATCGTAAACAATGTATTTGCTGATATTACAACTTTATTTGGAGGCGTCTGGATGGAAATAAATTTCGAGCAGAATTTAGTCGACCACAATATTTTTTGGGATATACATAATGATATATTAGAAGATCCCACTACTCCTACTCCGGACCAATGGGCTTTTGGCAACGGAACAGCTATTCGTTCCGATTGCAATGAGAAACTGATAATTGCGCATAATCTATTTGGGAAATGCACTGAACATGCAATTTCATTAAACGTTTACCAATCCACGCGAATAGTAGCAGGAAGAACTGGGATAGGATATACCAATAAAGTAGTAAACAATATATTCTTTGATACTCCAAACAGGATTTATCTTGCCATGAAATATGAAAATTTTATCGACGGGAACCTTTATGATAGCAGAGATGACCGAGGGGGACCTTTTTTTCTTAATTATCCAGAGCCACCTAATTGGCAAAACCTGGCAGGATGGCAGGAGTTTTTTGGCTTTGATAAACATTCAACACAGGCAAGAATAACTGCAGATTTTGACATCGAAACCTGCATTCTGGAAATTAGTATTGAAGGTAAAACTCCGGAATGTCAGAGTTTAGGTACTATCATGAACGGGAGAATAACTTCCGGCTTTCCCGGACCATTTATGCCTGATCAGGCGCAAAAGTCACAGGAGGTTATTAAGATCCAACAAAAATTTCCGATTGGATTATAAAAAATGAAAAGAGTTATTGGCTGCTTCAAGAAGTAATGCCATTCTATGAAAAGCTGGCTTAATTCGAAAAGCTTAGGATGGGACTCCCTGATAGTTATCATATTTTGGTATAATATTGATCTTTGATTATATTCAACCGGATGAACCTTTAACATAATATTGTATTATTGAAAAAACCATTTGGAACCAGTTCCGAAAAAGTGTTTTAAGAAATACCCTAAAAATAAACGATATGAAAAACTATAATCCTTTAATCAATAAAATGATTATCTGTTTTTTTGCCTTTTCAATGTTCGGAATTACGTATTCCCCTGAAAGCAATGCCCAGTACAAGGGTATAGACGATACGATAGCAAAGTACCGGAAGGGTGAACTCATAATACAGGCAAAACGTGGCTCACAGGTAACTGTAGAACAGTTGAGGCACGAATTCTGGTTCGGTTGTGCAATACCAAACAGCCTGGCCGGGAGTATGTCGCAAAATAATTTAAAACAATTCAAGGAGAAATTCCTTGAGAATTTCAATGCGGGGGTAACTGAGAATGCTTTAAAGTGGGCGATTATGGAGCCACGGAAGGATCAGGAGAATTACGCTGTAATAGATACAATATTAAGCTGGACAGAGAAAAACCATATCCCCCTCAGAGGACATAATCTGTTCTGGGGGATTGCCAGATCACCCAATACAGGTCAGCAATATGTACAACAATGGGTTATGGAACTGGATGACAATGAACTAAGACAGAGAATACAGGAAAGAGCAGAGAGAATAACCAAACGTTATAAGGGACGGTTTGCCGAATATGACCTCAACAATGAGATGATCCACGGAAACTATTATGAAGACCGGCTTGGTCCTGAAATAACAAAACTAATGGCACAATGGGCACTTAACGGCGATCCCGATGCAAAACTATGGGTAAATGACTATGATATTCTGATCTCAGACTCTCCATTAGGCATTGGGCTGCCTGAATATATGGCTCATATACGTAATTTACTGAAACAGGGAATTCCCATTGCCGGATTAGGTGTTCAAGGGCACAGCTACCTGGAAACATTCGACCGCCGGGAACTTAAGAATGCTCTGGATTCACTGGCAGTTTTTAATTTACCAATTCGTATTACGGAGTTTAATATGCCAGGAATGCGTTCAAAATACAGGCAAAGTCAACTGACACATGTGCAGGAGGAAGCAAAGGCAAAGGAGATAGTTGATTTCTACAGAATATGTTTTGCACATCCCGCTGTTGAAGGCATCCTGATGTGGGGATTTTGGGAAGGTGCTAACTGGATACCGTCCTCATCGCTCTATAAGAGGGACTGGACACCGACTCCGGCAGCAGAGGATTATAAGGATCTAATCTTCAATGAGTGGTGGACAAAAGTATCAGGGACTACAGATAATAAAGGATTGTTTTCAACTCCGGCATTCTATGGAAAATATAGAGTAACTGTTAATGGAATTTCAAAAGAGATTGATCTTACCAAAGAGAAAGGTAAAGTGATCGTAGATTTCAGGAAATAGCCCAATATATGTCAAATTCAGTAGCTGTTGAGCCATTGATATTAATAATATTTTCACAGACAATGGTTGGATTTTGTGTGTAAATGTAATTAAGTGTAAAAGCCGATAGTGTTGACCACATAAGGCCGGACAGATAACCGCGGGATTAACTCGCGATCCTCATTTTGGAATTATCCCTTTTCTTGTTATATTTGTATAACATTAAACGTAACTCCCGGTATTTTTAACTTTTAGGAAAATCATGATGTCTGTTACCGGGGATGCAGAATACGTATTAATATAAATGTTTATTTATATATACTATTGCCTGGTTTTTAACGAATTCAATTTCTAACTAATCAATAAACCTTAATACTATCATGAAAAATTTATCTTTCTTTATTTTGATATTCATGTCATTGGCATTGGTTTCATGTCGAGATTCGAATCCCGTATTGACCATTGAAGGCGGCCAGATAATCGGCGTGGAGACCGCGACGGAGGGGATTATTGCATATAAGGGTATTCCTTTTGCAGCCCCTCCCGTGGGCGACCTGCGTTGGAAAGAACCGCAGCCCGTTGTGCCCTGGGAAGGCGTAAAGGTGGCTGACACTTATGGTGATGCTGCCTCGCAAACAACCTGGGATCCCGAGAGTTTTTACGGCAGGGAATGGCGCGCCAGCGGCAGTGTTCCGTTTACCGAGGACTGCCTCTACTTGAATGTTTGGACTCCCGCAGCCGGCAAAACGGGTAAGAAACTGCCCGTTGCAATGTGGATACACGGCGGCGGTTATCGTGAAGGCTTTGCCTATGAACCGGAAATGGACGGCGGCGAGGATTGGGCCTCACGTGGTGTAATTTTAGTTCAGGTAACGTACCGTCTCGGCTCTATGGGATTCTTCTCACACCCGCTCTTGTCGGCTGAAAACCCCCGCGGTGTCTCGGGTAATTATGGATTATTCGACCAGGTTGCAGCACTTAAATGGATTCAAAATAATATTGAACAGTTCGGTGGTGACCCCAACAACATAACCATCTTCGGTCAGAGCGCCGGTGCCGGCAGCGTCCAGTCATTATGCGCTTCCCCACTGTCCGGGAACCTGATCAGCCATGCAATAAGCATGAGCGGCGGCGGACTGAGCGACGTGAGGCCTGGTATCCTGCTCGATACGGCCCAAATGGCCAACAAGATGATGATGGACTATTTTGAGAAGACTACATTGGATGAAATGCGCGCTCTTTCGTTCGAGGAGCTTCGACAAATGTCGGATGATTACATGGTTGCCACCAAAAAACGCGTTATGTGGAGTCCTGTTATCGACAGCTATCTCTTAACAGGCACTTTCAATGATGTGGCGCACACCGGCGAAATTGCCGATATCCCCTATATGTTTGGATTTACAGCCAACGATATGAATGATATGACGAAGGCCGTGGGAGATTTCTGTGCCCTGCGCGCAGAACAGAGCAACAAGCCTGCTTATGCCTATTTATTCGCACGCCCCCTCCCGGGTGACGATAATGGGGCTTTCCACTCCGCGGATTTGTGGTATGTATTCCATTCGTTCAGGTATAGCTGGCGGCCTTTTACAGTGGGCGACGAGGAGTTGAGCAACAAAATTGTCGATTACTGGACCAATTTCGCCAAGTTCGGTAATCCCAACGGCAAGGAAGGGGGGCTTTGGACTCCTTACACTGCCAAGCTTCCTGAATTTATGGTATTCAATGTGGATGGAGACGAAGCAGTCTGCACTTTGACTGACACTCCTGAATACAAGGGCAACTCCTTCAGGAGGTAAAAGAGCTAATTAGAAACCACATCTGCTTCCAATTTGCTTCCAAAATAAATTAAGAAACCTGTAAGTAATTAACTTGCAGGTGCCCTTCCTTCTGTATTGTAGTAAGGGAGGATTATTCGCTATGCTCATGATCCTCTTGGGTAGAGCCTGACAAGCCAAAATCCCTACATCCGCCTTCGGCGTCTGTCCGGGTCTTTTTGCTTTTGTCCCTTACAGAAGCAAGCTTCTGACGGTCCAAAAACAAAAATCCCCTGCGCTATTGCGCCAGGGATTTTGACTTGTAGCGGAGGGAGGATTCGAACCTCCGACCTTTGGGTTATGAGCCCAACGAGCTACCACTGCTCCACCCCGCAGTATTATCTCTTTAATTCAAAATTTCAACATTTCAACGAGCTACCGCTTCCCGATAACTATCGGGACCACCCCGCAATGTGGATGCAAAGTTAACACATGTAGATTATTTACCAAAACAAATTAAAATTTATTTTACAAGTTAAAAGACAGAAGACAGAAGACAGAAGACAGAAGACAGAAGACAGAAGACAGAAGACAGAAGACAGAAGACAGAAGACAGAAGACAGAAGACAGAAGACAGAGGTCATATAAAATTATACTTCTGACTTCCTGCTTCCGACTTCCTGCTTCCGACTTCCTACTTCCTACTTCCTACTTCCGACTTCCGACTTCCGGCTTCCGACTTCCTACTTCCGACTTTCAATATAAATTGCTAATTTTGCATCTCTTAGTTATATATAATAAACTATAAGACTATGCCCCGGGTATTCAAAGCAACCGAAATAGAAAAGGAAGAGAAAGAGATAAAACGTGATTACCTCGACCGCCATATGCCTCATGTGATTTGTCCCGATCAGGTAAAAAGAGGCGAAAAGTTTGCAGTAAAAGTAAAAATGGGAGAAGAATATCCACATCCTGATGATCATGACCATTTCATCAGCGTGATACAGTTATGGAACAGGGAGACATTACTTGCTGAAGCCCGCTATACTGCAGGTATTTATGGAACTCTTCCGGCACACAGCGAAATAGATTTTTATATTGTCGCCCCGGAAGTGTCAATGAACCTTTCTGCTATGGCAGTCTGTACAAAACATGGTTTGTGGCAGAGCGAAGATAAACCTGTAAAAGTTATTTAATGGCAAAGAACGAAAAGAAAAAACGCAACTGGCGCGATAAGTACAGATTTTCTGTTATCAATGACACAACCTTTGAAGAGGTTTGGAGGATGAGACTTACTAAATATAATGCCTTTCTGATAATTACTTTTCTGGTACTGTTCATTATTGCCGCCACAGCCTCTTTAATAGCTTTCACCAACCTGCGCGAATTCATTCCCGGCTATCCCGATGTTATTATGCGGCGTAATATCCTTATGAGTGCTATTCGACTCGACTCTCTCGAAAAAGAACTGGCCGTCAGAGACAAGTATTTTGCAAATCTTAATGCTATCATTTCCGGAAATGAGCCTGTTGATCTGTTTTCAATTCAGGATACCTCAGGCGATTATGAAGCAATTACCTTTGAAAACTCACCCGAAGATTCTGCATTGAGAGCTCAGGTAGAGCAGCAGGAAAGATTCAATCTTACCTTGCAGCCAACACCACAGGAATCGGTTACAAACCTCGCCGGACTCCATTTTTTCCCTCCTGTAAAAGGTATAATATCGGCCAGGTTCGATCTGCGAACAGGACACTTAGGGACAGATATCGTTACCAGGCCAAAATCCACAGTCTCCGCAGTTCTCGACGGTACCGTAATTTTTACCGGATGGACGATGGAGACAGGTTTTGTTATAGAAGTACAGCACTCCGACAATATCGTTTCAGTATATAAACACAATGCAAGCCTGCTTAAAGAGACCGGCGATCTGGTTCATGCCGGAGAAGCAATTTCAATAGTCGGTGATTCCGGCGAATTATATACTTCGGGACCACATCTCCATTTTGAGATCTGGTACAAGGGAACCCCGCTTGACCCCGAAAAACATATTATCTTCTAATAATCATTAAATCCGTATGCCGGAAAAAATTGCACTATTAGGTTCTACAGGATCAATAGGAACTCAAACACTTGATGTCATTTCGAGATACCCGGATGAATTTAAGGCATCTATTCTGGCTGCGGGCAATAATGTTGACCTGCTTATACAACAGGCAAAAAAGTTCCGCCCGGAAAGTGTTATAATTAGCAACAAGTATCATTATAAGAAACTCAGGGAGGAACTTAATGGTACAGGTATTGAAGTATATGCCGGGGATGAAGCATTGGATCAGGTTGTTGCCGGGTCAGATGCAACATCGGTCTTAGCTGCTATTGTCGGGTATTCAGGACTTAAACCTGTAATAAATGCAATTAAAGCAGGCAAGAAAATCGCACTTGCCAACAAGGAGACACTTGTTGTGGCTGGTGAAATAATAAGTAAACTGGTTTCAGAATCGGGAAGCTCCATAATCCCTGTTGACTCAGAACATTCGGCTATCTTTCAATGCCTTATGGGCGAAGAACATGAGAATATTGAAATGGTTACCCTGACAGCCTCCGGGGGTCCCTTTTTAAATATAACTGAAGAAAAACTTAAAAAAGTTAAACCCCGGGATGCTCTTGTACATCCCAATTGGAATATGGGAGATAAGGTAACTATCGATTCAGCGACACTTATGAATAAAGGTCTTGAGGTCATTGAAGCAAAATGGCTCTTTAACCTTAAACCTGAACAGATAAAGGTCACGATTCATCCTCAATCGTTAATTCATTCATTTGTCCATTTTACAGATGGATCAGTAAAAGCACAGCTTGGCATGCCCGATATGAGGATCCCGATACTTTTTGCTTTAAGCTATCCCCGCCGGTTTGTATCAGATCTGCCAAGGCTGGACTTCAGGGAAAATAATTCCTTAACATTCGAGGAGCCTGACCTAGGCAAATTCAGAAACCTTTCGCTGGCTTACCAGGCTTTGAGCAGGGGAGGCAACATGCCATGTATCCTCAATGCCGCAAATGAAGTTGCAGTAAAGGCATTTCTTGAGGGGAAGATCGGATTTTTACAAATGCCCGACGTCGTTGAATATTCTCTGGGAAAAATTCCATATATTGCGGCCTCTGAACTTGAGTCACTTGAGATAACAGATAAGAGAACTCGGGAAGCGACAGCGGGGTTCATACATAAACTTCAAAATAAAAGATGACAGTACTGATTAAAATACTTCAATTTATATTAAGCCTTTCAATTCTTGTCATTATACACGAGCTGGGACATTTTGTTATAGCGAAATTATTTAAAACAAGGGTTGAAAAATTCTACCTCTTTTTCGATCCATGGTTTTCGCTTTTTAAATTTAAAAGAGGCGAAACGGAATATGGTGTAGGGTGGCTTCCTCTGGGTGGTTATGTGAAGATATCCGGTATGATTGATGAATCGCTCGATAGTAAACAGATGAAACAGCCGCCACAGCCATGGGAATTCAGATCAAAAAAATCATGGCAGCGACTTCTTATAATGACCGGTGGCGTATTATTCAACTTTATCCTGGCATTGCTGATCTATGTATTTGTTCTTTTTGCCTGGGGTGAAACATACCTTCCCACATCAAACGTCAAATATGGTATTGTTACTGATTCGGTGGGATATGAACTTGGACTCAGAAATGGAGATAAGATATTATCAGTTGACAACCAGTATATTGAAAACTTCTTTCAAATAACCTCCGATATAGTATTGAACGACCGTAAAACAATACAGGTTGATCGTGACGGAGAAGTGGTGAACATTGACATCACAATGGATTATATTAAGAGGTTTCTTAAAAGAGAGGGACAGATTGAACCACGTGCACCTTTTGGTCCATATATAATAACCACTTTTCAGAAAGAATCACCCGCAAAAGCAGCGGGAGTGCTCGTTGATGACGAACTTATCGGTCTCGACGATATTAAATTTAAATGGTTTGACGAATTTCAGAAATACCTGGCAAAGAATAAAAACCGGCCGGTAAAAATGAACCTGCTCCGCCAGAATAAACCTGTCGATATAACTGTTACACCGACTGTTGCCGGTATGCTTGGTATAGGCAGCAGCTATCTGACGATGGATAAATTATTCGAGCTCAAAACTATAAACTACGGGTTTTTCCAGTCAATCCCGGCAGGCATTGCCAAAGGATTTAAATCTATCGGAGACTACCTGAAACAGTTCAGGCTTATCTTCTCAAGGCATACAAAAGCCTATGAATCGCTGGGCGGATTCATTACTATAGGCAGTATTTTCCCGGCCGTGTGGGACTGGCAGTCATTCTGGGAACTGACAGCCTTCCTCTCAATAATTCTTGCTGTTATGAATATCTTACCCATCCCGGCCCTCGACGGAGGCCATGTAATGTTTTTGCTGTTTGAGGTCATAACAGGTAGAAAACCCGGCGACAAATTCCTGGAATACGCACAGATAGCGGGGATGATAATATTACTATCGTTACTTGTTCTAGCTAATGGCAACGATATCATGAGGCTTATAAGGAAATAGTACTTATTATTTGGTTGCTATTATCAAACTATTATTAACTTTGCATATAACTTAATATTTACTGAGATGGGAAAGATTGGTCTGACCGAGATAATACTGGTATTACTTATTATCGTTCTGCTTTTTGGCGGTCGTAAGATTCCTGAACTGTTCAAAGGTATAGGTCAGGGAATGAAGGAGTTTAAAAAGGCCTCAAAAATTGATGGGGAGGACGATAAAGAAAAGGAAAAGGGAAAGGTATAATAAGATACTTACTGTTTTTACTGAAGGGGCATTACAGGTGCCCCTTTTTTATTTCCAGGATTCATACTTTTGATTTCGCCTTAACGGAATGAAACCTGCTTCACTGATGATTGACCGAAGTTCTTCCGCGCTGAACCGGTATTTTGCCCCGGCAGCACTTACAACATTTTCTTCCATCATTGTAGAACCAAGATCATTAGCTCCGGCATGAAGCGAAAGCATACCTGTCTCTTTACCTACAGTAAGTACTGAAGCCTGAATGTTCTTTATGTTATTCAGAATGATCCTGCTGATGGCTATTATTCTTATGTAGTCCGGCTTGTTATAGCTGCTTCTTATACCATATTTATTCCTGAGCAGTGTGTTTTCATCTTGAAAAGGCCAGGGAATAAAGGTAATGAATCCATAATGAGCATCCTTTTTTTCTGACTGAAGATCCCTGAGCATGATAAGATGCTTTATCCGCTCGGCAATTGTCTCTATATGGCCATACATCATTGTTGCAGAAGTGGGCAGGTTAAGTTCATGTGCGACCCTCATCACTTCAATCCATTCCTTTGCTGTTGCCTTTAACGGCGATACAATTTTCCTTACCCTGGCGGAGAGAATTTCGGCTCCTGCACCAGGAAGTGAATCCAGACCGGATTCTATAAGCCGGCAAAGAATATCATGGAAGGTTTTTTTCTCCTTCCTGGCAAGATATACTATTTCAGGTGGTCCAAGGGCATGAAGCTTAAGCGATGGATAAAGCTCCTTAAGTTTCATAAACAGACCTGTATAAAAGTCGAGATTAAGATCCGGATTCATACCCCCCTGTAAAAGAAGCTGATCTCCCCCGATTGAATATAATTCATCAATTTTTTTTATGTAATCATCTGTTGCTGTGATATATGCATCAGGAGCTCCCATTTTTCTGCAAAAATTGCAAAACGTACACTGAGAGAAACAAATATTGGTTATGTTAACATTCCTGTCGATTATCCACCCGACACTCTTCCCTGGATTGTGCTGCTGCCTGAGCCTGTCGGCAATAAATATCAATTCTTCCAGTGGCGCCTGAGTGTAAAGAGCAACACCTTCCTCAGCATCAAGAGGGATCAGGTTCAGGGCTTTATCATATATCTGACTGATAATCATTATGTTAACCAAGGTTATTAAGACTAATACCCCTTTCCCATGGGGTTGTTGAAAAAGTCCTTAGTGAACCTTTGTGAAAACCTTGGTGCGACTTTGTGGTAAATATTAATTCATTGAACCACAAAGGATCACAAAGGAAAGCTCAAAGTAACACGAAGGGGAAAAAATAAAATAATATTACTTTTTCAACAACCCCATCACTACCCAACTTTTCCCACTTTGGGGAAATTGAAAGGGGGTAAATACTCCATCCCAAAGGTAATGCTTTGAATCCGAAACAATCAATAATTTAATTAACTTTACACCTTCAAAAAATGAACGAAAAAATGAAGCCTGATATTAAACTGGTACCCAATATTTCACCTGAACAATCTGTTGTGTGCATCCTTGGAAAAGAGAGGATACCTGAGAGCCTGCGTCTGAATAAGAGTGAAAAAGAATATGCCATGAAACAGCTACGGGCCGGAGATGAATATGTTTTCATTAATTCTTATTTTAAATGCACCTACCTGGTTAAGGTCAAGGATGACGTAAGCGAATATAAAGCGAGGGAGGAGTTAAGGAAAACAGCTTTCAAAATAAGAAAACTTATCAGGTCAAATGACCATACTGAGCTTGCAATAACCTCGTGGGAGGCCTATAAGGGAGCAATTGAAGATTTTACTGAAGGGCTGATTCTCAGCTTCTACAGATTCAACAAATACAGGACAAAAGAGGCTGAGGATGAAAAGAAAAACTACCCGTCAAAGCTGTTATTATCAGGTGATGTTGACAAAACTGATATTAGCTGGCTGACATACATCACAGATGCGGTTTATCTTGCCCGCGACCTGATACATGAACCTGTTAATTATCTTACTGCATCAAAGCTTGCATCTGTAATACAGAAAACAGGTAAGTCGGCAGGATTCAGTGTTGAGGTATTGAATAAAGGAAAGATCGAGGCACTTAAAATGGGTGGACTTCTGGCGGTAAACAGGGGCAGTATAGATCCGCCTGCATTCTGCATTCTTGAATGGCATCCTGAAAAAAGTCTTAATAAAAAACCGATTATCCTGATCGGAAAAGGCATTGTATATGATACTGGCGGACTTAACATTAAAACCGGTGATTACATGGCTATGATGAAAGGGGATATGGCCGGTGCAGCCACTGTTACAGGGGTACTTTATGCTGTGGCAAAATCCGGGATCCCGATTCATGTCATTGGTCTTATACCGGCTACAGACAACCGGCCCGGGGGAAATGCCTATACACAGGGTGACATCATAACAATGCATAACAAAATGACTGTTGAAGTTGGAAATACTGATGCTGAGGGACGACTGGTTCTGGCAGATGCATTGAGCTATGCATCAAAATATCAACCCGAACTGATAATAGATGTTGCTACACTTACTGGCTCTGCGGCAGTGACTTTCAGCAACCAGGCTATTGCTTTAATGACAAATGCCGACAGGAAATATATTTCTCTTCTTGAAGAGTGCGGAAATATGGTGCATGAGAGGATTGCCGAACTTCCTTTCTGGGAAGAATATGGGGAAATGATCAAATCGGATATTGCCGATATCAGGAACATCGGTGGCCGTGAAGCAGGGGCAATTACTGCAGGAAAATTCCTCGAGCATTTTACAAAATACCCGTTAATACATCTTGATATTGCCGGAACAGGACTGCTGAAGAAAGATGATTTTTACAGACTGAAACTGGGTCCCGGTTCAGGATTAAGGCTGCTTGCAACATTCCTGAAGATGCTTGCGGCAAATTATAAAAAATATAAGTGATAATTATGGAAACCAGTACAATCATAGCAGGAATTTCACATGGAGATATTAATGGTATAGGTTATGAGGTAATTATCAAAGCCCTCATGGACAATGCAATTAATGATTTTTGTGTGCCGGTGGTATATGGATCTCCCAAGGTAGCTGCATATCATCGCAAAGCCTTGAATATTAATAATTTCAGTTTTAATAATATAAAATCCCCTGAAGAGGCAAATCAGAAAAGGGCAAATATGATCAATTGTCTGGATGACAATGTAAGAGTTGAACTGGGGAAATCTACCCGGCAGGGAGGCGAATCCGCTCTTATCTCTCTGGAAAGAGCAGTTGAAGATCTTAAAAACGGTAAGATACATGTGCTGATAACCGGACCAATAGATAAAAAAAATATACAATCGGAAAGATTTACCTTTTCAGGACACACGGAATACCTGAAATCGAAATCAGATGCAGATGACGTTCTGATGTTAATGATCAGCGAAAATATGAAAATAGGTTTTGTCACGGGTCATGTGCCTTTGGGCAAAGTCTCAGAAATGCTGACTATCGACCTGGTAGCAAATAAAATAAGGATGATGAATCATTCACTGATCCTCGATTTCGGAATTCGTAAACCGCAGATAGCCATTATGGGACTTAATCCGCATGCAGGCGATGACTCACTTCTGGGAACCGAAGAGGCGGAAATAATTATTCCGGCCATGAAACAAACCGATAAAGAAGGCATAATGACTTTCGGCCCATTCGCAGTAGATGGTTTTTTTGGGGCCGGATCATTCAGCAAATTTGATGGTATACTGGCTATGTATCATGATCAGGGGCTTGCTCCGTTCAAGGCATTATCATTTGATTCCGGGGTTAATTTCACTGCCGGTTTGCCATTCGTAAGAACATCTCCGGTACATGGGACAGCTTTTCATTTAGCAGGTAAAGGTGAAGCATCTGAAAACTCACTCCGGCAGGCAATATATCTTGCCTGTACTATATATAAAAACAGGCAGGTATATGCTGAACTGACAAAAGATCCTTTAGTACATCAGGATATAGAAACATACAGTGATAAAGTTGATGAATTACCTCCTGATATTTTAAATACGGAAAACAACTTATGATCGATTATATTAAAGGAACAATAACCAGGATCACGCCTGCATTTCTAACAATCGAAGCATCTGGAGTAGGCTATTTTATTAACATCTCTCTCTCATCCTATTCAAAGCTGGAAGATAAAAGAGAATATAAATTGCTTGTACATGAAGTTATAAGGGAAGATAGTCATCAGCTTTTTGGCTTTGCCGACAAGGAAGAACGGGAAATCTTCAGGCTGCTGATATCAGTAACAGGAGTTGGAGCATCTATGGCCAGGATGATGCTTTCATCGCTGAGCCCCGCGGAAATAGAAAAGGCAATAATAGAATCTGAAGTCAATTCTCTGAAAAGTATAAAAGGTATAGGACTTAAAACCGCACAAAGAATAATCGTTGACCTCAAAGATAAACTTGGTAAATATGCAGTAACCGGCGAAATATTTGCATTTTCAGACAATACAAAACGAGAAGAGGCGTTATCAGCATTAGTAATGCTTGGGTTTGCCAAAGGCGCTGTCATTAAAGTACTTGACACGATTTTACGGGAAAATAAAAATCTGACTGTTGAGGATCTTATAAAGAGAGCGCTTAAGAACTTGTGACACTGAATATTAGCCGGATTGGGATCAAGGATATCACATAAACATATTCTGGTATTATTATATTCTGTGCTGATTGCTTCTTTTCTGTTTGCCTCATCGGAAGCCTTCAGCCAGGAGTCTGTTCAGACTGGTGATACCACCCGGAAATCAATATTAAAGCTGGAGGATGACTCAGGGATACCCTGGGAACAGACAAAAAAAAGCCCTCTCTTTCTCGATAATCCTTCAAATATTACATCTACCGTGATCTATGATCCGGATAAAAATGAGTATGTAATCTACAAAAAAGTAGGATCATTTGATTACCGCACACCGGTGCACATGAATCCCGAGGAATTCAGAAAATATGAATATACACAGGCAATGCGCGATTACTGGCAGTCAAGGATCTCCGGAGATGAATCGGGCTTCAGGTCAACACTTATACCTCAAATAGAAATAGGCGGAGCCGCATTTGACAAGATCTTCGGAAGCAATACCATAAACATCATCCCGCAGGGATCCGCTGAACTGATATTCGGAATCAATATTTCACGTACTCAAAACCCGACCCTTTCCGAAAAACTAAGAACCATTCCCACATTCGACTTCAAGGAAAAGATACAGATGAATGTCACCGGAACCATTGGTGACAAGATGCAATTAGGTGTAAACTATAATACTGATGCATTGTTCGAATTTGAAAACAGGACCAAGCTTCAGTATTCCGGAAAGGAGGATGAGATACTTAAAAAAGTTGAAGCCGGCGATGTAACCCTTCCTCTTACCGGAACCCTGATCACAGGGAGCTACAGCCTCTTCGGGCTTAAAACAGAAATGCAGTTCGGCAAACTTACCGTTACTACTGTCCTTTCGCAGCAGAAAGGTGAATCATCTGTTGTACAGGTTGAGGGAGGGGCCCAGCTGACTGACTTTGAAATATTTGCGGATGAATATGAGGCAAACAGACATTTTTTCCTGTCTCATTATTTCAGGGATATATATGATGAAGCATTGAAAAGCCTGCCGATTGTCAGTTCAGGTGTAAATATTGAGAGGATTGAAGTATGGGTGACCAATAAAACAAGCCGTTTTGAAGAGGGGAGCAACCGTAATATTGTGGCATTCATGGACTTAGCGGAAAACAGGAACCATATTTATAACAATATTCCTCAATTCCAGGAGACACCCGGAACTCCGTTATACCCTGATAACGACGCAAACAGGATGTACGAACAATTAAATACTGTATACACAGATGTAAGAGATGTTGACCAGGTAACCAATGCATTTGACCCCCTGTATCCGGAATTTCAAATTGGCCGTGACTATGAAAAGATAGAAAACGCCCGGAAACTTAATGAGAGAGAATATATTCTCAATAAACAACTTGGATATATATCCCTTAATACTGCCCTGAATACAGATGAGGTACTGGCAGTTGCATTTGAGTATACCATTAACGGTAAGGTATATAAGGTGGGAGAGTTCTCAACTGACGGAATTACGGCACCCCAGACTCTTTTTCTAAAACTGCTCAAAGGAACAACACTAACTCCAAAACTGCCGACCTGGAATCTGATGATGAAGAACATTTATTCGCTGGGATCAGGTAAGCTTGAGAGAAGTGATTTTGAGCTGAATGTACTTTACCAGGATGACGTAACCGGAAATTCAATAAACTATCTGCCGGAAGACAAGCTTGAGGATCAGATACTTCTTCAGATGCTTGGGCTTGATGTTCTGAATTCGCAACTTGACCATGAATCAGATGGTTATTTTGATTTTGTTGAAAATGTGACTGTTATAGTTGACAGGGGTAAGATAGTCTTTCCTGTTCTTGAACCTTTTGGAAGTCACCTGAGAAAAAAGATAAATGACTCGAGGCTGGCAGATAAGTATGTGTTCCAGGAACTTTATGATTCAACACAGACTATAGCCAGGCAAATGGCCGAGAAAAATAAATTTGTTCTGGAAGGGCAATATTCTTCTCAATCAGGATCTGAAATACAGTTGAATGCAATAAATATACCCCAGGGATCGGTCATAGTAACCGCTGGCGGAGTGACTCTTACCGAGAATGTTGATTATACAGTTGATTACAATATGGGTACGGTAAGTATTATCAATGCTGCACTTATTGAATCTCAAACACCTATTCAGGTTTCGCTTGAAAGCAACCAGTTCTTTGGATTTCAGACAAAAACACTTGTGGGAACACACTTCGATTATCGTTTTTTTGACAATTTCAATGTCGGAGGAACCATACTCCATCTTAATGAAAGGCCATATACACAGAAGGTTAACTACGGCGAAGAACCTATTTCAAACACTATCTGGGGATTGAACACATCATATAAAACTGAATCCAGGATGCTTACGAATATTATTGATAAAATACCCCTTCTCGAAACAAAAACCCCCTCTTCATTTTCATTCTTCGGGGAATTCGCCCATCTTATACCCGGTCATTCAAAGGCTATTTCAAATGCCGGCAATTCATATATAGATGATTTTGAGGCAAGTGAGATCCCTCTGGACCTTAAATCATTCAATGCATGGACTATTGCAAGTATTCCCCAGGGGCAGGACCTTCTTTTTCCTGAAGCTCGATTTAATGATAATCCTGTAACCGGTTATAACAGGGCCAGGCTGGCATGGTATGTTATTGATCCGATATTCCTCAGGAACGGCTCGTCAACTCCTGATCATATTAAAGATAATCCCGATACTCAATCAAGCCACTTTGTAAGGGAGATCTATGAAAATGAGATCTTCCCTTACCGTGAAAGTACAACAGGCATACCCACAAATATCACCGTACTTAACCTTGCATATTACCCCGACGAAAAAGGACCTTACAATTTTGACACTGATCCGGGCCTCTATTCGGGGGGTATGAATTCCGAAGGAAAGCTGAATGATCCTCAATCGCGATGGGGAGGTATTATGAGAGAGGTTCTCACCAGTGATTTTGAAACGGCAAATATTCAGTATATAAAGTTCTGGCTTATGGATCCGTTTGTTGAGAATCCGGATCATGAGGGCGGCGATCTTTATATAAACCTGGGTAATATATCGGAGGATATTCTCAGGGATTCAAGAAAAAGCTTTGAGCACGGACTACCCGGATCTCCCGATCCGGTAAACGTGGATACGACTTCCTGGGGAAGAGTTCCTACAGTACAATCTGTGGTGAATGCTTTTGATAATGACCCTGATTCACGCCTGTACCAGGATGTGGGTTTTGACGGTCTTAGGGACCAGGACGAACAGACATTCTTTACAGATTATCTTCAGAGAGCTGGGGCAATAACCACCCCGGAGGTATACAGTAAAATCCTTGATGATCCCTCAGGAGATGATTTTCATTATTTCAGAGGGTCAGATTACGACTATCAGGAGCTGGGGATTCTTGAAAGATATAAGAATTACAACGGTCAGGAAGGTAATTCACCGACCTCCAAAATGTCGTCAGAATCATATCCAACCTCAGGATCGACACTACCCGACATGGAAGATATAAACCGCGATAACACCCTTAACGAAACAGAAAGCTATTATCAGTACAGGATAAGTATAAGGCCCGGAGACCTTGTGGTGGGGACAAATTTTATTATAGACGAAATAGAATATGAAGCTACTCTTGCAAATGGCGATAAATCGAGTGTGAAATGGTATCAGTTTAAAGTCCCGATTACTGATTATCAGAGGGTTATAGGTGCAATCAGTGATTTTAAATCTGTCAGGTTCATGAGAATGTTTCTCAGGGGTTTCAATGAACCTGTAATAATGCGTTATGCTGACCTTGACCTGGTAAGGGCTGAATGGAGGAAATACAATATTTCATTCATGGAAGGCGGCGAGAGAATTACTTTGCCGGAAGCAACTGACGGAACCTTTGAGATAAGCTCAGTAAGCATAGAAGAGAACTCGGGCAAAGAGCCTGTTAATTATGTTCTTCCTCCCGGATTCAACAGGATAACTGATCCTTCGAATCCTCAGCTAAGACAGCTTAATGAACAGTCGATGGTCCTTAAAGTTCAGAACCTTGAAGATGGTGATGCCCGTGCCGCATTCCGGAATGTCAGTCTTGATATCAGGCAATACAGGCGGCTTCGGATGGAAGTCCATGCTGAAGCACTTAAAGGGCAGCCTCTCATGGATGGCGAACTGACAGCTTTTATTAGAATAGGATCTGACTATAAAAGCAATTTCTATGAATATGAGATCCCCCTGACCCTGACACCCCCGGGACGGTACGACAATAAATCCGATGACTCAAGGGCACAGGTGTGGCCTGAAGAAAACAGCTTCAATATTGATCTGTCGGTGTTCCAGGATGCCAAACAGGCAAGGAACAAAAAATTACTGGAGGAGGGATCATCATTAGGTGTATCGGACGTTTACGTATATCTGAGTGATGGACACAGGATCTCCGTTTCAGGAAATCCCAACCTGAGCAATGTGAAGGTCATTATGATAGGAATAAGGAACCCCATAAGGACAAGAAATCCTTTAACGGATGACGGTCAGCCTAAGTGGGGGGAGGTATGGGTAAATGAGCTCCGGCTTAGCGATTTTATTGAAAATGGAGGATGGGCAGCCAATGCTCACCTGCAGGCTCGTCTGGCAGATCTGGGAACGGTTGATGTCGTTGGTCAGACAAGTACTCCCGGTTGGGGAAGTATAGATAAGAAGGTGAATGAACGCAGCAAGGAACAGGTGATGAGATATGACCTTTCATCAACGATTGAACTCGGAAAATTCTTTCCTGAAGAGGCAGGGGTAAGGCTTCCGGTGTATGTCGGATATTCCGAGACAAGGATCAGGCCCCAGTATAATCCGCTCGACCCTGATATCCTGCTCCGGGATGCCCTCCGTAATGCCGAAGATAATGCTGCAAGGGATTCAATAAAAAGTATCTCAGAGGATTTTTCAAGAAGAAAAACCATTACCGTCAGCAATGCTGGAATATCAAAAAGAGGAGAAAAACCTCATGCATGGGATATCGCTAACCTGAGCGTCAACTATACCTATAACGAAATATACCGCAGCAATATTAAAACCGAAATAAACCTTGAGAAAAACTATCGCGGCGGACTCGCTTATAACTACCAGGCACAACCCGCAAATGTTGCTCCCTTTAAAAATGTAAAATTCCTCAACAGCCAGGTATTCAGACTAATAAAAGATTTTAATTTCTATGTTTTTCCTAAAAGCATATCATTCAGAACCGACCTGATACGTTATTATAATGAGGTAAAAACAAGGAATATAAATAATCCCTATCTGCGCATTACCCCAACCTACAGGAAAGACTTTGAATGGAGCAGGATATATGATTTCAAATATGATATTACACGCCAGTTAAAAGTAGATTTCACCGCAACAAACCTCGCAAGAATAGATGAACCTGAAGGTGGCGTTGACAGGGAACGGTATGGTAACAGGTATGATCTCTGGCGTGATTCGGTAATGACAAATCTTAAAAATTTTGGGAGGACAACAACCTATAACCATTTCATAAATGCCACATATACACTTCCTGTTAATAAGCTGCCGCTGCTCTCATGGGTAAATGCCAATGCACGTTTCGGGGCTGATTATACATGGCTGGCCGGTCCTCTATACCCCGATACCATGAACATAAACATAGGTAATTCAATAAAGAACCATAATGAGCTTACATTTACGGCCATGGCAAACCTTGCAACACTCTATGGCAAATCAAGGTTTCTTAAGAATATAGAAAACAATACACGCCCTGATGCCGCACAAAGGAGGAAACCTGAATACAGAACAGTAACATACACCAGGAATAATGTGAATTTCAAGCCGAATGCCGTGCGGGGAATAGTACATAACCTCGGGACGACAGATATTAAAGTCAAAATAGTCAGTGATACAGGTGAAGAGGTTAAAGGGAATGTTGATATAGTTAACAGCTCCAGAATAAATTTTACAACCACGGAGCAGGTCAATGGAGCAAAGGTAACGATAGAGGGACGGGTACCTGTTAAACGTAATCCTTTGATAATCACAGGCGAATATATCCTTAGAGTCTTAATGGGAATAAGATCGGCAAGTCTGACAGTTACCTCTTCACAAGGACAGTATCTCCCGGGTTATATGCCAGGCACAAAATATCTTGGAATGTCGGAATACAATAACGTTATTGCACCGGGCTGGCCATTCGTACTCGGATACAGCGACAGGAGATTTTTTGACAAAGCAGTTACCTATGGCTGGCTTTCAACAGATACCCTGCTTAATACTCCGGCCACATATAACAACAAGTTTGATATATCTGCACGAAGCATGATCGAACCATTCCCCGGTATGAGGATCGATGTCAATGCCGACAGGAGATTTCTCGAAGGGGTAAGTTCTTACTATATCGCTGATAATAATGGTAACTTCCCCGACAGCACACGTAACAGGATCGTTAACGGAAATTTCTCAATATCAGTAATATCGTGGGGTACTGCATTTGAGAAAATATCAAAAAAGGATAATTATATTTCCCCGACTTTTGAAGCATTCAAGGAGAACCTGGTGATTATTTCCGAAAGGAGAGCAAGGGAAAGATCTAAAGTCGATCCTGCATATAATCCTGATATTAATCCTGTTACAGGAGAACCTTTAGAGGGTCCCTATAAAAGCGGATATGGACAGACTTCAAGGGAGGTTATGATACCTGCATTTCTTGCTGCCTACACAAAATCGGATCCCGAAAAGGTGACTCTTGAAACTTTTCCCTCGGCGATGAGGATGATGCCTAACTGGAGAATAACATTTGACGGACTTTCGAAATTTGAATTTATACAGAGAGTATTCAGATCAATAAATCTCTCGCATCAATACAGAAGCACATTCCAGATAGGAAGCTATACAACCAACCTGAACTATCTTGAAAATACGTATGGTGTAAGCTCAATAAGGGATCTTCAGAATAACTATATACAGCAATACGAAATTAATGTAGTTTCCATTAACGAACAGTTCAGTCCCTTAATAAATATTGACATGAACTGGAAAAACAGCCTCACGACCCGGTTTGAATGGAGAAAATCACGTACTGTATCGCTCAATCTTACAAGTAACCAGATTGCAGATGCCCGCACTAATGAGCTGGTTGTTGGTGCCGGATACCGGTTTGATGATGTACAGATAATTCTTAAAACCGGTGGCGGGCAGAAGGTACTTAAGAGTGATCTGAACCTGCGGTTCGACCTGTCAATCCGTGATAATAAAACACTTGCAAGGAAACTGATTGAGGATGTAAATCAACCGGTTGCAGGACAAAGGGTTTTTACGGCAGGACTTACAGCCGATTATATCCTGAGCGACAGGTTTAACCTTCAGATCTTTGCCGACCACACTATGAATAATCCTTTTGTGGCACAGACATTCCCTACCTCAAATACAAATTTCGGATTCAGCCTCAAGTTTACTCTCGTACAGTAAAAATTCTTATTCCAGACAATTTTTTATTTTTTTCAGAAAACGTTTGAAACAAAGTCATCCTGATTTTTTTACCTGAAAATCAACTAATCTGCGTGAAATTAAATGACATACGCAGTTTTTTGTAATGATAATTTTCATATTTTTAAAATAGAATTAATACAATTTTTTCATCGCAATACCTCAGATACTGGCTGCAAGTATCCCTGGAAGCATGGTGAAACAACTCTTTACAGTAATACGATGAATGTTCTTGTTTCAGGTGGCATCTCAATGATAATAGCCGTTATTATGGTAAAATTTGTCAATGACATTGATGACAAGAGAAGATGATGATTATAAAAGCATCTGTTTTTGACCTTGATGGTGTAATTGTCGATACTGCAAAATACCATTTTCTGGCATGGAAAAGACTTGCAGATCAGCTGAATATAAACTTTACAGAAAAAGATAATGAGAGACTGAAAGGAGTGAACCGGTTAGATTCACTTGAGATTATTCTTGAGTTAGGCAAAATGGAGATTGATGATGCATTAAAAGAAGAATATGCAAATCTGAAAAACAAATGGTATGTAGAATATATAAGTAAAATGACCCCTGATGAGATACTGCCCGGCAGCATTGAATTCATAAATGAGCTGAAAGATGCCGGCATAAAAACTGCTTTGGGATCAGCGAGCAAAAATACTCCCCTGATAATTAAGAGAGTAGGTATGGAAAAACTATTTAACGCAATAGCTGACGGTAACACGGTAAAAAAGGCAAAACCTGATCCCGAGGTTTTTCTTGTTGCGGCAAGGATGATGAACATTGAACCCCGGCACTGCATTGTTTTTGAGGATGCAGTGGCAGGGGTAAGGGCTGCATTGAATGCAGGGATGTTATGCGTGGGAATAGGATTACCGGAGATACTTACAGAGGCTCATGAAGTAGTCTCAGGATTGGATAAGATGAATATTGAGAAATTGGAAGAAATTGAAAAAAACTGGCGTGTATGAACAGCTTTTATAAAAAAGATAAATGGCTCATAATAGAGGAGGGATTCCATCCTGAAATTAACAGGGAATCGGAGAGTATCTTTTCAATAGGAAACGGTTATATGGGACAGAGGGCAAATTTTGAGGAGGAGTATTCAGGCGACAGCCTACTGGGTAACTATATAGCCGGAGTTTATTATCCCGATAAAACACGTGTTGGCTGGTGGAAGAACGGTTACCCTGAATACTTTGATAAAGTGCTGAATGCACCCAAATGGATAGGAATAGATATATCTGTTAATGGAGAATCTGTCGATCTGGCAATCTCAAGAATCACCTCTTTCACGAGGACATTGAACATGAAAGAAGGATATCTTGACAGGAGCTTCAGGGTAATTGTATCAGGCAACAAGACACTTGAAATAAACTCCAGAAGGTTCCTGAGCATGTCAGAACCGGATATTGGAATAATCAGATATTCAGTAAAATCAGTCGATTTTGAAGGATTTGTGGATTTTAACCTTTATATCGATGCTGATGTAAGGAATGAAGATGCCAACTATGGAAAGAAATTCTGGAAAGAGGTACAAAGAAAAGTAACCTCAGGCTCGGGAATCATAATAACCAGAACAATGAAGACCGATTTCCATGTATCTGCAGGCATCTGCTTTGAAGCCTTCAGGAATAAGCAGGAGCTTTCAGTAAAAACTGCCCTCATAAACCGCGAGAAATATGTCGGTAACACCTTCGGAATAAAGATAAAACCTGAAGATAACATCACAATTATAAAATATGCTGCCGTGCTTTCTTCTCTCAATAATCCTGAAGAAGTTTTAATGGAGGATACAACAAAACGGCTTAAAGAAGCAAAATCAAAAGGATATGACAAGTTGTTTTCCGGACACAGATATGAGTGGGAAAGAATATGGGCGGCCTCAGATGTTGTAATAAAAGGAGACATTGCTGCTCAACAGGCAATAAGGTTTAATATTTTTCATTTGAACCAGACCTACACAGGTAAAGATGAAAGACTTAACATTGGTCCCAAGGGGTTTACGGCTGAAAAATATGGAGGCGGTACCTACTGGGATACAGAAGCCTTTGCCCTCCCATTTTTCCTGAAAACAGCTGATCAGAAGGCTGTCCGTAACCTGTTGTTATACAGATTTAGACATCTTGAAAAAAGTATTCAGAATGCCGGGAAACTTGGATTCAGGGATGGAGCAGCCCTCTACCCGATGGTTACCATGAATGGGGAAGAGTGTCATAATGAGTGGGAAATAACATTCGAGGAAATTCACAGGAACGGAGCAATAGCCTATGCAATACATAACTATATAAGGCATACAGGCGATATGGATTACCTGGCTGATTACGGACTGGAGATCCTGATCGGTATTTCACGATTCTGGAGCCAGAGATCTACATGGTCGGAAAGCAGGAAGAAATTTGTAATCCTTGGCGTAACAGGCCCAAATGAATATGAGAACAATGTTAACAACAACTGGTATACCAATACGATTGCTGTATGGACCCTGTCATTTACTATCAGCAGCATGGAAACGATTAAAAAAGAAAATCCGGATAAATTTAAAAGGATACTCGGCAAAACAAATTTTAATTATGATGAAGAGACAAATCTCTGGCAAAAGATTATTAAAAATATGTATTTGCCTTTCGATGATGAAAGGCAGGTCTTTCTCCAGCAGGATGGGTTCCTTGATAAGGAATTAATGTCAGCGGAGATGATACCTGCAGGCGAAAGGCCTATAAATCAACACTGGTCATGGGACAGAATACTTCGTTCCTGTTTCATAAAACAGGCAGATGTACTCCATGGTTTGTATATCTTTGAAGATAAATATGATATTGAAACAGTAAGGCGCAATTTTGATTTTTATGAACCTATGACGGTCCATGAATCATCATTATCAGCCTGCATTCATGCTATTCTGGCGTCACGGATTGGAGATATTAAAAAAGCTTATGAACTTTACCTCAGGTCAACCCGGCTTGATCTCGATGACTATAATCACGAGGTTGCAGACGGCCTTCATATTACCAGTATGGCAGGAACATGGCTTGCCATTGTTGAGGGATTTGCCGGAATGAAGATCCATGACAGCAGGATCCTTGTCGACCCTCTGATCCCTGACGTTTGGGACTCATATTCATTCCATGCAAGATTCAGGGGGATATTATTTGAAATAACAGTGAATCATCAAAATGTGATCATTAAAAACCTGTCGGATAAAACTCTGAGAATAATAATTTATAATAAGGAATACCAGATTGACGGCATGGAAAAGTGTGAAATACAGAGAATTACAAAGTAAACATAAATCGATAACTATGGAAAGGATTATCGTATATCTGCTGACGCTGATAATGGCAATTATACTCATTGTTGCCGGATGTACATTTTTCAGTAAGAAAAGGGAGCTTAAATCCTTCGTCTCTGAAGTTGTTCACCCTGAATGGTCAGCAAATATTATTTTATACGAGGTAAATACACGACAATATACTGATGAGGGGACCCTTAACGCATTTGCTGAACATCTCCCCAGGCTGAAAACACTCGGGGTTGATGTTCTTTGGTTCATGCCTGTATTCCCGATAGGTGTCGAAAACAGAAAGGGTAAACTTGGCAGTTACTACTCGGTTAAGGATTTTATGGATGTGAATCCCGAATTCGGAACACTTAAGGATATGCAAAATGTCATTGACAAAACCCATGAGCTAGGTATGTATGTTATGCTCGACTGGGTGCCCAACCATACGGCCTGGGATAATCAATTGACTAAAGATCACCCCGAATGGTATATAAAGGACTCATTAGGGAATTTTACACCCCCTATAGGCACCAACTGGACAGATGTTATCCAGCTCGACTGGTCACAGAAGGGATTTCATAATTATATGATTGATGCCATGAAGTTCTGGGTCAACATGGGAGTTGACGGATTCAGGGTAGATCATCCTCACAATACTCCCAAAGAATTCTGGGAAAGGGCAAGGACTGAACTAAGCCGGATCAAACCTGTCCTTATGCTTGCTGAACATGAAGAACCGGGATCTTTCATGGAGAAGGGATTTGACATGAACTATGCATGGGAACTACACCACCTGATGAACAGTGTGGCACAGGGGAAGGACAGTGCTAATGCCATCATGAAATATTTTGAACGTGAACAGGCAGTATATCCTCAGAATGTTTACCGTCTTATGTTCCTGACGAACCACGATGAAAACTCATGGGCCGGAACTATCGATTCGCTCATGGGTGACGCCCAGCAGGTTTTTGCCATACTCATATTTACGGCTCATAGTGTACCACTGATATACAGCGGCCAGGAAACATGCCTCAACAAGAAACTGAAGTTCTTCGTCAGGGATACTATAGACTGGGATGCATGTGATCTGACACCGTTTTATGCTGACCTCATTAAACTGAAAAAAGAAAACAAAGCCCTGTGGAACGGAGATTCCGGTGGCCCCATGAATAATATAAAAAACAACCGCAAAAATAAAATATTTGCTTTCTACAGGGAGAAGGATGAGAACAGGGTTGTAGTCTTCCTTAACCTCACAAAGAGAAATGTCTCTTTTAAACCGACACTTAAAGAGCTTGAGGGTGAGTACACGGATTACTTTACAGGAGAAAAAGTATCATTATCATTAAGTGTAAAACATACACTTAATCCATGGGGCTATAAGGTTTTTATAAAATAAACATATCGATTCTTCTGCCTGGAGAGCCTGTCAGATTAATGATAAACAATCTGACCGGTAGTGACGAAAGACCTTTCCAGACAAAGATCATAAAAACACAACTGGTTATTAATGGATCAACAAGAAAAGCTCCTCCCTGCTGACAAGTCTTGCAGGAATTTGAAAAAACCGTTAATTTTAGTATTATTGCAAACCGTAATTTTTATTAAAAAATTTTAAAAACTTATTATCATGAATATACCGGCAGATCTTTTGTACACCAAGGATCATGAATGGCTTCGTATCGAAGGAGATATGGGTTATGTTGGAATAACCGACTTCGCCCAGGGCGAATTGGGCGATATTGTCTTCATTGAAATAGAGACCCTGGGAGAAACCCTTCAGAAAGAGGAAGTATTCGGGACCATTGAAGCAGTAAAAACAGTTTCAGATATGTTTATGCCGGTAGGGGGAGAGATACTTGAAGTTAATCCTTCTCTTGAAGAATCTCCTGAGGTTGTGAACAAAGATCCCTACGGGAATGGCTGGATGATAAAAATAAAGATTACAGATCCGTCAGAAGCCGACGATCTCTTTTCGGCAGAAAAATATAAAGCGCTTTTATAGAGTTTTCTTGACCTCGATCTCCTGGTATCCTTCAATGATGTCACCTATCTTTATGTCATTGAAATTATGAATGTTAAGTCCGCATTCATAGCCGCCAACAACCTCTTTGACATCATCCTTGAAGCGCTTGAGCGATCCAAGTTCGCCGGTATAAATAACAATACCATCACGGATAACACGCACACGGGTATTTCTGGTTATCTTTCCCTCTTTAACATAGCATCCTGCTACGGTACCGACTTTAGTGACTTTGAATATATCCCTGATCTCAAGAGTTGCAACGATCTCCTCTTTAAGCTCCGGGGACAGCATTCCTTCCATAGCTGATTTTATCTCCTCAATGGCGTTATAAATGATTGAATAGAGGCGGATATCAATCTCCTCCTTCTCGGCAAGTTTACGGGCTGCAAGAGAAGGACGTACCTGGAATCCAACGATAATCGCATTGGATGCTGCAGCAAGAAGTACATCTGATTCTGATATCTGGCCTACCGCCTTATGTATAATGTTCAGCTGTATCTCGGGAGTTGATAGTTTTATCAGCGAATCGCTGAGAGCCTCAACCGATCCGTCTACATCACCTTTAACTATGATATTAAGTTCCTGGAAATTACCAATGGCGATTCTCCTTCCTATCTCATCCAGGGTAATATGCTTCTGGGTACGAAGGCCCTGTTCTCTCTGTAGTTGAGCCCTCTTGTTGGCTATGTCTTTGGCCTCCCTGTCACTTTCCATTACATTGAACTTGTCACCTGCCTGGGGAGCACCGTTCAGGCCGAGGATCAGAGCCGGTGTAGCCGGACCGACCTCAATAACTTTATGACCTCTTTCGTTATACATGGCCTTCACATGTCCGTAACAACTTCCCGCAATCATTATATCACCAACTATGAGTGTTCCGGCTTTCACGAGTACCGTTACAGTGAAACCTCTTCCCTTATCGAGGGATGATTCAATTACCGTACCTAATGCAGGCTTATCGGGATTGGCTTTTAGTTCGAGCATTTCAGCTTCAAGCAGGACTTTATCAAGAAGGAGGTCTATATTAAGTCCGTTTTTAGCCGATATTTCCTGCGACTGAAATTTTCCTCCCCAGTCTTCAACCAGGTAATTCATGTTGGCAAGTGCCTCCTTTATTTTATCGGGATTTGCAGTTGGTTTGTCAATTTTGTTAATAGCAAATACTATAGGTACTCCGGCTGCTGATGCATGATTTATTGCCTCTACTGTCTGGGGCATAACACCGTCATCAGCTGCAACAACGATTATTGCAATATCAGTGATCTGTGCTCCCCGGGCTCTCATTGCTGTAAAGGCTTCATGTCCCGGTGTGTCAAGGAAGGTGATCTGTCTTCCGCCATCAAGTGTTACTCCATAAGCTCCAATATGCTGAGTAATACCTCCGGCTTCTCCGGCGATCACATTGGTCCTTCGTATATAGTCGAGCAGCTTTGTTTTTCCGTGATCAACATGTCCCATTACAGTAACAATGGGTGGACGGGGCTTAAGATCTTCATCTTCATCATTAATCTCACGAACCGCTTCCTGAAGTTCGGCGCTGACAAACTCTACTTTGAAACCGAATTCATCGGCCAGAAGAGCCATGGTCTCAGCATCAAGCCGTTGATTGATCGAAACAAAAAGGCCAAGATTCATACATGTGGAAATGAGTTCGGTAACGGGAATGTTCATCATTATTGACAGTTCATTAACCGATACGAATTCAGTAACCTTCAGTATATTTTTCTGTTGTTCAATGCGATCTTCATCCTCACGGTGTTTCTGACTTATTGCTTCTCTTTTCTCTCTCCTGTATCTTGAACCCTTTGATTTACCTTTTGTTGTAAGCCTTGCAAGAGTCTCTTTTATCTGCTTTTGAACCTCTTCTTCATCAACCTCAACTCTTACGGGTCTTTTCTTAATAATTTTCTTACCGCCCTTTTCCTTCTTTTCACCCAGGTCTGGTTTTATAACTGAAACCTGATCTTTATCCTTGGTTATCCTTTTCCTTTTCTTCTTCCTTCTTGAATCTGTGTCGCCATCTTGTTTCCCCTGCTGATAAGGTGCAGATTTTCTTTTTTCTTCGGCAGGCAGGTTTATTTTTCCGATAACTGTTGGTCCAGATAATTTCTCAATACCTGTTCTGTAGACTTCAATTACTTCTTCTTCCTCCTCGTGATAAACTTCATCATCAAATACCTCTACTGCCTTTTTGCCATCTTCATCATGTGATTTTGCAACAGGCTCTGTAATTTTCTCTTCTCTTTTTTTGCCGTTTTCTTCCTCTGCTACTCTGGCTTTATCTTTACTTTTCTCTTCTTTGGCAGCAGCTTCTTTTTTCAGTATTTCATCTTCCTCTCCAGACGGGATTTTTGTATCAGCCTTTTTGTCTTTAATAGTGGCGGCTGCTTCATCTTCAGGTGTTGTTTTTTGCTTTTCAGCTTTATTCGGTTCACCTGTTTTTGATGGTTTTTGTGGTTCCTCTTTATCAGGTTCTTTCTTTACTGTTTTTTCAAGATCAATTTTACCGACAAGCTTTATATCGAGCTTGTTGATATCTGTCTTAATATCAACAACATTCTGCAGTCCTGTGGAATCTTTGACAATGATCTCTTCCTCACGGTCACCCTCTTCCGACTGTGTCTTTTCAGGAACATCTTCAATTGACAGAGTTTCTTTTTTCCTGTGAAGATCTTTGAGAATAAGCTTTTCAGATTCTTTTTTTACGCTTATATCCGAACTGTACTCTTTCACAAGCAAAAGATAAGCCTCATGGGGAATTTTTGTATTGGGATTTGGCTCAAGATCAAATCCTTTCTTATGCAGAAAATCAATTATTGTGGAGATCCCTACATTGAATTCCCTGGCCGCTTTACTTAACCGTGTTGCCTTTATATCCTCTGTCATAAATATGCCTTGCCCTGTATATTGAATTCAAAATCAACAAGTATAATAATCAAGGTTATTATTCAAATTCAGCTTTCAATATGTTTACTACTTCCCTTATGGTTTCCTCTTCAAGATCAGTTCTCTTTACCAGGTCACTTATGGAAAGATTTAAAACGCTTCTTGCAGTGTCGCAGCCTATTGCCTTAAGTTCATCGATGATCCACTCTTCAATTTCATCGCTGAATTCCTCAAGATTGACATCCTCCTCATCTTCACCGCCCGGTTCCCTGTATACATCAATCTCATAGCCAGTAAGCTGGCTGGCGAGCTTAATATTGAGGCCGCCTTTACCTATTGCAAGAGATACCTCGCTTGGCTTAAGATATATCTCTGCACTTTTTGTCTCCTCAATCAACTTTATGGAGGTTATCTTTGCCGGACTGAGGGCTCTCTGAATAAAGAGTTGATTATTTGATGTAAAATTGATCACATCAATATTCTCATTTCGAAGTTCCCTGACGATACCATGTATCCTGGATCCTTTCATTCCGACACATGCACCTACCGGGTCAATTCTTTCATCGTATGATTCTACAGCAACTTTAGCCCTTTCCCCCGGGACCCTGACAATCTTCTTTATAGTAATCAGCCCGTCGAAGATCTCGGGAACTTCAAGTTCAAACAACCTTTCAAGAAATACAGGTGAAGTACGACTGAGAATTATAAACGGGGTATTATTTCTCATTTCAACCTTTATAACTACAGCCCTTATTGTATCACCCTTCCTGAAATGATCGGAAGGAATCTGTTCGCTCTTCGGAAGGATGAGTTCATTGCCGTCATCATCAAGGACCAGTATTTCTCTTTTCCATACCTGGTAAACTTCGCCGGTGACAATCTCGCCTATCCTGTCCTTGTATTTCATATAGATATTGTTTTTCTCAAGGTCGAGAATACGTGCTGTAAGGTTTTGCCTGAGTGATAAAATAGCCCGTCTGCCAAAATCAAGGAACTTAACCTCATCAGAAACCTCTTCACCGACTTCATAATCATCATCAATCTTTT
>Ga0315543_1000756_pt1 | contig 37992 bp, 48 predicted proteins | sample SalMarSW160210MG_2_FD_203098 | JGI IMG/M metagenome (GOLD analysis project Ga0315543, IMG submission 203098) | Salt marsh sediment microbial communities from the Plum Island Ecosystem LTER, Massachusetts, United States - Salt Marsh Sediment SW1601-210 ...
CATATTGCATCCTGATGAATGCTGGTATGGCGGCTGCTGTGTTAATGATTGCCCCCGTCCCGGGGCTATCACATTCAAGTGGGCGCTACAGCACCGAGGGTACTGGAAGAACAAGGCCACCGGAGAAATCCACCAAATCTAGCAGCTTAGAAATCGGTGGTATCGCCAGCTGAAAGGACTCCATTACACGGAGCGAGTAGTCAAAAAAGGCTGAATGCCAAACGAAGCCTTTATCCTGACGGCTGGCGGGTTGGCCATATATCAAAATCGGGGGAGCTGTAATAGCTCCCCTTACTTGTTATAAAACCACTACCGTATGCTATCCTGGCTTGAAATATGTTAAAATTGCAGAATAAGCAAGACCGGAGAAATAACATTGACATATTCCATACGCCCGATGGCCCAGGGGGACCTGGCCCAGGTAACCGGTATCGACCGTGAAGCCTTCCCCACCCAGTGGCCGCCGCCCAACTACCGCCAGGAACTGCAAAACAAGCTCGCCTATTACATCGTCGCCTGTGATGATTCCAGGACCATGGAAGCAACCGAGGTAAAGCCGAGAAAAGGCTTGCTCGGTCTGATATCCCGGATAATACCGTTGTATAAACGCAGCCTTTTCCTCGATGCTACATTACCGGAATACACCCGCCAGTATATCTTCGGCTTTTCTGGCATCTGGGTACTGGTTAACGAGGCTCACATCACCAATATCGCCCTGCGCCTTAAATACCAGGGACGCGGACTCGGCGAGCTGCTGCTGATAGCCACCATCGATTTAGCCCAGGAACTGAACGCCAGCACAATGACCTTGGAGGTACGAGCCTCGAACTACATAGCCCAAAACCTGTATAAGAAGTACGGTTTCACGCAGGTGGGCCTGCGCCGCGGCTATTACCTGGACAGTCATGAAGACGCCACAATAATGTCCACCGAGAACATCACGACGCCCTCGTTCCAGGCAAGACTTAAAAATTTAAGAGAAGCGCTTGCCAGGAAGCTGGATAATCAAGTTACTATCGAGTGAGCGGGGGACGCTCGAAGGTAAATCCTAACGGCGGAAAATGCTGCGTTTTTTCGGCAGATACTCAGGATTATTCATATTCGCATAGACCCATTCCTTAAGCTGCTCCCCGCACGAGGCCAGCGGCACTTTTAACTTCTCCACATCGCTTGCCGAAAGATAGCTCTGCGAGCCGTGTTTCCTGGCAGCATCAATGTTGGCATTGATTTCGTTGATCGATTCGAACAAATTCGACAGTTCGAATCGCAACTCCGCGGGCAGAAAGTCGACCGAATTCCTGTGTTTATCCCAGGCGCCCGTCTTGAACCTGCCGGTAGCGCGATTCTCACCGATGCTCTGACAGAGCCTCCCGTTATACCTGACATTAGAGGCGATACCGACGACTTTGCCCATCGGCGACCTCCTCGTGCGGAGACCCTGAATAAAGACGCTCAATACAAGCAGCAGAACCAGCACCACGCCGATAATTACGGTTGAGCCAATATCACCCAAAGTTGAGACTTCTCCTTACAAACGTATTTTTCCCGGAGCTGCAAGCACTTAAGAATTATAGTAAAAGCGATGGATAAACTCAAGCAGACTCCGAAAACAGTAAGATGAACCATCGTTTTTCCTGACGAGAGCGTTACGGTTAATCCGTAAATCCCGTTACCTCTTTGACCGCTTGATACCGACATGCTAGAATAATCAGACAAGGGGGACTAGAGGTCAAGGAGGAACACGGCTATGTCCGGGCATTCAAAATGGCACTCGATTAAGCACCAGAAGGGAGTCGCCGATGCCAGGCGGGGTCAGCTTTTCACGAAACTGACGCGGGAAATTATTATCGCGGCGCGTGAGGGCGGTAGCAATCAAGAAGCCAATTTCCGCCTGCGCCTGGCCGTCCAGAAAGCACGCGATAGTAATATGCCGATGGATAATATCGAGAGGTCTATCAAGAAGGGCACCGGCGAAATCGAAGGCGGCGCCCTGGCCGAGGTTAAGCTGGAAGGGTACGGACCCAACGGCATAGCTATCCTGGTCAATGCCCTAACGGACAACCGCAACCGCACCATCCAGGAAGTGAGGAGTATATTTACACGTCACGGCAGCAGCCTGGGAGAGAGCGGCTGTGTCGCCTGGCTTTTCGATTCCAAAGGGGTTATCAACATCAAGACCGGCGATTACGATGCCGACGAGCTGGCCCTCTCCGCCATCGACGCCGGCGCCGAGGACGTCAAGGTGGAAACCGGCTACGTGGAAGTGTACACCGTACCGGAGGAACTGGAAAAGGTAAGAGAAGCCCTGGGGAAAAATGAACTGGAAATCGAATCGAGCGAAATACAGATGGTGCCCAAATCTCTGGTAGAACTCGACGACAAAGCCGCCATGCAGGCCCTGAAGCTACTGGACAGGCTCGAAGAGATAGACGACGTCCAGAACGTATTCAGCAACGCGGATATCCCTGATTCCGTAATGGAGGCCTACCAGGCCGCCTGAGATACGAGATGAAAATTTTGGGAATCGACCCGGGCACGGTGGTGATGGGTTACGGCGTGATAGAGAGCGAAGATGAAGAAATTACCCTGGTCGATTTCGGCGCTATTACCGTCCGGGAACGCCTGGAAATCGGCGAGCGTTTGAAGCAAATCTACAACCAGCTCCTCGACGTTATTTTACGCTACCGCCCCGATGCCGTCGCCGTGGAGCAGCCTTTCGTCGCCAAGAATGTAAAGTCGGCCATGGCCATCGGGCGAGCCCAGGCGATAGCCCTGCTGGCCGCCGCCGGCAAAGGCATACCGACCTACGAATATGCCCCGGCGCAGGTCAAGCAGCGGGTAGCCCATTACGGAGCCAGCGGCAAGGAGCAGGTCCAGGAGATGGTGCGGTTGCAGCTCGGACTGGCGGAGGTCCCCCAGCCCAGCGATGCCGCCGACGCCCTGGCAGTCGCCATCTGCCACGTGCAGGAGACGCACCTGCAAAATCTGCTGGCCAGACAGGGAGAGGGATAATGATAGCCAGCCTCAGCGGTAAACTGGAATCGGTCGACGGGGACGGGGCGATTATCAACGTGGGGGGTATCGGCTTTCGGGTGGCCATGCCCACCACCTCCCTGAGCTCACTGGGTAAACCCGGCACCGACGTCAAGGTCTTTACCCACCTCCACGTCCGTGAGGACAACATCTCCCTCTTTGGCTTCGCTTCCGCCGAGGAACTATGGCTTTTCGATACGCTGCTCGGCGTTACGGGACTGGGGCCGAAGCTGGCGCTGGCAATGCTCTCGGCTTTGAGCCCGGAGCAGATTACCATGGCCATCGCCACCGGCAGCACCGAGATGCTGAACATGATACCGGGCATCGGCAAGAAGGTGGCCAGCCGCATCGTGCTGGAGCTCAAGGAGAAAATCGGCGCGGGCTGGATTGCCACCCCCGCCACCCAGATAGCGCAGGAGAATACGGACGTGCTGACGGCGCTGACGTCGCTGGGGTATTCCGCCGCCGAGGCCGTCAAAGCGGTCGCCGCCCTGCCCGCCGACGAGAAGCTCGACCTGGAGGAGAAAATCAAGCTGGCTTTGCAGTACTTCGGGAGCAGGTGATGAAAGCAGCCGAGGGAAAAATGGGGCGGGTGTTCGTGCTCCGTCTGGAGGACGGGGACATCGTGCCGGACTGCATCGAGAAGTTCGCTGCGGAGAAGGCGATAAAGTGCGGGCACGTTGTATTAATCGGGGGAATCGGGGACGGGGAGGTGGTGGCAGGGCCGCGGAAGACCGACGAAATGCCCCCCGACCCTATTTACCTCCCCGTCGACGGCGCTCACGAGGTGGTGGGGCTGGGCATCATCGCCCCGGACAGGGACGGCAAACCCGTGCTGCACATCCACGCCTCGCTGGGGCGGGCGGGCCAGACCCTGACCGGCTGCCTGAGGCCGGGCGTGAGCACCTGGCTGGTGGGCGAGGCGATTATCTACGAGATTACGGGGGCGGACGTCAAACGCCTGCCGGATGATAAGAGCGGGTTTGATTTGATGGAGGTGTGAGGGGGGGAAGGATGGATAAAAGGAGGGTATAAAATATGGCAATACCAGATTATCAGACAATAATGCTTCCTTTATTAAAATTTCTTGGTGACAAGGAGGAACATTCTACAAGAGAAGCTATAGACGCTCTAGCAAATCAATTCAACCTAACACCTGAAGAACGTAGAGATCTTCTTCCAAGCGGGCAGCAAGCTATATTTAATAACCGAGTGGGGTGGGCAAGAACTTATTTAAAAAAAGCAGTTCTTCTCGAATCTGCTAGACGCGGTTTTTTGCGGATAACGCCAAGAGGGTTGGAAATCCTCAGTAGTAAACCTCAAAAAATAGACGCTAATTTTTTAGAACAATTCAAGGAATTTCGAGAGTTCAGAGCTTTCAGGCGAGAAAAGCCAGCAGAGCAAGAAGAACTTGAAGAAGATCAAACAAAAACTCCTGAAGAAATATTAGCAAATGTCTATCAAAACCTTAGAAATAACCTCGCAAAGGACCTTATTCAACAAATTAAAACTAGTCCACCTAGCTTGTTCGAAGATGTTGTTATAGAACTCATAGTAAAAATGGGCTACGGCGGTAGTCGTGAAGATGCTGGAAAAGCAATAGGTAAATCCGGTGACGAAGGAATAGACGGTATTATTAAGGAAGACCGATTGGGATTAGACGTTATCTATGTACAAGCCAAAAGATGGGAAGGGACAGTTGGAAGACCTGAAATACAGAAATTTGCAGGTGCTCTTGATGGACAACGTGCAAGAAAGGGCATTTTCATAACCACGTCAGATTTTTCACGTGACGCGCAGGATTACGCCACTCGTATTGATAAAAAGATTATATTAATTGACGGCAATCAACTAACACAATTTATGATTGATTACAACATTGGAGTAAGTCCACAAGCTATTTACGAAATTAAGAGGATAGACTCTGATTACTTTACAGAATCCACCTAATCCCCCCCTCCCCCTTCTCTTAGCTATCTATTCCCACCCTGGCCGCCCTCGCACCATTCTCGGCTTAGCCCGCGGGAATAAATCTCCCTCTTATCCCTCTTTACGAAAGAGGGACGTCAATACCCCAAAAGGGGTGTCTAAGAGGGGCGTCAGCCCCTCTTTCCTTTTAATTTCCCCCTTCCCTTCATCAATACCCAAGGGAAGGGGGTCAGGGGGATAGGTTACCACCTAAAAATCATAAGGGGGTAGGGTAAAAATATTCCCTGACTCAGCCCGCGGGTTTACCCCACCCTGCCTATGGGGGAAACCCCCAGAAAGAAAAAAAAGTTAACCCCCTTGCTCCTCATAGTGGCGGGTTATTATACTCGTAGTGGCACGGCCTTTTTACGGGAGGGATTATGCCGTCGATTCAATACCTTCTCTTCAGTATCCTGATGCTGCTCTTTCTCGGGGTAGTCATCACCTTTATCCATCTCGTTATCAGGCCGCTGTACATACAATGGGCTATCGTTGTAGCCCGCAAAATGGTCGCCAACCGCGATGTCAGCGACACCTAGCGATTCCGCAACGTGTACCGCACGCTCGCCACCGCCCGTAACGACCTCGAAGCCGCCGACCTCTGGCAGAAACTCAGGAATATCCAGGAAATCAACGAAAACTGGGCCTGAACGCTAAATCCCCACGGCAGGTTTCCCCGCAACAACCCCACGTTATATACTGTTAAAGTGACAACCGCAGGTAAAACACGCGCAAGAAGGGCTTTCCGGCGGGCGGGGGCGGGGCTAATGCTGGCGGCGGCCCTTTTCTTTATCGGCGCAGCGCCCGCCGCCGCCCTGGACCTCAATCCCGGGGACTACCTGCAACTCAGCTACGACCCCATCACCTTCGACAAAAGCGAGGTTCAGGGCGACGAAATTTTCCAGGTTACCGTGTCCGGGCGTGTCGTCTGCTATAAAGACCTGCCGCCGATATTACCGGTGCGCGAAGCCGAAATCAAATCGCAGGTCATCGCCCGGCATACCGACAGCGGCGCCGAGGTCACGCTCAATGCAGAATACACCGTCAATATAAAACCCTTCCCCCGTAAAGCCGGCGACACCATTGAAATCAACCAGGCCGTCCCCCTGCAATTCCCTTCACAGGCCGAATCGGGCAACTACACTATTATCGCCAGGATTGTCAAAGCTAAAGTCAAGTTCATTCTTGGCTCGATGGATGTTACCGGGTACCTGCCCCGTGAACAGTCGATGGGTACGGTGAAATATAACGTCCCCGGAGCTTCCGGTGTGTCGGATACGGCAAAGGCCAACCCGGAAAACGTTCCGTCGTCATCAACAGAGCCTCCCGGAGTAACCGCACCGCCGTCATCTTCTCCGGCCCCGGCTACCGAATCCACCCCCGAACCAGAGGAGCCCCCCACGCCCTGGTGGGTTATGCTGATGATTATCGTGGTTATCGGAGCCGGAATCGCCGGCATTGCCCTGTTGCTGAGGCACCGCCGTAAATAGCCTGAAATTTTCCACGATACACCCAAAAGGTATATACTTATATACAGAGGGAACAATAGATGACCGCATTATGGTCAATCATCGGGGCGGCGGCGGGGGGAAGTCTGGGCTGTCTGCTGGGTCGCTTCAACAGCCGCCGGCAGCGGGACTGCAAAACGCCCACCTGAGGCGCCACGTCCAACCCCCGGTCAGGGGCTATCACCGGCATTATCCTGGGACTGCTTATTGCCTATTTAGTCACTATGACCGCATAAAAGAATTATGCCGAATTTTAAAATAGTCTCCGACTTTCAGATGACCGGCGACCAGCCCCAGGCGGTGGACAGGCTGGTGGAGGGGCTGGTAAAAGGCTATGCTCATCAGACGCTGCTGGGGGTGACCGGCAGCGGCAAGACCTTCACCATGGCCAACGTCATCGAGAGGGTGCAGCGTCCCACGCTGGTCATCTGCCATAACAAGACCCTGGCCGCCCAGCTTGCCAGCGAGTTCAAAGAATTTTTCCCGGAAAACGCGGTCGAGTACTTCGTCAGCTACTACGACTACTATCAGCCGGAGGCCTACATCCCCCGCACGGATACCTACATCGAAAAAGACGCCGACATCAACGAGGAAATCGATAAGATGCGCCACGCCGCCACCCGCGCCCTCTTCGAGCGGAGGGACGTGCTCATCGTCGCTTCGGTTTCCTGCATCTACGGACTCGGCGAACCGGAGGAGTACCGCAGCTTCGTCGTCAGCCTGAAACGCGGGCAGCACTACGGACGGCAGCAGCTTTTAAGACAGCTCGTGGACATGCAGTACTGCCGCAACGAAATGGAACTGACAAGGGGCAACTTCCGCATCCGCGGCGACACGCTGGAAATCCAGCCGTCTTACGAGGAACTGGCCCTGCGTATCGAGTTCTTCGGCGACGACATCGAGCGCATCGTTTCGCTGGACCCGCTGACCGGGGAGCTCCTCACCGAGATGGAGTCGGTAGATATCTACCCCGCCAAGCACTTCGTCACGTCTTACGATAAGCTCCAGAAAGCCATCGAGGACATCAAGGCGGAGCTGGCGGAAAGGCTCAAGGAGCTGCATGGGCAGGGCAAGATAGTCGAGGCGACCCGACTGGATACGCGCACCAACTACGACCTCGAAATGCTGCGGGAGGCAGGCTACTGCACCGGCGTGGAGAACTATTCACGCCACCTGGCCAGACGGGCGGCGGGCAGCCCACCCTGGACGCTGCTGGACTACTTTCCGGAGGACTTCCTGCTGTTCATCGACGAATCCCACATGACGCTGCCCCAGATACGCGGCATGTACCACGGCGACTTTTCCCGCAAGCAGACACTCGTGGAGTACGGGTTCCGCCTGCCCTCGGCGCTGGACAACCGGCCGCTGGACTTCACCGAGTTCCAGGGGCACATCTGCCAGGTCGTTTACACGTCGGCGACGCCCGCCGAGTACGAATACGAGCACAGCCAGCAGGTGGTCGAGCAGCTGGTCAGGCCGACCGGACTGCTCGAACCGAAAATCGAGGTTAAGCCGACCAAGGGGCAAATCGACGATTTGCTGGAGCAGATAAGGAGTCGGGTGGATAAGGGGACGCGCTGCCTGGTGACCACGCTGACGAAGCGCATGGCCGAGGAACTGGCCGATTACCTGGTCGAGATGGGCGTCAAGACGCACTATTTACACTCGGAGGTGGACACGCTGGAGAGGGTGGAGATACTGCGTGACTTGCGCCTCGGCGTGTATGACGTGGTCGTCGGCATCAACCTGTTGAGGGAGGGGCTTGACCTGCCGGAGGTGAGCCTAGTCGCCATCCTCGACGCCGACAAGGAAGGGTTTTTAAGGTCGAGGTGGGCGTTGATACAGACGATGGGACGCGCCGCCCGCCACATCGACGGGCAGGTCATCATGTATGCGGACAAGGTGACCAGGTCCATGCGGGAGGCCATCGACGAGACAGAGCGCCGCCGCAAAATCCAGGAGGACTTTAACCAGGAGCAGGGCATTACCCCTCAGGGCATACGGAAGGCCGTCAGGGACATCACCGAACGCGTGAGAGCCGTGGCCGAGACCCGCGCCGAGTACGTTTACGAAGCCTCCGTCACCCGCGAGGACACCATGCGGCTCATCAAAGAGCTGGAGACGCAGATGAAACAGGCCGCCAAGGCTCTGGAGTTCGAGAAGGCGGCGTTAATCAGGGATAGAATCATCGAGTTACGCCGGGAACTCGTCGTGGAGCAAGAGGAGCAGCGAGCCGTTAGAAAGGAAGGAGCGTAAACCATGATTCCGAAAAGCAAAGAAGAAGCCCTGAAAACGGTGCAAGCCAAAGCGCAGGAAAACATGATGAAATACGGCAGCTGAGCTTACAGCACGGTTCTTGCGTTGCAGGACACGTTCGATATGAAAGACGATATTTTATTGAAGGCCTCCGGCGCTCTGACCGGCGGCATCGGCGGGCTGGCCGATACCTGCGGTTCCATGATAGGCGCCACCCTGGTACTGGGGTCGGTGTGCGGGCGGGGACGGCAGGACGGCGAAGCGAGCATGCCGAAGCTCGCGGAATCGATCCGGCAGGCCGCTGATTTTTACAAATGGTTCAAGGGAGAAAAAGGCACGGTGAACTGCCGTGAACTCATTACCAGGTACGGTAACGGCGTTTTTTACGATTTCGGCGACCCGGAGCAGGCTAAGGCCGCCTGGGAAAACGGCGTGGCGCAGAAGTGCGACGAACAGGTGCAGATGATTGCCGCTAAAGCGACAGAGATTCTGTGGGACGAACTGCACACGGGGAAGTGATGGAGAGCGAGCCGTCGAAAAATAACGCGGAAGACACCCGCCAGGAAAAGCGGGCGAAGAAGCTGCGCAAGAAGAAAGAGCGCCTGAAGCAGCACGGCAAGAGCCTGGCGCAGATATATAAGGATGCTATCGAGAAGAGGGAGAAGTAGCTGCTTACCAGCAGATCAACGAATCAAGAAAGAGCTTCTTTAAATCATCGGGGGTGAAAGGCCTGGGAGAGAGGTTAATTACCCGGTGCTGCGGTAGCGTGCCCTCGACCAGTTTATCAGCATCGGCGGCCGTATAGCCGACAGCACCGAGACCGTTGGGAACTCTCGTCCTCTGCATCAGTGAAACAACGGCGCCGGCGAGTAAATCGCCTGCGTCCTCCGCAGCAGCCCCCGCAGTATCCACGCCCATCAGCCTGGCAGCCTCCAGATGTCTTTCTGGATTTGCCGACGCCGTAAAGCAAAAGACAGCCGGAGCACACAGGATTACCGACATTCCATGCGGAATAATGGGGTAGGCGAGGGCGTAACCGTCAGGCTTATAGTCGCGCACCATTCCGGATACGGGATAGGACATACCGTGGGGCAGATGAACCCCAGCGTTGCCGAAGCCGATACCGGCAAAGGTAGCCGCCATAAGCATCCGGCTGCGGGCTTCATCATCGGTGGGGTTTTCAATTACCTTGATGATGTTCCCGCTGACGACCTCGATAGCCCGCGCCGCCCAGATATCACTTATGGGGTTGGAGCCCTGATAGGTCGGCCGGAGGCGAGGGTTTTCGGGCGCCGGACGCCGGTCGAAGGGAAGGGCGGTATAGGACTCAAGGGCATGAACCAGGACATCGAAGCCCGTGCAGGCGGCGACCATCGGCGGGAGAGTGCGGGTGTTATCCGGGTCGACGATAGCGAGGGTCGGCCGTATCGCCCGGCTGGCAATACCCGTCTTGGCGTGCATATCGAGGATATCGAAGATAGCGATGCCCGTCGTCTCGCTGCCCGTCCCCGCCGTGGTGGGAATACAGGCAATCGGCTTGAGGGGACCGGGCACGGGAACCGCCCTGCCGATGGGAGCGTTGACGTAGTCCAGGAAATCGGCCGGGCAGGAGGAATAAAGGTTGGCTACCTTGGCGGTATCCATGCTGGAACCGCCGCCGACGCCCACAAAGCCGTCGAACTTACCCTTGACGGCAAAGTCGATAGCTTCCATGAGTGAGGCGTCCGAGGGCTCGATGCGGGTATTATCGTATAAAACGGCTTCCAGCCCCTCGTCCGTTAACGATTGCAGGACGGTCTGCACGGGCGGCATCACGGTAAGATTACGGTCGGTAACGACCATAACCCTGGAGGCGCCGAGTTCCTTCATATCGAAGCCGACCTCCCGCGTGGCGCCGAAGCCGTACTTGATATTTGCCGAGCTGATATTGATTACCGATTCAAAAGGCACGCTTTGCCCCCTCTTAAGCGGGTGTATACGCGGATAACGCTGTGTATTATAATACGGGAGGGGGACGGGTGTAAATGCGTGGGGTACAGGGACACCATCGAGAAGAGGAAGAGGGAGTGAGATAATTCTATTATAAACATTAACGATTAAAATTTAGTTTTTCATTACGAGCGACTTGACACTTCCATAGAAACTGTTAAAATAAAACATTAAAACATATGAGGCATATAAATGGAAATTTTTGCTTTAACAGGGATTTTGAAGGTCTTTAATAATGTTATTGATGACATTTATGACTACACTAAAAATATTTTAAAAAAGGAAATCAACAAAGAGATAATAATGGGGAAAATCCCCAATTTGGTCGAAAAGGAATTACAAAACATAAGATTTATTAAAACGCTTTGGCAAGTAGACCGCTCAGTGGATATTGACGATTTCTACTGCGATTCTCATTTAATTGCACCAACTAAAAATGGTAAAAAAGAAAAGAGACGTCTGGTTAAAGGTATATCCGACTTTAAAAGCAAAAATATAGTTATAAAAGGCATAGCTGGTCAAGGAAAATCAATTTTTCTTAGATATTTATGTATAAGAGAATTTGAATCTGGAAATAAAATACCAATTTTTATTGAATTAAGACGCATCCAACAGGGAGAAACTTTATTAAACCATATATCACGTTTTTTTGAGACTTTAGACTTATCCATTGACCATGATTTATTTAAAATAATCGCAAAATCAGGAAATTTCATTTTTTTCTTAGATGCTTTCGACGAGATCGATAGCAATATAAACCAAAAAATATTAAATGAAATAGAACAACTTGCTTCTACATCCCCAAATTGCCGTATGATAATTACTACTAGACCTAACAGTTCTATAGTAATGTCACCTCTATTTAATGTTTGGACTTTAGATGATTTACGTGGTAGTGAATATAAGAACGTAATTATCAAACTAGCTGATTCTCCTGAAAACGCAGAATCTACAATACAAAAAATTGAGGCTCATAAATCTTCGGTTTCTGAATTATTATGCACACCTCTATTAGTAACACTACTTTTGATTTCATATAAATCTTACCAAAAAATTCCTGAGCAGTTATCTGATTTTTACGAATCAATATTCTATGTACTTTTACAAAGGCATGATGGCACTAAACCAGGTTTCGTACGTCATAGACGCTGCTCATTAAATGATAATCAATATCGCGAAGTCTTTAATGCCCTTTGTTACGAAACAAAAAAAACAAGGAAATCTAGTTTTAATAATGAGTTAATTTATAGGCTAGTTAATGATTCTATGGTCATTTCTAATATAGAAGAAGATGCAGAAAACTACCTAAAAGATATTGTGGGCGTAACATGTCTAATATTATTCGAAGGTGATGAATATAGGTTTATTCATAGAAGCGTACAAGAATATTATGCTGCCATGTTTATAAAAAATAGACCAGAAAATGCAGTGATTAAATTTTATAATGCTTGTTTAATTGAGCGTAATTGGCGGGATTGGGAATCTGAAATAACATTCTTGTCTGAAATAGACAAATTTAAATATAGTAAATTTTTCCTAATACCATTATGTAGAAAATGGCTTGTCGTTGATTCCGATTCAGAACTTATAAACGGCTGTCCTCCTGTTACAAACCAAAGGATAAAGAAAATTTTAGAGGAAATAGGTATATCAATTAGATATATTACAGGCCAAGAAATTTCAGAGTTTCGTTTGAAAAGTATAATCGATTTAATAAATTTCCATCATATTATGTTTCATTATGTTATTAGTTGTGACTACCAAACAATTATACCCATAATAGAAAAAAAAGAATTATATACAAAAGAGAGTTCTGCTCTTATTGATAAAAAGATAAGGTTTTTTTCACTTCTCCAAATATTCGAGGCAAATTTACTAGTTGATGAAATATCAAGATTTACTGGCGAAATATTGAATCAACATTATAAATTATGGAAATCAGCTTATGAATATACGACAAAACAAGAGTCATTCGATATTATTGAAGACCTTCTTTCAGAATAAGGGATTATTGTATCAATACCAATTACACTAATATATTAGCTACTTATTCCCCTCCTCCTCTTTCTCCTTTGCCGCCGCCTCTTCCTCGCGCTTCTTTTCCAGGTCAGCCAGCTGCTTCTTGACCTTTTCCTCCCCTATTACCCGGTGCTTGTATTTCCTGGTCGCCCAGCTCCCGAAGAAGAAGTTCGTGCGGATGTTCTTTAACTCGTCCCAGGCGTCGTACTCGTGCTCCTGCGGCCTGTCTTCCACCTTTTTTTCATCGCCCACCTCAATGCCGTGCCGGGCGCGGGCGGCCTGCAATTCGGCATCTTCATCGTCATGACCGAAAATTACCTGTTTCATAAAAGACTTAAAGCCCATAGCAACCTTCCCTGATGATGTATTTACGCGGGTTTGCCCGGCGCGCTCTGCCCCTCGAACTCCGGCTTGCCCATCGCGGTAAAGATAATCGCCGGTATGCCGCAGGGGAGAAAGACCAGCGTGCCCGCTATAGCCCCGGCCAGAGCCAACCCCCAGTTCTTCTTCCTCAGGGCGAAAACACCGCCGATTATCCCCAGCACGCCCACAAGCGTGAAGAACCCGCCGATAACGGCGTAGACCACCATTATCACGGCAAATACCGCGTCGGGCGTGGCGTCGCCATTATAATAGAAGTCCATGCGGCTATCGCTAATAAAAAACGACATCATGAGAATTGAAAATACCACGCCTATCAACCACAACACCCCTATCGTGCCGGAGATGATGGATAAAATCCCTCCCACCCTGGCATTATTCTGCATCGCTGCACCGCCTCTTCAATCGAACCTAACGTGAAAAGTCACTATTATGTTAACACTAAATCCGCCGCCAGACAACCATAGTTTTTGACAATTCAACCGTGGCTGGATATCATGATTAATAGACCATGTCTGAAGACCTCTACAAAGACTTTATTACCAGCGACGACACCCTGCGCATATATGACGGTGAAACGCTTATCTTCAGCTCGAGGAAAGACCGCCTGCTGCCCCTGATGGAGTACATCGCCGCGGGGGAATCGGGGGGGAGGGGGGTGACCGTTTACGATAAGGTCATGGGCAACGGCGCCGCCCTGCTGGCGATAAAGCTACACGCCCGCGAGGTCTACAGCCCCCTGGGCAGCGAGCTGGCCGTAAAGACGCTGAAAAAAAACGGCATCGACTATCACCTCGATAAAATCGTCCCCCACATCAAACGCCCGGACGGCCGGGGCCTGTGCCCCATGGAAGAGCTATCCATCGGCAAAGACCCGGAGGAGTTCTACCGGGCACTCAAAGCCCGCATCGAATCGTACGAATAAAACCAGGCGCCAGCATCGGGCCGCTTGAACAAATAGAAAGATAAAAGTATACTAACGGTATAAATTCACTCTGAAAACACGTTTTGAAAGGAGGCAACAGTATGTCAAGAGCAGACCTAGAGAAATATCTCAGAAAAGGCGTTTTAGCCGGCCCGATCCAGCATCCCGAGGTCACCGCGCCGCGACTGGGACTGCACAGCGACGAAGGCTTCGGCAAGAAGGACTTCTCGATGAGCTGGTGGGCTATCACCGAGCCCTTCGAAATGGTAAAGGAAAGCCACTCCCACGACTTCGACCAGTTTTTGATTTTTGTCGGCGGAGACCTTACCAATATGCCCGACCTGGGCGGGGAGGTCGAACTCACCCTGAGCCTGGACGGTAAAAACCTGGAAAAGTTCGTCATCACCGAGGCCACGATGGTCTACGTCCCCGCCGGGCTATACCACTGTCCCCTCAACTTCAAGAAAATCAACGACCCCAAAAAGCCGATTCTTTTCCACGACCTCTTCTTCTCACCGGAGTACAAGAGGAAGAGCTAGAGTACAGGTAGCAAAAAACTTAACGTAAATCAGACCTGAAGCTAAGATGCTCTTAACGGGAAGGAATAATATAAAAGCGGCATACGTCGTCATAAAGTAACAATGTATGCCCGCTATATATTTTTATTAGTAGCAAATCGGCCAGGTTAAGTATACTGATACGCCGTTATCAGGCACAGGACAACGAAGCCGTTAAGGCCCTGCACTATGCCGGACTGGCGCAGTTCGGTGCCGAGGAAGACCCCTGCCACGACAACGACCTCGACGATATCGAAGGCGTCTATATCAACAACCACGGCGACTTTCTGGTCGGCACCGACGGAGAAGAAATCGTGGCCATGGGCGCCATCAGGAAAGTATCGGCAGTCCGCGGTTGAATCAAGCGTATTCGAGTCCACCGAAACTACCAGCGACGCGGCTTTGCCCGGGCGATTCTACTAAAGCTCAAGGAAATAGCCAGAGAACTGGGGTATACAGAGTTATGCCTCGATGCCACGGTCGATAACGCACCGGCGCAGCGCCTCTTCGAGAAATGCGGCTTCATGGAAACGCACCGTGGGAAGGTCGGCGCCTACGACCTCATTTTTTACGGGAAGAAGCTGAACAAGGGAGGTAAATAGCATGGACACAGCTATCAAAGAGAAATTCCTGACTCTCTGGAAGAAATATTTCAACAACGCCGAACTACCTCTTACCTTCTACTACACCAACGAAGAGGGTCATGCCGAAGCGGTCAAGCCCGGCTCGGTGCCACGGTGCTTCATCGGGGCACTGGTCAAGGTGCGAGAGGGACAATCACTCGCCTTCGACGTAGACGCCGTGGGCTGTCCCGGAGGCAAGAGATACCTCGGCTTCGCGCAGGAAATCATGCCCGACTTCGAGTATTTTCTTTCCTGCGGCATCCCCGGCAAGCTGGAAGGCGAACGCTATAAAAAGTCGCCGGAGATGGTGAAAGATTTCATGGCGAGGCACTCACCCGCGATGAAAGCCCCCGGCCGGTACATCGTCTTCAAGAGGTGGGATAAACTCGAAAAGGCCGACAGTCCGGAGGTCGTCATATTCTTCGCCAGGCCTGATGCCCTTTCCGGTCTATTTACGCTGGCCAGCTTCGATGAAGCGGAGCAGAACATGGTCATCGCTCCCTTCGGCTCCGGCTGCTCATCCATCGTGCAGGATCCATACCTCGAGGTAAACTCGCCGAACCCGAGGGGAGTCATCGGCATGTTCGATGTCTCGGCGCGTCCTTTCGTTCCCGATGACATACTGACGTTCGCCGCGCCAATTAGCAAATTCATCCGAATGATTGACAACATGGAAGAGAGCTTCCTCATCACGCCGTCGTGGGCCAGGGTGCAGAAAAGGATTAAATAGTCTACATTTTTATATAGAAGAGCGAAACTACTGGGGCGACGGGAATTTCTAAAAAGCGTTTCGTTCATGGTAGGGCTGGCCTTACTATACTTTTTCATTCCGCCCTACCTTCGAAAAGAGGAGACTGCTATGACCAGGATAAGCCTGGTACGCACCGCGGACAGAGCCGAGGGAGTTCGTAAAGCCGTTCAAATGCTCGGTATCAACCCGGTAAAGGGGAAAGCGGTCGTCCTCAAGCCGAATTTCAACACGGCCGACCCCGCCCCCGGCTCTACTTATAACGATACTTTACGTTCGCTGATTTTGATACTTAAAGAAAAGGGAGCAAAAAGCATTACCCTGGCTGAACGCAGCGGCCCCGGCGATACCACCCATCACATCATGGAAATAAAGGGAGTCATCCACATGGCTAAAGAACTCGGTTTTGACATCGTCGACCTTCAGGCGATAGATAAGGACGGATGGGTCTTAATTAAACCTGAGAACAGCCACTGGGAAAATGGCTTCCTGTTCGCGAAAATTTATAAAGAGGTGGAATCAATCGTGCAGACATGCTGCCCCAAGACACACCAGTTCGGCGGCCACTTCACGCTGTCCTTAAAGTGCTCGGTGGGCATGGTGCCACCAGGGTTGGGGCCGGGGAGCGATTACCCTTATATGAACGAGCTGCACAGCTCGCCGCACCAGCGGCAGATGATTGCCGAAATCAATACGGCTTACTCACCGGACCTGGTGGTGCTGGACGGGGTGGAGGCTTTCGTAGACGGCGGGCCGCACATCGGTAAACGCGTCAACGCCAACGTTATGCTGGCCGGCACCGACCGCGTGGCTATAGACGCTGTAGGCGTGGCTATCTTACGTCTGCTGGGTACCACACCCGAGGTAAGCAGGGGTAAGATTTTCGAGCAGGACCAGACTAAACGGGCGGCGGAACTTGGGCTGGGCGTAACATCTGCCGACCAGATTGAGATTGTTACCGGCGATGACGATAGCGAGGAATACGCGGCAAAGGTAAGGGAGGTGCTTTATAATAAAGGGTAATGAAAAAGAGTTGTATGATTACTTCTTAAATCCAATACCTGGTTTACCTTTCTCATCGTAAAATTTCTTTACAGGTAATAACAGTAATTTCGCGAGTATATTAATATCATTTTTAACTTTCACCTGAGCTAAAGCTACATCAATTTCTTCCTCACCACGATTTTCATATGCCCATATTTTATGATCAGTACAGTTGCCTTTTATTTGGCTGCAATATGTAATGCAACAGCACGGACACTGGTAAAAGGTTCTCCTCGACTATTCAGTGTTATATTACAGACTGAGACAGGGCATACAAACTTGATATTATCCATAATATTTATCTCCCTCATGCTATTTTGATAAATGCCAAACTTATTTCTCTCCTTTTGTTGCGTGTTATTGTATGTAAAATATAGCAGATTCACATTACTTCAACAAGGGGCGTTTAAGAGGGGCGAAGCCCCTCTTTCTTTATTTTCCCCCTTCCCTTCATAAATACTCAAGGGAAGGGGGACACAGGGGGATAGGTTCACCTCAAAACAGGGGGGAGGTAGATAATGACATTCCCCTTTTGCCTTCCCCCGCCCCTTTAGGCTAAAATAGCACGGCATGGAGAAGATCGCCATTATCTCCGACATTCACGGCAACCTGCCCGCGTTCGAGACCGTCCTCTCGGACATACACCAGCGCGGCATCACGCGTATCTTCTGCCTGGGTGACCTCGTCGGCAAGGGACCGCACCCGGATAAAGCGGTGGATATCTGCCGCGAGGTGTGTGAAGTCGTCATCCTGGGCAACCACGACGACTTTATGGTCAGCGACCGCGACCTACCCTTCATACAATGGCACCGGGAACGCCTGGGTAGAGAACGACTGGACTACCTCCGGAATCTCCCGGCGACATATGACTTCCACTTCAGCGGGAGAAAGATACGTCTCTTCCATGCCTCTCATATCGGCGTATACCACCGCATTCATATGAATGCGTCGGAGGAAGAGCACCAGGCTATGTTCACCAATACGGATTTTACCGGCAACCGCTTCACGCCGGATACGGTCGGCTATGGTGACATCCACCAGGTCTACTATAAGAACCGCTTCGGGAAAGTCCTGTTCAATGTTGGCAGTGTCGGTAATCCCCTTGATGAGCCCCTGGCCGCCTACGCGGTCATGGATGGAAATTTCGGCGATACGAAACCCGGGTATTCCTCCATACAGATAATACGGTTACCCTACGACATCGACCTGGCCGTTCGCCAGGCCGCGGCAGAAGGCATGCCGGAATTCCAGGAGTGGGAGGACGAACTCCGCACCGGCCGCTACCGCCTCGACCCCGCTTCACGTGCCTGGCGGCAACCAGGTACGGAATCCGACACCGGGTATACCCGCCCGCCCACCGTGTAATCACCCACCCCTTTGCGTATCGCCGCCACTTTAAGCTACAATAGGCTGAAATGCTGGCTAAAGTAATCAGCGGCGCTATTGTGGGGCTGGATGGGGCTATCGTGGAGGTGGAGGTGGATATTTCGTCCGGCCTGCCCGCGTTTACCATCGTCGGCCTGCCGGATACCGCTGTCCAGGAAGCCAAAGAGCGTGTCCGCGCCGCCATACGTAACTCCGGCGGCACCTTTCCCATGAAGCGTATCATCGTCAACCTGGCGCCGGCCGACCTTAAAAAGGCGGGGCCCGCCTACGACCTGCCGATAGCTGTCGGCATACTGCTGAGCTCGGAGCAGGTCAGCGCCGATATTGCCGACACCATGATAATCGGTGAGCTGTCCCTCGACGGGGGACTACGCCATACCAACGGCGTATTACCGCTGGTAGCCCTCGCCCACGATGAAAAAATCCCCGGCGTTATCGTGCCGGAGCCCGACGCCGGCGAGGCATCCCTCATCAATGGCGTAAAAGTTATCCCGATGAGCTCATTAACGCAGCTCGTCAGCTATTTGAGGGGGGATATACCGGCGCCGGAATACAAATCCGGGGCAATCTCGGAAAAAGACACTCCGATAATGAATCTCACCGACCTCGCCGATATCAAGGGGCAGGAACATGTTAAGCGCGCCCTGGAGGTAGCCGCCGCCGGTGGACACAACGTGATAATGTGCGGGCCGCCGGGCAGCGGCAAGACATTACTCGCCCGCTCCCTCCCCTCGGTACTGCCGCCGATGACCAACGAAGAAGCCCTAGAGGTCACCAAGATTTACAGCGTCAGTGGCCTGCTGCCCTCGGATACTCCCCTGGTCAGGCAGCGCCCCTTCCGCTCCCCCCACTACACCATCTCCAACGCCGGGCTGGTGGGTGGGGGGCACTTCCCCAGGCCGGGCGAGATAAGCCTCAGCCACCGCGGCGTCCTCTTCCTAGACGAGTTGCCGGAGTTCGGGCATTCACTGCTGGAAGTCCTGCGGCAGCCGCTGGAGGACAAGGTCGTTACTATAAGTCGCGCCCAGGGGAGTGTTACCTTCCCGTCCAGCTTTATGCTGGTGGGGGCCATGAACCCCTGCCCCTGCGGCTACTACGGCGACCCTTTCCACAAATGCACCTGCCCGCCCAGCCTGGTCTCCCGCTACCAGAGGCGTATCAGCGGCCCGTTCATCGACCGCGTGGATATCTTCGTCGAGGTGCCGCATATCGACTACGAAAAGCTGACGGACGACCGACTCGGAGAAGCATCGGCGAAGGTGCAGGCCAGGGTTACCGCGGCGCGCCATCGACAGTTACAGCGATTCAAAGGGACAAGGTTGACCAGCAACGCCGAGATGACACCCTCCGAAATACGCGAGTTATGTCATGTTGAGGACGCGGCGCAGAGCCTGCTCAAAGCAGCCATGAAGCAGCTTTACTTCTCCGCCCGCGCCTTTCACCGTATTCTCAAGCTGGCGCTGACCATCGCCGACCTGGAAAGCTCGGATATTATTAAAGCTCACCACGTCGCCGAGGCTATCCAGTACCGGCCCAGGCGGACGGAGTAAGCCAATCAAAAATTATTCTATGTTAACGCTCCACCTCGTTTCATTTGGCACTTCCCGATTTGTTGTGGTATGCTAACTTAAAAGGCAGGAAATACCATGAAACATTTCACTATTAACAAAAAAGTGCTTAAATCCATCTTCGTTATTGCCATGCTGGCGGTAATACTCATGATGGTCGCCTCGTGCGAAGGCATGGGGTTCCCCTCCGCCACTCCCCAGGAAACACCGGCACCGGAGCCGGCCAAGACGGTAAGCGCTACGGCCGTCAACTCTAAAGACGCCGCCAAGCTCGCCGTTTATGAGCGCCTGCTCGACCTGGCCGGGGGCTACGACGCCAAGATATACCTCTCGGATTTCTACACCACCTGCGATAACTGGACGGTGGAATCGAACTACTTTAAAGACGGCTCCGGCACCTGGCATGTTACGGTCGACATGACAGAGATTGGAGAGTGGGCGTTCCGCACCTACTGGCAGCAGGCCGGCTGGCTCGTATTCAAAGACGGCAAAGTAATCCCCTCCAACCTCTTTCGGGCCAATGCCCTGAGAATCGAGGCAGACCTCCAGGCCCTCAGCCCCGAACCGGTTACGGAACAGGACTAACGATAACAACAAATCGCTCGATAATATCCCGAAAGGAGTACGACGTAAAATGCCGAAAGTCGATTATAATAAATACCTCGTCAGAAAACCCGTTTACGAGGTCGGCACCCAGGCTGTTGGTAAGCACAAAGGCCACCAGGTCCCTTCGATGACCTACATGAGCAATGCTCTCGTCCCCGGTAGCAATACCTATGTAGAAATCAGCTGGATATACGACGTGCCGACGCCGAACCCGTACGTCTTCGAACATGCCCACAACTACGACGAGATTGTCCTGCACATCGGCAGCGACCCCGAAAACCCCGAAGCCCTCGGCGGCGAATTGACTATAGAAGTCGAGGGACAGCCCCTTACCTTCGACAAGACGACGGCTCTCTTCCTGCCCAAAGGCACCAAGCACGGCCCGCTGACCTGGAAAAAGGTCACCCGCCCCCACATTGAAATGACGTTAATGCTGGGCTGCGGCGATTTCGCCAAGGCCATGCCGGGCAGAAACCCCGACGAGTAAACGGCACCTGTATCCGGGCAAGCCGTATTAATCTGCCAGCGACTGCGATGAAACGGAGATACATAAAAAAGGAGCATGATAAAAAGTGGCTGAACTAAAACATGCGAAATACATTGTCACCGACGTAAAACAAGACATGAAGCTTCCTCAATACCGGATTGGAGCTTTAAAAGCGCAGCAGAGGCCTGCCGGACAATCGACCCGTGTGATGTGGCTGGATGACCAGGTTGTACCTGGTGCCTTCTATACGGAATGCGTCTGGTTCTTGCCGGGAATGGGGTCCGAGAAGGCCACAGTTGAAGCTCATACCCACTCTTTTAACGAAGTCATTGCATTCTTCGGTACCAATTACGAAGACCTGCATGATTTAGGCGGTGAAGTCGAGTTATGGCTGGAAGACGAGAAAATCATCATGACCAGGAATTTCCTGGCATTTGCACCAGCCGGGATGAAGCACGGCCCGCTGATTATCAGGAGAGTGGACAGGCCCATTTTTCACTTTACGGTCGGACCCGGGAAAGAGTACGGCTAAATAATACGAGACATTTGCATTGAATTCATATCACCAAATAAAAAAGAAAGGAAAATACGAACGATGGGAAAATACGGAAAGTATATCTGTACAGAACTCACTAAAAACATAAACCTGCCCGGCTACAGGGCCGGGGAAAAAGGGATGCTCGGGCAGGGATTGCTAGACGGCAAACGCAGATTTATGGAGCATATGGTCTGGATGGACAGCACGGTGCTGCCGGGCGCCTTCTACGCCGAAGGTGTCTGGTTCTGGCCCCAGAATATGAAGAACATGCCGATAAGAGAGGTAACTCCGGAAGAAGCCAAGAAAAACCCGGTGCTCGCCCCCCACGCCCACCCCTTCCCCGAGCTGCTCTCCTACTTCGGGACCAACCTCGACGACCCCAGTGACCTCGGCGGACTCGTCGAGTTCTGGATTGAAGACGAGAAATTCGTCATGGATAAGAGCTTCGTGGTTTATATCCCGGAAAACACCAAGCACTGTCCCCTCAAGACCCTGAGAATGGACAGACCCATGTTCCACTTCACGATGGGCCCGGGACAGATGTACCGGTAACGGTAGCATCCCCCACCTGATTTGAATAAATATTGTTGAAAAGGAAAAGTAAAATGGCAGAACAGAAATACGCTAAATACTTTATTACTGCGGATAAACCCGACCTTAAGCTACCGGAATACCGCCATAACTACGACTTTATCAAGCGGGTGACACACATCGATGCCGATACCGTACCCGGTGCCAAGTTCTATAACGAATCCATGTGGATTACGCCGACTGATACATCCAAAGGAGAGAATGTACTGGCGGACTCCCACACCCATGACTGGGGACAGTTCCTCTGCTTCTATGTATACGACTATGACGACATTCACAGCCTGGGCGCCGAGGTAGAATTCACGATAGACGGGGAAAAACAGGTAATCACGGAGAGCTTTTCGGCGTTTATCCCCGCAGGCATTCAGCACGGGCCGTTGATTATCAGGAACGTGACCAAACCCATTTTCGTCTTCTCATCCGGGCCTACAAAATACTACGAGTAAAAGAATAAAAGCCTTCTGGATAATACCGCGGAAGAAACATGATGTTTCAGTGATTAACTCCTGATAAAAGGAAAGAACACAATGGCGAAATCGAAATACGGTAAATATATCATCACCGAGCTAAAGCCGCCCAAAGTGGAAGCCGAGTGGAGCCCGCCGATATCGGCGGCCGGTAAAAACAAGAGCGGACGCGTCCTGTATCTAGACAGCGATGTCGCCCCGGGGGCGTTCTACATGGAATGCGTCTGGATATTGCCACGGCCGGTGGGTACCGTGCCGGGCGGCGAGTCGGGTAGACGTGTCGGCACGGAGCCGCACACTCACGATTATGACGAGGTTATTGCCTTCATCGGCACCGACCTTAACGACCCTTACGACCTCGGCGCCGAGGTGGAGCTGTGGCTGGGAGACGAAAAGAACATTATTAACAAAAGCTGCCTCATCTTTATCCCGGCGGGACTCAAGCATTGCCCGCTGACATTCCTGAAAGTGGACCGCCCCGTCTTCCACTACACCACCGGACCCGGCAAGATGTACTTCTAAAAAAGGAGGACACAGGTGACCAGAGCAAAATACGAAAAGTATATCATTTACAAACCGAAACCCAACAGGAAGCCACCCGAAGACGTGGTATTGCCACCAGATCTAAACGTGGTGCTACCGCCAGATTTAAACGAATATCTGACGACCGTAACCTATATGGACGACGAGTATGTTAAGGGTTCCCTCCAGATAGACTGCTGCTGGTTCTGGAAAGGCTCTGACTACGGCCCCCAGGCTCATACGCATGATTTCGACGAGGTCCTGGCATTTTACGGTAGCAACCCGGAAGACCCGTTTGATTTATGCGGGGAAGTCGAGATATGGCTGGACGACGAAAAATACATACTCACCAAAAGCTGCGCGGTCTTCATACCGGCGGGACTGAAGCATTGCCCGCTAATCGTCCGGAGGGCGGACAGGCCTATTTTCCACTTTGGCATAGGCAACACGGGCATGTACACCAGAGAGGTCAAGAAATAACCCGATAGATTTTGGTTTAACCAAGGTAATCAAATATATAAAGTTTAAGAACCGGACACAAGCCAGAAGATAACGCCCACGACCAGCATCAGAACTCCTAGAGCGATGGCTATCCAGCCGCCTGTCCTCAATGCCCCGGGCTGGGGGCTTTCCACATGTTTGAGAGAAAACTCTCTGAGGTCGGGCTGTTGTGCCAGAGCCTCGAAAATACGTTTTTCCTCGTGTTTGCCCCAGAAAATCCCGATGATACCCAGGACCACGAACACCCCACCCACAATCATCAGTATATACCAGTCACCTTGAGGCATTATTCGGCCAACCCCCTAATACGGAGTTTTAGTGCTAAAACTATAGGCCATCGGCGTAGAATTTGCAAACAGGCGGGCTGTCCGTGAAAACAGTCCGCCTGCTCTAACCGGAAAGACGTTTATTTAACTTCAGCGGTGGCGCCGGCAGCTTCCAGTTTCTGTTTGGCCGTGGCGGCCTCTTCTTTGCTGACGCCTTCTTTAACAGGCTTGGGTGCGCCCTCCACCAGGTCTTTGGATTCTTTCAGGCCCAGGGTGGTCAACTCACGGACAGCTCTGATGACATTAATTTTATTAGCGCCGATTTCCTTGAGAATGACGGTGAACTCTGTCTGCTCCTCGACCTCGGGCGCAGCCTCAGCCGCCGGCGCTGCTGCCGCCATGGCTACCGGTGCCGCGGCGCTCACGCCGAACTCGGTCTCCAGGGCTTTTACCAGCTCCGACAGTTCCAGCACGGACATTTTCTTGATGGCGGCCATTATATCGTCTATGGCCGCCGAAGATACCTTGGGTTTCTCGGCCCTGGCCGCTTTGGGTTTCTTGGCCTCTTCTTTCTCCGGCGCGGGTTCTTCGGCTTTCGGTTGCTCCGGCGCGGGCTCTTCAGCCTTAGGTTCTTCTACCGCAGCTTCTTCTTTCTTCTCTTCGTCTGCCATTTTACACTCCCTCCAGTTGTTGAATTCTAGCCTGCAGCACTCCCATAATGCCTCTAATAGGGCCCACAAGCACATTTACCAGTCCATAGATAGGACTCTGCATTCCGGCCAGTACCTGACTTATCAATACCTCTCTCGAGGGTAATTTAGCCAGCGTATCCACGTCCCTGGCGCTCAAGACTTTATCTGAAAAAAAACCGCCTTTGATACTTAGAACCGACTTCGTGGTGCGGATATAATCAACCAGAACCTTGGCGGGTTCGGGAATATCGCCATAGCCTAAAGCCACCGCTACCGGACCTGTAAAAGAATCGGCCAGTTCGGACTTGCCGATATTTCTGGCGGCGAGCTGCGCCAGCGAGTTCTTTACTACCTTATACTCGATACCCGCCTCTCTTAATTTACGGCGCAGGTCGTTCAACTCGGAAGTGTTCAACCCCCGATAGTCCGTCAGGATACCGATATTGCACCCGGAGAATGTCTCCTGCAAACCTTCGACGATTTTCGTCTTCTTTTCTGTTGCCATTCTCATACCTCCTGCAATACCACCGTACTTCCCGATAACCAACCCTGGGTAAAGAAAAAGTCCCCGTGCCTGCCGCACAAGGACCCAACCATAACTGTACTTAATACAGTATTGTTCTATCCTCGGCAGGCATAGCATTAAGTCCTCCCGTAGAAGGACACCCGCTGTCTCAGGATTCTTTATTCAATTGTTTATCTATTTTAGCATAACTCTACGGATTCGTAAAGCTAGCTGGCGGTTAAAGTCAGCGTTGATGAAAGGTCGAGTTTAACACCCGGTCCCATGGTGGTGGTAAGATAGGCGCTCTTGACATACTGTCCCTTGGCACCGGTGGGTTTGGCCTTGACCACGGCTTCCACGACCGCCGCCAGATTATCCATCAACATCTTATCTTTAAAGCTTACCTTGCCTAGAGGCACATGGATAATGGCCGTCCTGTCCAGCTTATATTCCACCCTCCCCTTGCGGGCATCCTCGATTATCCTGGGTAAATCGTTCATGGCGGCGACTGTCCCCGACTTTGGATTGGGCATCAGGCCGCGCCTGCCCAGGATTTTACCCAGTTTGCCTACCTTGCCCATCATCTCGGGTATGGCAATGGCCGTATCGAAATCAATCCAGCCACCTTCAATCTTCTTAATCATTTCCTCACCGCCGACAAAATCGGCTCCGGCGCCTTCGGCTATTCTTTCCGCTTCACCCTCGGCAAAAACCAGAACGCGTACCTTCTTGCCCAGACCGTGAGGCAGCAGAGCTACCCCTCTGACCTGCTGCTGGGCGTTACGCGGGTCGAGCCCCATACGCAGGTGAAGCTCGACGGTCTCGTCGAATTTGGCATGGGCTGATTTTTTTGCCATTTCGATAGCTTCCTGCGGTTGATATGCGGTTGTCCGGTCTACCTGCGCAACTGCTTCATTATATTTTTTACCGTGTTTTACCATGTTACTCCACCTTTATACCCATACTTCGGGCAGTTCCTTCGATAATCCTCTCGGCGGCTTCGATGCTGTTGGCGTTCAGGTCTCTGGCTTTCAGTTCAGCGATTTCACGCAGCTTTTGCCGGGAGAGCGTACCGGCTTCTTCATGGCCCGGACGGCTGCCGGCTTTTTCAATACCCAGGGCTTTTTTAAGCAAATCGGATGTAGGCGGGGTCTTGGTAATGAAAGTATATGTCCTGTCTTCATAAACGGTTATCTCTACCGGAATAATGGAACCAGCCTGATTAGACGTCCGCTCGTTATACTCTTTACAAAAACCCATGATATTGAGTCCGTGCTGGCCCAGAGCTGGACCCACCGGCGGCGCCGGGTTAGCCTGACCGGCCAGAATCTGTAATTTTATAACTGCTTTTACCTTTTTTGCCATCGTGTATCTCCGGAAACATCACAGTTTGTCTATCTGCAAAAAGTCAAGCTCCACCGGCGTTTCCTGACCGAATAAGGAGAGAAGCACCTTGACTTTACCTTTTCCCATGTTTATCTCATCGACGATGCCCACGAAATCAATAAACGGGCCGTCGGTTACCCTGACGCTCTGCCCTTTGCGGAACCCGACCTTGACCTTGGGCGTATCGGCCGTCATCTGCTTCAGGATTTCACCGACCTCTTTCTCCTGGAGCGGCGTGGGTGTAGTACCGCTGCCGACAAAACCGGTAACACCTGGAGTATTGCGAACGACGCTCCAGCTATTTTCATCCATCTTCATTTGTACCAGGACATAGCCGGGTAGAATTTTCTTGGTCACGGTGCGGCGGCGGCCGCCCCTGACCTCTATCTCATCCTCGGTGGGTATTACCACCTCGGTGATTTCATTCCCGGAATCCATGAACTTTACACGCTGCTCTAGGTTCTTCTTAACCCGCTCTTCATGCCCGGAATAGGTATGAATCACGTACCAGTGTTTATCATTCTCCGCCACAAATAGCCTCGCTGTCTGAATTTTTGGAAAATACAACGACCGTCCCGTACATCAGAAAACCTCAATTCAATCCGGGAGATAAGTCACTATCCACCCACGAAAATTCTGTTTACGAGTTCAGTAAAACCGAAATCAAGAGATCCCAGTACGATTCCCGCTATAATGGTAACAATCAGTACCATCCCGGTTAAGTAAGCAGCCTCTCGCCTGGTGAGCCAGACTACCTTTTTCAGCTCATTGATAATTTCGCTGATATAGTTAAAGAGTCTAAAGCGTCTTCGCTTGGTGATCGTCGGATGCGTCATCGCCGGTTACTTCCTCATGATATCAGCGCCTGTTTACTTTGCCTCCCGGTGCATCCGATGCATGCGACAGCGAGGGCAATACTTATTAAGCTCAAGACGCTGCGTATCGTTTCTCCTGTTTTTAGTTGTCGTGTAGTTCCGCTCCTTGCACTCGGTACAGGCAAGGTAGATAATACCTCTTGCTTCCGCTTTCTTGGCCATAATTTATTCCAGAATCTTGGTAAAGGTGCCGGCGCCCACCGTTCTGCCTCCTTCCCGAATAGCAAAACGCAGACCCTCTTCCAGAGCGACCGGGTAGATAAGCTTTATCTTCATGTTGATATTATCGCCGGGCATAACCATCTCCACGCCTTCCGGCAGCTCGATGGTGCCGGTAACATCGGTTGTTCTGATATAAAACTGGGGTTTATAGCCGTTAAAGAACGGGGTATGCCGGCCGCCTTCTTCTTTGGTCAGAACATAGACCTGGGCTTCGGCGTAAGTATGCGGTTTGATGGTCCCTGGAGCCGCCAGCACCTGACCGCGTTCGACTTCATCACGTTCGACACCCCTGAGAAGCGCGCCAACGGCATCACCCGCCTCGGCCTGGTCCAGCGTCTTATGGAACATTTCCAGGCCGGTTATAACGACCTTGCGGGGTTCATGATGCAGACCGACGATTTCAACATCGTCGCCGACTTTTACCGTACCGCGTTCAACCCTGCCGGTAGGCACGGTGCCCCGCCCCTTGATGCTGAAAACATCCTCGATATGCATCAGGAACGGCTGGTCCTTGGGGCGTTCCGGCACCGGGATATAAGAATCAACGGCATCCATCAGCTTGAGGATAGGGCCACACCACTCACATTCCCTCTTACCGCAACCGCACTCCAGAGCCTTCAGGGCGCTAACACGCACCACCGGTATATCGTCGCCGGGGAACTCGTACTTGCTGAGGAGCTCCCTTACCTCGACCTCTACCAGCTCCAGAAGCTCTTCGTCGTCCATCATGTCCACCTTGTTGAGGGCGACCACGATGTAGGGAACCTGCACCTGACGCGCCAGCAGGACGTGTTCTCTGGTCTGCGGCATGGGCCCGTCCGGAGCGCTTACCACCAGTATGGCTCCATCCATCTGGGCGGCGCCGGTAATCATGTTCTTAATAAAGTCGGCATGACCGGGACAGTCGATGTGGGCGTAATGCCGTTTTTCTGTTTCGTATTCAATATGGGCAATGGCAATGGTCAGACCCCTCGTCTTTTCTTCCGGAGCGTTATCGATACTCTCAAAGGACCGGTAGCCGGTACTGCCATACTTGGATAGTACCAGCGTCATCGCCGAGGTGAGGGTCGTCTTTCCGTGGTCGACGTGACCGATAGTGCCCACGTTTACATGTGGTTTCGACCTGTCATATTTCTGTTTTGCCATTTCAACCTCCCTTTATTCCGAGCCCACAATCGGATTCGAACCGATGACCCCATTCTTACCAAGAATGTGCTCTACCGACTGAGCTATGTGGGCGTCGGTATCATTATACAGATTTTTATAACTATTTGTCTATACTTAGTATCGCATTGGACTTATATTATGGTGGAGGGGGCAGGATTCGAACCTGCGTAGCCCTTAGGGCGGCAGATTTACAGTCTGCTCCGATTAACCACTCCGGCACCCCTCCCGGCAAGGTCCACCACTTCAAACCCAGCCCGAGGAGGGATTCGAACCCTTCAACCTACCGATTACAAGTCGGTTGCGCTTCCATTGCGCCACTCGGGCATCAATCTCAATAACTCTTTACTAACAAAAGGGTAACTTAAGTATTATAAGAACGGCGAACTTAAAAGTCAAGCTGGAGGCAAGGGCAACACGGCCGGGCTAACGGTAATAAATATAGCGCGTTTTTCTCCTGAAGAAATAGCCGGCGACCAGCCCCACTACCAATCCGCCGATATGGGCCTGCCAGGCTACCCCGGGAATGAAAGACCAGACAACGAAAAATATTAAAACCACAGCCCAGAGAGGCATCGGGATTATAAAATATACCCGGACCGGCAACCGGGGCATCATCACCACCAGGGCTCCCGCCAGGGCGTAGACCGCGCCGGAGGCGCCGATAGCTATGGAATAATCTTTCCCCAGCAGGACGTACAGGAGATTACCCACTATACCGCCGACAAAATATACCAGCAGGAACTTGTTAGAGCCGACCAGCTGGTAGATAGCCCTGCCGAAGAAATACAGGGTTATCATATTGAAAAGAATATGCAAGAAACCGATATGAACGAACATGGCGGTGAGTACAGTCCAGGGTCTCTCCGTAAAAAGCGCGGGTACCACCCCGAGATTGGCAATCAGGCCGCTGTTGATGAAGGTGGCTACATAGAAAACGAAGTTTATGACTATTAAAACCAGCACGGGGTTCAGGCTGAAACCGCCGTAGCGTACGGGTCTCCTGTCCGGGGGAGGAGAAGGCCTCATATAATTTCTATCGCTTAGCGGCAATTAAGAACTCCTTAACGGATATCTCTATACCTACATTATAACAGCTTTCAGAGGCCTATTGTAGCCCGGCAGGCTTGACTTGAAAGCGGGAAAAAGCGATAATAATTAGGATTCCGCAAAAGCTTTCCCGAGTAGCTCAGTTGGTAGAGCGGGCGGCTGTTAACCGCTTGGTCGTTGGTTCGAGTCCAACCTCGGGAGCCAGTTCTAAATCTCTTCCTTTATCCGAATCGGGTCAAGGTGGTAAATATGGACGAACAATTCGAGCAACAGAAATTCGCTGTTTTAATAGACGGTGATAACGCACAGGCATCCCTCCTATCTCAAATTTTGACTGAAGTCAGCAAAGTAGGGCAGATAACCATTAAAAGAATATACGGGGACTGGACTACCACCAATATGAACAGCTGGAAGGACTCTCTCCACAAGTACGCGATTCAACCGATGCAGCAGTTCAGATATACTACCGGCAAGAACGCAACCGACAGCGCGCTGATAATCGATGCGATGGACCTGCTGCACAACAACGACCTGCAAGGATTCTGCATCGTCTCCAGTGACAGCGACTATACTCGACTAGCAACCAGGATAAGAGAGGAAGGACTTCTTATAATTGGCGTGGGGGAGAAGAAGACGCCGGAGGCTTTTGTGAACGCGTGTAACCAGTTTATATACTGTGAGAACCTTGCGGTTCCCCAAGAGCCGAAAAAGAAGGTAAGGAGAAAAAGGAGAAGAAAAGAAGAAGAGCAGGAAACCAGCGACCCCCTTCCACTTCTCATACAAGGTTTCGAGATGGCTGTAAAAGAGGATGAATGGACTTTTTTGGCGAAGATGGGCAATAGTTTACGGCAGCTGGATCCGGCGTTCGACTCTCGAACCTATGGTCACCAGAAGCTGCAATCGCTACTCAAGGATTACCCGGAAACGTTCGTACTCAATGAAGATAAAACTAAACAACCGCCAGTAATTACTGTAGCGCTATCACCCCGATATAGCAGAGGCTAACTCACATACAGCCGCTGGTTCGAATCCATCTCTGGGAGCCACAAAGCAAATAAAAAGGGGCTTCTTTATAGAAGCCCCTTCGTTTTACCCCTTAATCCCCACCCCTTTTAATTTGCATTTGATATCACGAATAACATAATATTAATAGCACATAGCTATATTCGGCTTAAGCGTCGTTATGAAGGAGGACCTTATGGTTGATCTTGAACACCTGGAAAATGTTGTGCGGGCACCCAATGTCGTCGAGCTGAAACCGTGGAAATCAATCCATGATACTATCACCTCGCCGATGATTACGGCGCTGGGCGCCAAAGACATTCCCGAATCCAATCTGGCGATGGGTTTTGCTTATATTACCAAACCCGAATCACTGGGCGGGCCCTCCCATAAACACCCGTTCGACCAGTATATATTTCTCATCGGCATTCCTGAAAACTTCCTCGATTTTGATGCGGACATTGAGTTCGAGCTGGACGGTAAGGTGAATAAAATCAATTACCCCTGCTATACATTTATACCCAAGGGCATGTATCACTGCCCGCTAGTGGTAAAACGCGTTGGCAAGCCCCTGATATTTATCGATGCCAGGCTTACCGAAGAGGCGTCGGTCAGGCCTGGCCCTAAGTAAAAATATAATGCCAAAACGCATTGGCCGGTAAGCTTGAATCAGGGCAGTATGTAACTGCTAGGTTGATAATTCCAATCCATCTCGGAGAGCCAACCCACTTTTTGTCTATTATCTACCTGGCAATACCAAACATGGCCTTCTGTGTCCCCTAGATTAAAATCCTTACTACTTATCCTCTTGCCTTCGATATATTTACGATGTAAACTACAGATAAAAGACACTAAATCTTCAAGTGCACCATACAGAAAGAAAAATGCTTATTAAAGAATTGATCAAATCTGCTTCAGTACAAATTCAAGCTGACTTCGATTTGTCTAGAAAAAAATATGGAAGCCCAAATGATATTGGCGCAGACAGAGTTAATATACTACAAGATTTCCTTGTTAAATATTTACCGAGGTATTACGGTTTTGGCAACGGTGAAATAGTTGACACTCATGATAACAGGTCTGGGCAAGTAGATATCATAATATGCAATCAATACCATCCGTTCACTTACAACAAGGAAGGACTTGGATTATTTTTAGTCGAAGGCATAGATTGGGCAATCGAAGTCAAGTCAAATTTATCATCCGAACTTGAGCAGGGTTTATTACAAGTCCAAAAAATCAAGAGGTTAAAAAAACATCCGCAGACGGGAGATATGGCATTTTCATCGAGTAGTGCAATACACCGAAATCAGGTACCCTGTCTACTTTTTGGATACCAATCTCCCTCAATCGGCCCACTACGTGATAATGTCAAACGTCTTGTAGTAAAACTGGGATTAACTGAGGAAGAATTACCTGATGCCGTAGTAGCCTTAAATAAAGGTATTGTATTTAACACATATGAGGGAGATTCCATTTACGTCGTAATTGATGGTATCAAGAGATACGGCAAAATAGGCGTCGAGTTAAAAGATGATACTTTATTTTACACTTTAGTATTTTTATCTGAGCACACACCGCATACACTCTATCAAAATCCAATAATTTTAAGGTATGCTACTTTTCCATCAAAGACTATAGTCCATCATGACAAATCGTATTCTGCTCAAGCAGAAGATAACAACTCTGCCTAAATGACAAGGTTCCACTCTTTAGCTACTAAGTTTGAGTCACTAGCACTCTACTTACCCTGCCCCGCTCCCACCTGTACACTTGCTTCTTCAGTTAAAAGCTAACGGGTATGAGTCCCGTAGGCGATATGCGTGCCGCCTTCCGGATACTTGAACCCGCTGGCGGCTATCTTAACCATCTCTTTACCGAGTTCCTTCGTTGCCTTCATGCACTTCTCCAGGTCTTTGACATCGCCTTTGCCGCCGCCGTAAGCCGCGATAAAGCTTGCCGGGAGCATGCGGCGGGTAATCATGTAAAAATACAGGTCTTTGACGGCGTCGACGAGTCCGAAGCTGCCGGCCACGGCCACGACGCCCCCGACCTTGTTAGCCAGCTTTCCCCCCAGGGCAATCGTCCGGTCGATGACCGTTTTACCCTGCCCCGTCATGTTATAGAAATATACCGGCGTGCCGAAGATAATACCGTCGGCTTCCAGCAGCTTCTCATAGATTTCCTGCATATCGTCCTTGATATGGCAAACGCCCGCCTTGCGGCAGCCCCAGCAGCCGTCGCAGGGCTTGATATCCTTGCCGGCAATCGAATATAGTTCCGTTTCGGCACCCTCCTGCCGGGCACCGCTAAGCGCCTCGTTAAGTAAAACTACCGTGTTTCCATCTTTCCGCGGACTGAAAGAAAGACCCAGAATTTTCATGTTTTGCCTCCTTACTGTTAATATCTTATATCGCCACATTATAACATCGGCGGAGTGTTGCAGGAAAATAAAAAGCACAGATATAAACCTGTGCTTTAGTAAGTTCTAACTACGAAATACCCTAAAGCTTAATCTCGGTAAGCTCCGGACTGATGATTAATTTCGGCTCGGTTACCGACTGCACATCTTCGGCGGTCAGACCGGGCGCCACTTCTCTCAGCAATAGACCCTTTTTGGTAACCTCCATGACCGCCAGGTCGGTAACGATAAGATTCACCACCCCCCGCGCCGTCAGGGGATAGGAACACTCCTTCACAATCTTGTACTGGCCGTCGTTGGTAACATGCATCATCGCGATAATTACTTTCTTAGCGCCGACAGCCAGGTCCATGGAGCCGCCGATATTGCCGATATTATCCGGCAATCCCCTGCCCGGGTTCTGCCAGCCTGCCAGGTCGCCCTTTTCCGATACCTGTAGAGCGCCCAGGACAGCCGCATCCATATACCCACCCCGTATCATGGCGAACGATTCGTTTTCAGAGAAATAGCAGCTGCCCGTCAGCTCGGTAACCGGCTGGCAACTGGCATTAATAAGGTCCTGCTCCACCTCGTCCTTGCCGGCCAGAGGACCGGTATTGAGCATGCCGAGCTCCGCCTGCAGTACGATATCGCGACCCTCAATCCAGTCGGAAACCAGGGTGGGTATGCCGATACCGAGATTTACATAGGTCCCATCCTCGAGCTCATTGGCGATGCGAAGCGCTATCAATTCCCGGGATAGGCCCTTAAATTTATGAGTTACGTTCACTCTTTTCTTCCTCCTCCACAGATATCAGTCGATAGTCGGGAAGTAAGTAGGCCTGTCTATTTTTACCACCCTCTGGACATAGATACCCGGAATATGCACCATATCTCCCTCAATCTCACCCGGCTCTACCAGGTTCTCCACAGCGGCAATGGTAATTTCAGCCGCGGCTGCCATTTCCGGATTGTAATTTCTAGCCGTCTTGTGACACTGGAGATTGCCCATGTGGTCGCCTTTATAGGCGTACACGAAAGCATAGTCGGGCTTGATAGCAAGCTCTAGTAGATAATCAAGTTTTCCGAACTTCCTCTTCTCCTTACCCGTCTCCACAACCGTACCCACACCGGTAGGGGTATAAAAGGCGGCGATGCCGGCGCCGGCGGCCCTCAGTTTCTCAGAGAAGGTACCCATCGGACAGACTTCCATTTCAAGCTCACCGGAGCGCACCGCCTGCTCGGTGGGAGAATCGGCACCACGGCTGGCCGAGCGATAGAAAGGATAGTTACAGATAGCTTTCTTGACTCGTTTATTGATAACCAGTTGATTGATATCTTCATTACCCGGCCCCATCTGCATGCAGATGACGGTCAGATTTTTAGCCCCCTGACTGGCCAGAGCCTTTATCAGGGGAATGGGAGTTCCAGCGGTAAAGAAGCCGGCTATGGCAACAGAAGCCCCATCAGGAATATCCGCTACAGCTTCATCTACGCCGGGAAATACCTTGTCCAATACTCAGTCCTCCTGGTTTTATTCCTTCTCACGAATTTCGTAACCGATCGCTTTCAAGGCTTCTTCCAGCGCAATCTCCATGCAGCTATAAGACTTTATCGTACCGAGGTCGGCCATGTGCGGTTCCATCGCCCGGGCCAGGGTGGTCTGCATATCGGCGATAATGCAGTCCGCCCCGAGCAAACGCACCGTCCGTATCGCCTTGGTAAGATGCTTGGCGACTTCACCATCATTCACCATCGCCGAGGACAGGTCGAGCAACACCACCCGCGTCTTGAACCTTTCAACATGGTTCAGTAAATTGGTGGTAATGTCTTCAAAGCGGTCGATATCGAGGTGGCCGACGATTACCATGACGGAAAGCCCCGGATACAGTTCGAAAACAGGCGCCGCCAGCGCCTTCCATTTATCCAGCCTCGCTTCCAGCTCATCGACACGGGCCTTAACTTCAGCCTCGGCCCCTGTCCAGGGTCGGTACCTGGCGAAATAGCCGACACCACCGATATACTTGCCGGCACTATCATAAAGGTGCGACGCCGAAACACGTACCGGGATTATCTTGCCCGTTTTCGTCTTTGTTGTGGTTTCCATGTCGTGAATCGTCCCGCCGGCTTCGTAAATCTTACGGTTAGCTTGCCGCGCCGCCTCGATATTTTCGTATACTTCAACGATGCTTTCGCCAATAAGCTCGTTCATATTACGCTCGGTGAGCTTGCAGGCTTCTTTATTGGCGAACTTGATAATTCCCTCGGCGTTTATGGCAAGAATGGCATCCGGGCAGCTATTAAGTAAAGCCTCAAGATTGCCACGGGGAGTTGTCGATTGTTTTTCCATTATTCTCTACCTCCTATTTTACCAGAGTTATTTCCCAGATACCTGTATCAAAAGATATATAACCATACACCTAAAAGTATATATACGGCTGACTAAAATTGTCAAAATCCACCTGTATCTGGCAGATATAATTGTAAAAATACATACTATCTTTTATTATAGAAGTGTGTTTACCGGACATGAAGAATTTCAGCAATTCTAGCGACACTATAATTTTCCTCGGAACCGCCGGCGCCCGATTTATGGTGAGCCGACAGCTGGCCGCCTCAGGGGGCATCTGGTTGAATCTGAAGGGCACCCAGATACTCCTCGACCCCGGTCCCGGCAGCATCGTCCAGGCCACCAAGAGAAAACTAAACGCGGAGAAACTGAGCGCTATAATACTCTCCCACCGCCACCTGGACCATGCGGCGGATGTCAATGTTATGATTGAGGCCATGACCAACGGCGGATTCAACCGGCACGGGCTTTTCTTCGCCCCAGCCGACGCCCTGGAAAAGGAACCGGTTATCTTCTCTTATCTGAGAGATTACCTGGAAGGTATCGTGGCACTGGAAGCAGAAAAAACGTACACCATCGGCGATGCAACCTTCACCACGTCGGTCAGACATATACACGCCGTGGAGACCTACGGCATGGTCTTTCAGGTTGCCGGGCATTCCTTCGCTTACATTGCCGACACACGCTATTTCGACGGACTGTGCCGGAGCTATCAAAGCGAGCTACTGATTATCAATATGGTGCTTACCGAACCCAGGCCGCTTATCGACCACCTTTCCATACCGGATGTCGAACGCATCGTTAAGGAAATAAAACCCCGGATAGCTATTATAAGTCACTTCGGCATGCACGTATGGCAGGCCAGGCCGTGGCTGATAGCCGAGGAGCTCTCTCAAAAGACCGGGGTCAGGGTCATCGCGGCGCGGGACGGTATGAAATTCGACCTGGCGCAACTGGATGAGATGTAAAGGGGCGACTATTTATCAGAGAGAATTAATACTATGAACAATTCACGATTCAGAACATGGTGCATCATTACCTTTACGATGGCCGTTATTGCCATAGTTATCCGCGCCATCTGGCAGATAGTCGTCATACCCACACCGAAAACCATGCTGATTTTCATTCCGCTTATCGTGGCGCTTATCGGCGTGGACGCTCTTGTCGCTTATCTCGTCGTCAGGCCGGAAAAAATAAGGAGACTGCCGTTTTCCATCGGAATTACGGTGGCGCTCACCGCCGGGCTTCTGGCCGGGGTTACCCACTTCTACCGCTTTATCGTCTCAACTCAGGCCGACCCTTTCTTCAGCAAGGTCATAGGCTGGCTGGTAGTTCTTTCCAGCGTCAGCGCCTATTTTATCTTTATATATGTAATCTGGTCTTTGAAAAAAGCTAAGGGCAATGGACAGAGTAAAGTTTGAATGGCTGGTAGCCAGGGCTATCGAAAGCCTGCCCGAAGAATTCCGGGAAAGGCTGGAAAATATCGACGTGGTGGTGGCCGACGAGCCGACACGCACGCAACTGCGGATACTGGGCGGGAAACGGGGCGAAACATTACTTGGTCTTTACGAAGGGGTGCCCCTGACCCGGCGTACCCACGGCTACGGTTTCGTCCCGCCGGATAAGGTAACCATTTTCCAGGGACCGATTGAGGCCAGGTGTAAAAACGAAAATCAGGTTATCGCCGAGGTGCAGCGGGTGGTGCGGCATGAAATCGCCCACCACTTCGGCATCAGCGACGCCAGGCTTCGGGAACTCGGCAGGGACTGAATTTTCACCACCAGCTTACTTATTTACCAGGGACTTTTTTCTTACCTCATGGCTAACCAATCGGTACCTGTTACGTTATACAATACAGTAAAACGTAATTACACACGGGAGGCCAAACATGAAACAGACTTTATTGAGAATAGTATTAATTACCTGCATCCTAATCACGTCGCTTTTCATCGGTAGCGCCGTTTACGCCCAGGACGAGGAACTCCCAGACCCGGGTCTGACGCCGGATAGCCCCTTCTACTTCCTGGACACCTGGGGTAAAAATATCGGTATGTTCTTTACCTTCGGAGACGAGGCCAAAGCCAGGAAAGCCCTGCAATACGCCGAAGAGCGTCTGGCCGAAGCTCAGGCCATGGCCGCGAAAAACAGGATAAAAGAAATGGAACGCGCCGCCAATGATTACGACGGTTTTATGAACATGGTCCAGGAAAGACTGGAAGCAGCCGTACGGCAGGGCATCTCCGATAACATCTCGGAGAGGGTATCCCTGGCCACCGCCAAACACCTTCGTATCCTGGACAGGGTTAAAGACGAGCTTCCGGAACAGGCCCGGGAAGCCCTGACTCGCGCCAGGACAGCTTCC
>Ga0315543_1000757_pt1 | contig 37953 bp, 58 predicted proteins | sample SalMarSW160210MG_2_FD_203098 | JGI IMG/M metagenome (GOLD analysis project Ga0315543, IMG submission 203098) | Salt marsh sediment microbial communities from the Plum Island Ecosystem LTER, Massachusetts, United States - Salt Marsh Sediment SW1601-210 ...
TTCTGGAGTTTGCCATACATCGCCCTTTTCGCCTGTATATTGGAATTGCATAATAAAATTGTGCAATTTAGCCACAGAAGTTAAATCCTTAACTACCTGTAAATACTTATCAGTCGGTGTAAATTTAGTCCATTTATTTTTAAATATACACATAATATCTCCTTAAAATGCCATTCCAAAAAAAATTGCATTACCTGCTTCTACAGTTGCCCCTGTGCCATAAAGACTTAAACCCCAAGTAGTATTGGGTGATAAGGTAAAAGTAACATCAGAACAAGGTATATAGTCTCCTGCAATAGACCACCAATTTGCTCCAGTAGGAGTAAGATTGCGAACTCTTATGGCACCAGCAGTCCCATATATTCCAATATAATCTCCCTCTTCTACATCAAGGTCAACTACAAAAGTATTTAATCCAGCTACAAGATCGCCAACGGATACTGTACTTCTCGTTGAAAAGTTAGTGCCACTTACCAAATAAAAAATGGCGATTTCGACACCTTTTGCATCAGCACCTGCTACACTCCATATTTCTACCGATGTTATTTTTCCAGTAGCATTCGCAGGATTATATTTAGATATTAGAGTAGTATTACCAACACTTTGGTTGGTAATACCATCATTCTGAAGTCCTACATCAATAGCAGTAGCCAAAACCACCATTTGAAATATTGCCATTATAAGAAATATAATTATTAATGTTTTTTTCATATCTTCTCCTTATGGTGTAGCAAATGCCAAAGAAGCCACGCCGAAATAGTTTGTGCCATCCCAGTAAAAACTACATATATCAATTCCATTTGCAGTAGTGGTAAGAGTTGGCTTAGTTCCACCAGCCCACAAAACATCTGCATCATAAGCAGTTATTAATCTACTTCCAGTCCCATCTTGAACTATTTTCAATAATACATTGCAAGGATTTGTGGGATTTGTAAAAGCAAGTGTTCCAACATTTCCCGTAAGAGTTACGGTTGCTTTATTCCCTAATGTCCAATTTACTGTAGTTGTTGTTACATTATAAGTAATAGTTTGTTGCGTAAATCCAATAGAATGTGCTCCTGCGTCCATTTCCCCGCCAAGTTCAGGTGAAGTATCATCTACTGTATCTTCTAAAAATAAAGTTACATCTGATAGAACTGTATACAATTCTGCCTCTGTAGTTGCAGCAAAAACATCCAATTTATCAGCTACCAAAGCAGCAGCCGTTCCTAAATTACTAATATCAGCTTCTACCAATGCCCTACTTTCCCAGCTATCACCATCAGCTACCAACACATACTTATCGGTAGGAGTAGTCGAGCCAACATCAGACATATCAGATAATTGATAAGCAAGATCAGTTTTCATTTCCGAATAACTTCTACCCTCAATAGTAGTTGCATCTGTAAATCTGGCATAATCATATTGAACGGGAGTACCAGAAGTAGTAACTGTTCCACCACCACCTGGAGTATCAAATTCTAAAGCAGTTTCTTCTGCATTAACTTTGACATATTTTCCTGCCTGGTCTGTATAGTTAGCAGGAGTATCAGTTAATCCTGTAAAAGTAGTAGAGCCACCACCAGCCTCATCTTCACATTCAAATTTACTTGTGGTAAAGTTATATTTTAATATCTTCCCATCAGCCAAATCAGTTAAATCTACATTACTTAAACTACCTATGCTTTCCTCGGTAATATTAGAGAGCTTATTATTAAAAGTATCCCAATCGGTATCATTTAATGCTCCAGTTGTATCTGTATCTGCCACAGCTAAAGATAATTCTTGTTCATCTAAAGATAAACCGCTGGGAGTTCCCAAAGTCAATATAGTATGTAATTCTGAATCGTTAGCAAGCGAAACTCCCCAGATATTCTCAACTTCTCCTTGTGTATCTATTGCAGTTTTAAGGTAATAAAGTGTTAAATCAAGACCTAATTCTACTTTAGTTTGCCACATCATTTCACCGGCAATATAAGCAGCAATATCGTCATTTACCGGAGCATTAGAAAATTTTAATCCGGCTTCGGGGATTTGGATCGTGCCGCCAGTAGTACCGTTTTTAGGATATAGATCATCTCTTTTAGAATGGACCAGCAAGGCCCCCAGATCATCAATTATCTGTCTCATTTCATTGGTATCTTCCAGGGCATCGGCTTTGTCTCCGATGCCTACATAAAAATTGTCTCCGCTTTCTTGGGTATATTTGTAATATGCAGTAAATCCGGGAATACTAAATACTAATAGAAGGATTGATAAAATTATCCCCATCCATAATTTATTTTTTAACATCTTCTTTTTTCACCTCCATTCTAGTCGGTTTATAATTTTGAATTGTAGTTATAAGCACATCTCTAAGACCCTTCATACTAAACTGGCTCATTCTATTCCCGAGATTCTCCTGTAGATATTGAGTTAATATCTTATCAATTTCTTTCGATAGATTTTCCATAATATTATCCTTTCAAAAATATATTATTAATTAATAGACTTAATAATATAGTATTGTTTATCCTATCATGTTTTAATCTATTTTCTTTTTTGGGTAATAATCTCAAATTATATAAATTCCAACAATCTTTAAATTCTTTATCTTCTGGAGTTTTAAATATAAAAGCTCTTATGGGTATAATATGGTCAATATGTAATTTACCTTCTATAAAATCTTGCCAATTATAATTTTTAGGTATAGTCTTCTTTAAATGTCCTATTAAATTTCCTAATGTATAATCAATTAGATTTTCCCAATGTCTACCATTTTTATTCCCTTTTAAAGATTTTGTTATCGCCCTTCTCATTCTACAGTTAAGATTAAATTTTAAACTTGTTCTGTATTTATTATTAAAATGTTCTTTTACTCTTTTTTTATTCTTCTCATAATATTCTTTTACTTTTTCAGGATTATCCCCTTGCCATTGTTTGATATATTTTAATGCTTTTTCAGGATTATCTTTTTGCCATCGTTTAACCTGCTCCATTATTTTTTCTCGATTATTTTTATAATATTCTTTATTTTGTCTCATTATTTTCTCAGGATTATTTTCTCGCCATTTTTTAATGTATTTTTTTACCTCTTCGGGATTATCTTTTTCCCATTTATATTTATATTTTTTAATTTTCTCAACATTATTTTTTTGATATTCCTTTTTATATTCCCTCATATATTCTTTTCTATTAAACATATCTATTTTTATATCCTTTCATAATAAAAAAAGAGCCAAAAACAGAATGTTTTATCATTCTTATTCTTGGCTCTCTAAAGTGGAGCTCTTCATTATTTAATTTTTAGAAATTTATTTAATTATTATTTAAGTTTCCAAACTCCATCGATCTTATTTAAATACATAGAAAAATTATTAATCGTTTCGTTTGAACTTGAACAAATTTCATCAAAACAAACGGTTGCAGTTAAAGTAAGATTGATATTTACTTTGGAATTATTACCATTTGTTTCAATATAGTTAAGGTAAGCAGTGAAAACTAAAGTTGAAGAAGCAAAATAAGGTGTATTCTGATATCCTTCAATCATCTGATAAGCATTTCCATTTGGGATACAATAAGTTTTGGCTAATTCAAATTCTCGATTAGATAATGCAACCCAATAATTATTCACCGTCATTAATATTTCTTCTGCATTGTGGAGTGGTGGAGTAGTTATTCCAGAACACCCAACTAATGACAAAATCAAAAATATGATAAAGACCGACAATAAAATCTTTTTCCTCATTTAATTTCACCCCCCATATAATTATAAACCCTTTTCTCTATTCTTTCAACTTTTAGGGTTTTTGTTAATAATATCTTCTACCTTCATATTATATTTCTCAAATCCTTCATCTGTTATTTCTAAATGGTCTAATATTTTTTTAAGGGTTTTTCTTAATATTTTGGCTTCCGCTGGTGGGTTATACATATCGTTTATTTTACTTGATAATTTTGACCTTCTTTTGGTATCTCTAAAATATTGATATTTAATGTAATCAAACGCTATTATTTTATTATCTTTTAATTCGTATAATGGAAAACTATCCCAACTATCATCTCTAATTTTTATATCAAAATTCCATTCGATATTTAATTTATAATCATAACCCAATATTTCTTCTTCAGAAATATTTAGTATAATCTCATGTTCTATTTCATTATTTTCTTCATTAAAAGTCATAGATTTAATTTTTATATATATCATTTTGTCTCCTTACCAATTTGCATACGTGTAATGTTTTCTCCAAGCACCATTAGTATAAAGTTTAGTTTGTCCATCTCCATCGTCAAAAGCTAAATCTCCAGTATGACCTGTTGGAGCAGAAGATAAAGTAGGTAATTGTAATGTTCCCGTAGAATAAAGATAAAACACTGTTGAAGTAGCCCATAGTTCTATACTTCCCGTTCCCTTTAGTTGTAATTTCCCATCTGTGCCTAATGCCCCTGCTGTGCTACCAAGTGCTAATTGTAAATGTTTATATCCAGATTTATATATATTGATAGTTCTACTTCCAGCATCATACATCCTTATTCCACTATCTTCAAAATAAATATCCTCGTTTGTTCCGCCACCAACTTGAATTCGAACTGACCTTAAAGTCCCTGTTCTGATATTAGTTGCGGTAAGTAGACTTGTTTTTATATAGCCGCCTACAATAATTGTATTGTCCAATAAAGCAGCTGATACTAAATTATAATAGGCTAAATCACTTACAATATCAGCAGTATGGTCAGCATTGGTCGGAGGCTTTGTCCCTGTTATAGCTGCGTAGGCAATACTATCTAAAGTTGCCAAAGCTCCAGCGTCCGTTAAATTAGCTATACCAGAACCACCTATTATAGTAAGACTGCCTTTTAGAGATAAGTTACTACCATCCCATTTTAGATATTGAGTATTAGTCCCGATATGCAGTTTATATTTGTCTACATTATAACCCATCCAAAAACCAGCAGTGGCTCCACCATAAGTTTTCCCGGTTGAGCGAATATAACCAGCGGTATTTAAGGTTATATTCCCTGCTGTGATAGTTCCTAAATCTGCGAATATAGCGGCAAGGTTGGTTCCATATATTTGAGCTGCAGTAATACATTTAGCCACAAGATCATTAGCCCCCGTTTTATTGGGAGCTATACTATCAGCAGTAGGGGTAGAGGTAGCTCCTTCTGTCCCCGTTTGAGTAAAAGCTTTAATTCTATATCGATAATATTTTGTATAAGTCAGAAGTAAATCAAGCCACATATAAGCATCTAATCTAACCCTCTCAGTCCATTCCCCAGTCCAGGTAGTACCATCATCGCTTTCCTGTCTTTCCACCGCATAACCGGCAATATTGCCTTCGGTTGCTCCTGTCCAGGTAATTTTAATTCCCGCAAGTATTGCAGTCGCCACCGCCCCACTCACTTGATCTGGGGTCTCGCTGTCGGTAGCAGTAACCTGCGTAATCTGGGAACTCCAATTGCTTCTATTTCCGTATATATCTACTGCACGGATATATACTTCATACTCAATATTTTGTTCTAACCCAGTCCAGATAAAACTGATATCAGTAATAGTAACCAGCCCAAAGTCAGAATAAGCAGTCTTTTTATATTTTAATTCATAATGGGAAAAATCATCTTCGGTGTTAGCATTCCATTCCGCTTTTAGCCAGGCTAAACTGGCCTGAGTAATCGAACCCATTCCTGTAGATAAAGCCAGTCCGGTAGGAGTATCTGGAGCAGTGGTATCCCGTTTTAGGCTTTCGCTACTTTGATATAATAAACTTAACAACAGATCTTCTAAACCCTTTAATTTAGTGGCAATAGTAACATTATAAACATAATATATAACTTCTCCGCCTTCTACTGATCTATATGGTATTTCTGCATCGGCAGCCGGTTTATATCCTATAGTGGCAATAGTTGCCGGTTTGTAAGGTTCTTTAGCCTCTTCAATAACTACATCAACCCTAATCAATTCTACCCTGTATATAAGAAAGTCCTGGTTAATATCTCTTTTGGTAGAGCTTAAAGTTATGATTTGACCGCTTCTAACATCACTTTGATTAGTTACAAAAGTTCCCTCAATTACCGGATCAGCATTTTGTAATAAATCAGCTTTCGCCCTATCAATAGCCCATTCCTTAGTATCTATATTATTATCAGTTATACAAAATTCATGAATACCATCCCCGCCTTCAATAGCTTTTACCGCATCGATAGAATCCTGGTCATCCCAGCGAATAATAATGGGCTCATCGGCCCCATAGGTAATTACAATTTCATCGCCATCGGCAGGGGTAGGTGTAGAAGTCCCTAACGATAAAACTTTAGTAGTGGCATTTAACATAAAATCATAATCATCGGGGTTATCTACTCCATCCCAACCTACCGTTTTGGCCACGTCATTTAAAGTTGCAGAAGGGGCCGGCAAAGCATTGGCCTGATATTTGCAAGTCCAGGTTACAGTTGAGCCATCCCCGATAAATAATTCGGTAAAATCAAGGGTTTCATATTTTGAGCTTTTTATATATACCCGGTTTCTTAGCTGGGATATATCAGTATTGATGATTAGATCTTTATAATATTTTTGGTCATCATCCAATTGGAAAGAGGCCGGATAATCGGTTTTTAAAAAGAAATAAATATCTTTATCATAATCGATATACCATTCGTAACCGCAAGTTTCTGCTATTTTAGTTATAGCTTCCGATACTTGAACATAATCGAAGGATATTCTGGTTATAGTGGGGCCATCGCTAACGTTGACATAAGTAAAACCGGTAGTATATTTATCGATAATATCTTTAATAATATAACCACCAGTTTTATCTGAATATGATTCGATAACTAATTTTTTATCTAAATCCCGGGTATGATCTATACATTCTACTTGATCTTTCAAGAGATTGGGATTTAAAAAATCTTCTTCTTTAGTCAAGATCCTTCCCGAAAATAATTTAGTAGAGCCTTCTTCGATTAAGACTGATTCTCCATCAGTAGGGGCTAGGGCTATATCATTACAAATAAAGGCAAAAGAAGCAGAATTGACCCGATTGGTAAGTTCATCAATTATGCTTAAAGATCTTGCGTCAACATATTCAGTGCGATCCACACCCGCGATTTTAACTGTTATCCCCATTAGTGCCTCCGGTTAAGATTTATTTTTCTCAATATTTCATTGCTTACCGTCATAGCCAATCTTCTAGTATCTACCTCATCAGATATTTTATTATCGTGAATGTCTACATATATTTTAGTTTCACCAAAACTGGTTGAAGTAATATTTGAAGTCCCTACCGGTCCACCACCGGCAAAGGCAGGGACCGGGGTAGGCATCCCACCTACAACTGCAGCTATTAAATTACTGGGGATCGCCCTAAATTTTTTAATAAAATCAGTCATGGGTTTGGCTATTACATATTCCCCTAGGGTTAATCTGGCCGGTATAGTATCAGCCACCCCACCAAATTGAAACTTTTTAACCTGACCGCCCATATCATAACCTACTCCACCGCCTTTTTCCCAGCCAATACCTAACCAGGGAAATAGCCAGGAAAAGGCTGCTAATACAACTAATTTCGCTATCATTGCAGCCACTGCTTTAATTAAAATATCCTTTAATCCTTCCCAAAAATTAGACCAACTCCACTCAAATTCTTCCGACCCGGTTAATAATGCTTCTATGGCATTGGCTAAATTACTTTCAAGATAACCCACGATAGGATCAACAATGTTAGACTTAAAATCATTCTTTAGATTTTCAAATATGCTCATAATACCAGTCGATAATGTCTCTACAGGTTCATATACTAAAGGTAATCCATCAGTTATTCCTCTTCCGAGCTCCCCTGGGATATTCATTCCCCATTTATGAAGATCTTTTAACGGACCATACTCAATCGGTGAACGACTTCTAATAGGTTTGGCTATTGTCTCAACAACCCCATCCATTGCTTTTTCTATTCTCGGATTACCTGCTGCCAGTCCATTACCAAGGGCTTCTGTAATCTTCTTTCCCCAACCCTTAACCCAGTCAATAAGTTTATTAAGTCTTTCAAAGCCAGCTATAACAAAATCTATCATAGGCTGTATCTTTCCAAGTATTTTATCTTTTAAATCAGTAAAGAAAGCCACTATCTTTTCTACAAATCCACTAACATATTCAACAATTTTATCCCAGTTTTTCCAGATTGCAATTATGGCAGTAACCGCGATAATAAGTAATCCGATTGGGCCGGTTGCCACTGTTCCTATTAAAGCTATTGCGGGAGCCACCGCACTAAAAGCAGAAACTAACATCAGGATTGGCCCACCTACTGCAGCAGCAACTCCCACCACCGCAGCCACTTTCGTTATTGTGGCAACCAGTTCAGGGTTTTCTTTAGTCCAGGCAACAACCTTGCCTACTATTTCAGTAACCTTTTCTATTAGGGGAATAACCGCCGGGATTAAAGTATCTCCAATGGTCCTACCTGCACCAGCCAAAGATCCTTTTAAATCGGTCATCCTATCGGTAAATTCGGCTGCCTTAGTGGCTGCTTCGGTAGACATAGTTATACCTAATTCTTTGGCCTTATTCATTAATTCATCTATACCACCCTCACCCTCTTTGAGTAAAGGTAATAATTGAGGGCCGGCTCTTGCTCCAAATAAATCCATAGCAAGGGCTGCCTGTTTTGTAGGATCTTCAATAGCCGCTATTTTGGTAGCTGCCTCTTTCAAGACATCAACCGTACCCCTTAAATTGCCTTCTGAATCCATAACAGCAATATCTAATAATTCAAAGGCTTCCATACCCTCACCGATTCCCATTGAAGCGTCATCCATTACTTTGGTTAGGCCTTTTAAACCTTTTTCTAATGTCAAAATATCTGTTCCGGATATATCTGCAGCATAAGCCAGGGCTGATAAATCCTCTACTGCCACCCCAGTCCGTAAGCTCATCTTGTCAAACTGATCACCGACTTGAGCAGTTTTGGTTACAATAGTGGCAAATGCAGCAGTAACTATCCCACCAACAACCGTTGCAGCCTTACCGATTTTCCCTATTTTTTCAGAAAAACTGGTTACATTTTTACCTGACTTATCTAATTCACCTTTTAATTTTGAGCCATCACCTAAAATGTTAACCCATATATCAGTAGCCAATCTACTTTTTCACCCCCACAAAAGCCAAAAATGCCCTATAGAAAAGCATTTTTAACTCATATACTTCAAGAGCATCTTCCATTATCCAATCTAGATCATTCGGGGGAATTTCCAGAATATCTCTATACCCGTAACTATAGGCAAAAGATAGGATCTTAGTTATTTCCCGGAATCCCCCGGCCTGAAATATTTTTTTAACCCAGATATTTGAACGATTGCCGCCTGTATCCTTTCAAATTCACTAACGTCAATCATCTCTTCAAATTGATCTATGGTCAGATCCTTTGCTTCCGGATTCCATTTTTTAATTACAGTCAATAAGGTATAAAAACTATAATCATAAGTGGCAATATCGTCATCTTTCTTTAATTTCTTTTTTTCTATGTTCAATTTCTTGATATTCAGCATAGAGAGAGGTTTTACTATATATTCTTTGTCCCCTATTTTAACCGGGGAAGTATAGACTATATCTTCAACTTCCTTTTCTTTGGCCGGATTATAGCCATCTTTCCCGCCTACAACTTTTAATCCTTCAAGTTTAGGTTTTTTTTCAATATCTTTTTTATTTTTAGACATAATACTCCTTCCTTATTATTAGATAATTATACAGAATACCCTCAAAAAACGACCCTGCATACCCTATATAATGAAATTTTAAACTACCGGTTATCTTTACCTTAATACCCGGTTTCAAGGTTAATTAAGGTAATTTTATAAGGATATCCTAAACTTGCATCGTATTTTGCCTTACCGGTAACCCCGCAGACTATCGGTCCTGGTCCTGACATATTAATAGGATAAGTCAGGTATCTAAATTTAGGCATATCAATTATTAGAGTATAATAATATCCGGCTTCACATTCTGCCCCCACAAATTTAACCTGGAAGGCCTGTTCCGTACCGAGTATAAATTTATCGTATTCGGTACGATCTACAAAATCGATACTAAAGTTAACCGGTATTTCTCTAAAACCACTTCTAATAATTTTTCTCAATATAGCAGTATTATTTAAGGCATATTTTCCTACACATTTATTATCATAATTTATCCCAAAGGTATTTATATCATTGTTAGGAGATCCAGCTATACTAATAACTGCCTGCTCCCAGGTAAAAGGATCGGTAGTTTCAAAAGATGGAGCGGTCTTTGGTGTATCGCCTAAATTCTTAGCAATGATTCCATTGGTAGCCTTTAAGATTTTATCAGTGGTAGAGAAATTTAAAGCCAGGGTATTAACTATTGCCCCTAAAAACTGGAAGGCATCCCCTTGATCCCGGTAAACCTCTAAAGTATAAGGGTTAATCGGACAATCTGCATGAAAATCAGTAGCCTGTCTGGGAATAAATACGTGCTGTTTAGCATTGGTGGCATCACTGGTAACCAATCTTCTTACATCATCAATATTAATAGTAAATTCCCCTTTATCGGTGTGCATTTTAATTCCAAGACTGATTACTGCGTCAAAATTGGTCATAGTTCCCAAATTTATAGTACATTCCTTTTCAACCCCAGCAGTTAAAGCAGGGATATCAACCGATTTTAAGGTAGTACCTTCAACCCCGCCACAATTGGCCAATTCACTAAGCATAAAGACTAAATCTCCGACAGCACAGTCAACAGATGACTTTATCCAAAACTTTATATGAGTATCTAGGTGCATATCGGTTAAAGTCACTACTTCGGTGGCTAAAATAGTATCAGCAGCCACTCCGGTAGTAACCTGTAATTTGACTGATTTAGTTCCTTTTTTGAACCAATTAGCATCTATACCGGATATTACTCCGCCATCCACCGATTCATCAAAGGCATCCTCACAGTCCTCTAATTCTGTTTCTGCTGTACCTGCCGGGGTAGCCCCTGCCGGCTCATTAATGGCACTTCTTAATAAATGGCCCAAACTTGCGGGATGTACTTCCACAACAATATTACCAGGAAAAGCCTTTTCTCCTTGATAAGATTTTGGCTCATCAAGTATTCCCCTTTGGGCTGCAGATAAAACTTCTTCGATGTTCGGGATCAGGGTTTCAGAAACAAATGGTAAGAAAAAATCATTATCCCCTGCTTCCTTCTGTCCCCAGATTAATTCTTTTTTAATTCCTATGTGTCCCCTTGCTCCTTGTCCCATTATTTTTCAGCTCCTTTCTTTTTAATTTTTTAACTTTTCTTTTTTTCTCTTTTACTAAATCAAAATAGCCGGATTCTAAATATTTTTTTGCCTTTGATTCATCATCAGTTACTACAAATTCATTAGGTTTAAAAACCCCCAATCCGACTACTTCTAATTCAGTTTTTCGATTATACTTCAATATCATAAGATCACCTTCTCTTTATTCCCTGGTTACAAAATCTTGCCTTAAAGTTATTTGCATATCAATCCCTACTCCCCTAAAAGGATAAGAATCAAAATCAAATCTGGTATTCGGGAAGCTAAAGTATAGACATTCTCCATCTAAATCGATATGAGCACCCAGGGCTTTCTTAATATCGAAATTAACGTCAAGTATTCCTTTGGTGGTGGCATCCCCGACTATCTGTTTGTCCACATCATAAATTTTTATATAAGCCCAGATAGTAATAGTAAAATTTATCTCCATTTTGTGGGGCATGGTTACCGGCTCTTCCGGGGCATTGGTAGGCTCCAAGATAATACAGGGAAAATTATTAACTGGAATGTTTTCCCTGGTCCCGGAATAGACAATTTTAATATAAGGACTTAAAACAGTATCCTCTTCTAAAATAGTTTTAATTTTATTCCAGATATCCTCTAATTTCATCTTGTTATTTCCTCTAAATATTCAGTGAAGATATTAACTATATTCTTCTTATCATCTTCCTGAAAAAGTAAAAACTTACGCTGGGGTATTTTGGCTGTTCTGGCTTTCTGGTGAACGTGCATAGCAAAAACATCTTCCCCTGTGCCCGGATCAACCCAATGTAAAGCCCTCGCTTTTACCGGAAAAATATCCCTAGCCGGTATCTTAATCGAACCGCCTTCCTGGTGTATCTTCATATAACTAACCGGAGTTCCTATCTGTACTTTCTGATTAGAAACTACTTTATAGACAATAGAGCCTTTTCCATGTCCAGTATCCTGTAAAATCTTAGCTCCTTTTCCTTCTTTTCTCCGCATAGCTATAGTCATGGGGGAAAGCGGGGCCCACCTTTTAGGTCTGCCCTCTGCTCTAAAGTTTTTATCGATAGAAGCAAGCATTAATATGCCACACCGCTTTAAAGGAATTCTAAGATCCTTAGCTTTATTCCCGGCTTTTTTTAATAGAGCTTTTACCTTCTCATCATTTTTGATTTCATAACTGATCAATGCCCCGTTAGTCATCGGCCAGATCCTCTAATTTATCAGGATCGGTTTTCCAATTAGTCTCATCCCTCTCGTCAAAAGTCCGTTTATAATCTTTGGTACTCGATTGAACAGCCCCTACTTTTAAAGTAATCCCTTCGATCTGTTTCTTGCCCTCGGCAATTTGTTTAAGGATATCTTTGGCCTCTTTATACCGGTCAATCCACTCATTGGTACTCGGCATTTTACCGGAATATAATCCCCGCATAACATAATAGGCTGCAATATCCTCGGATAAAGATTTTATTATAGCCGGTACAGTTTCCAAAGCATCAATGGCAGTCAATAGATCAGATGAAAAAACTGCTCTTATTTCTGCATCTGCCTTTATAATCGATTTTGTAATTAAACCTGAAGGCACATTCCCGGTTGCCATATTTATATTTATTAATATGTCTGAACTTTCACAAAAAGCCATCTATTATTCCTCATTCTTTTTTTATCTTAATTGAATATTTTTCACCATTGACAATGATTATTAATTTTTCATTGTCTATAATCATATTCTCTAAATTACCTTCATTAGATATAATATCCATAAACGCTTCGGGTATCCAATTAATAAGTCTTACTTTAATAATAGGGTTATTGCTCATAATATTTTCTTGGGGAGTTTAAGGCACTCCCCAAACCTGTTAATTTTTAAGATGCAACAGTAAGTGCTTCTCCTTCAGTAGTACCATATATTTTTAAATCCGTAGAATTGCTAGTAAAAGTGCCTCTAATGTGCGATTTGTACAATTTGCCAACAGAATTAGCAGCCAATGTTACATTTCCTGGGAATACTGAATTGTGAGCATAAAGATGTCCGTTTGCCGGAATTGTTAATCCCATTGCTAAACCAGAATAAGAATTTCTTAACCAATATCTGACAACCCCTGCCGTACAGGTAAGAGTAGGTTCTTGACGTTGGACATAAGCACTAAGAATATAATAGGTCATCATTTCATCCATGTCGACAGGTTTATTTTCAGAGGTATCTACAACCAAGACGGTCGTTCCCGGTGCACCCACAAGATCAAATATTTCTCTATAACTCTCACCACGAATACCACAAGAGTAAACATTTGTAAGTGCAATACCATCAAGAACGTGGATTGAACCATTCTTCCAGAAAAATCTGCCAGCATTATTAACCGTTAACATAGTTTTCCCAGTATGTCCTGTCTCGGGGCCACCATTACTAAGCAAACAATCTTCAAATACACATTCTTTTTGTAAAAAGTGTGTATTAGCATTTGCACCCAGAAAATTAATCGGGTCCCAAAAATCAATACCTTTAACATACAAATAATGTAAGTGATCATTGTTGGAATTACACTCAAGAGCATTACCAGCTCCAGGATGTATAATCACGCTATGCGGTCCACCCATTGCCATAAGAGAAATATTACATAATGCAGTGCTGTCAAGATCTACGGTTTCGACATAAGTCCCTGGAAAGATCATAATTGTATATGCTAAAATATCAGAATTATCAGCTTTGGCAATAACTGCCTCTATTGCTTTACCTATACTTGCGAAAGGATAACTAAAAGAGCCTTTCCCGTTGATGTCATCCCCACCTTTGCTGACATAATAAGTATTATCAGAAACATCATAGGTTTTTATGTCTCCTCTTCCATATACATCACCTTTAAATACGGCTTTTCTATAAAATTTATCAATTCCCATAATATTAAATCTCCTTTCGTTTTAATCTTTTAAGAGGGGGGCAATTTACTCCCCCCTCCGTTGTTATATCTAAGTTGTTTAAGTTATACAAGCTTTCATTAAATAACTACAATCTACTGCAACTAATTTTTCATCGACTATCATAGAAGGCTCGAACCAATCACTATGTTTGACTTCTAATCGAGCCCTACGAACTTTATTTGTTCCAACTTTAAAGGTATAGCCCATAGAGAATTTTTTGATTCCAGGTCTAGGTTCCACATAAGCAAGTAAGGCATATTTGCCCCAGAGATAACCATAAACCGCAGTCTGACCCTCTTTTTTGGTATTATAACCAGCAGCACCGATTATTACCTTATCCACTTCAAATATACTGGCCATAAGTTCAGGGGTAACTACGCCCTTCTGGACATATTTGATCCGATCCAAAATATCGGGATGGTGTTTCAATTGGTCATAGACCTGCACCCCCAATAATAGTGTATTCGGATATCTGAATATCCTGCTGTGGATATCCTGTTTCCCAGTTTCGATATCACTTATAGGATCAGAATCAGCATATACATTCCATTTGGTAGAAATGGTAGCACCTTTTGTCATCAATGCCCCGGTCAATAAATTAGCTATCCTTTGTTCTTGTGCAAGTTCAATAATATCAGTTAAAAATTCTACGGTATCTACCGTTAAATTTAAGGGTTTATCAGCGTTGTCCTTTTCTCGATCATCAATTAGATCGTTTAAAGCGTGTTCTTCGCACTGATAAGTCCCGGTGGTTACTTTCCAATCGACTGTTTTTGATTCGGTTTTAGGTGCTCTTAATGTATTGGGAACTCTAAACCGATCAGCCTTAGAATCATATTTATAATATTTATCGCTTTCTTTTTTAACCGGCACAACCGGCATTAATTGCAATCCTACATAGGCAGCATTGCTATATTTTTCGGAAATATTACTTAAAATTGCGTCAGTATGAACGTTTGCAACATCTGGCATTTATTTTCAACTCCTTTCTTTTATTTATTCTTTATTATTATCCTACGAATGCATTATATAAAAAGTGAACGATTAACACTTCAATTATATCGTCAGCAAGAGTAGCATTTTCCAAAGCTATTCCCCCGACAAAATCTACATTGGTAGTGGTAGCCAATCCTTCACTATAACTTACTTCTTGATCGGAAGCAGTTAAAAAATCACCTTCATTACAAGTGCCACTCATTACCAATTTACCTGTACCCAATACTCTAACCCGGGCAGCCTTATCCTCGGCATCTGGAGCATTCATTAATATACCGATAATTGTATCGGTACTTGCAGTACAATGCTCAACTTTACCGTCTGCATCAAGTTTTACAAAATGGTATTGATATAAAGATAAATCTTCAGCGGCCTTAAAAGTTATGTCTAAGACACTAAGATCCTGAGACATTATTTAACACCTCTCTTCAGCTAATTATTATTTTATTAATGATTATTTTTTCTTTTTTTCTTCTGTATCTTCCAGAACGGCCAGGACAGCATCTCGATAGGATACATCTTTATGCTCATCCATGTACTTCTGGACCTTCTTCTCTTCTGGGGTTGATTTATCTTTATCCTCATCCCCTTCCTCTTCGCCCTTGCTTAATTCAGCAAAAATGGAGTCAGAGAAATTAGGTTGAAGTTCGATAAATTTTTCCAGTAATTCCCGCTGTGAAAGTTTAGTCTCTTTGTCATCTACCGTAAACTTGATCTTCTTTTCATCAGAAGTGGACTCTACAAGAGCCATTAAAATATCTTTCTGTTTAGGTAGAAAACGAATGTCTTTTTCGGAGCAGTGATCATCAATAAAGGTTTTTATCTCGGCTTCTCTTTTTTCCTTAGAGATTTTGCCTAGCTTATCTTCTGCTTCTTTGGTCTTTTTCTCTTCGGCTTCAAACTTTTCTTTAAATCCCTTGGCCTCTTCCTTTTCCTTATCTGATGCTTCCTTCTCCTTCTCAATTTTCTCGTAATCTTCCACTGCGACAAATTTCTTACCTTCTACTTCAGTGATCTTAATTCCGTTTGGCATGATATATACCTTCCTTTCTTTGGATTTTTCTATATGTGGTTGCCCCGGTCCAGGCCTCTCAACCCTTCTCATTTGGCCACCACATTCAGGACATTTTATTTCATTACAGTGTTTATCGCTGGTCATTTTATAACCACATTTAATACATTCACAATTATATTTTTCTACTTTTTGATATATAATTAAATTGGCATCCTCATTAAAATCATATAAGGCAGCAATATCTTTTAAATTGGTTACCGCCGGTAAATCAGCACCTAAAAAAGCTATGGCTGAGAGGACTTTATTGTATTTCTTTTTGGTGCTGGGCTCTGTGTAACCGGCCAAAATCTCACTTGATATCCTCTTATATGCCCCATTTTTAATTAATTGATATAAAACCTTAGGCACTTCCTTTATATCTACTAAAATTTTATCCCCTGCCCTCTTCAACTTTGTAATCCAGCCACCAGCAGGTAATCCTGTTCTCTGTAATAGCGCTTGTTTATCGTCATGACCCAGTTTTACTTTAGGTTTTAGTTTGTCAATTATTTCATTAGTGCCATTTACAATATCATTAAGGTCTTTATCGGTGATTTTATTACCCTTCCATACTCCAATACCAAAGACCTCAACATCTTTTAATTCATAAGTCTGGGAATAAGCTTCCCACATTGCCAATTCCAGAGTGCTTAAATTCCCCTGGGTTTCAGTTTTAACCCAGTTACCCTCTTTATCCTTTTTCCAACCTGCTTTTTTAAGACCGGCCCAGGCTGTGGCATTAGCTAAACCTTCCCTGTCGGCTCTATCTTTGTACTGCTCGTAAGCATTATTATAAATATCGATCCAGGTTTTCTGGGCATCAGCCGGTAAACCTTTTATCCCTTCCGGGATATCACTCGGATACTTGTAAGGCATATAACTCAACTCCTTTTACATTTATAAAATTTTTAGGCTTTATAGCCATAATTTTGGCCTTATCTCCTTTAGATATAGGAGTAAATTTCTCATATTTAGTTACCGGGACCAGAGTTCCCCTGCACTCATAATGATTGGGTGGTTTTACCCTGGCTAAATCAGGATCGCCCTTTTCAAATACCTGGCCATCCAACCGTTCGCATATCTCGGTAGTCCGATCATCCATAACAGAGGAATAGGCTACTGCCGGCACAAAATCCCCTACATCCGGATCGTTCATCATGGCCCAGCGCCCCTCATTATAGGCATCGCTAAAATTGGTTCTTACTACATTTTCAAGGTGCCAGGGAGTTAATTCTCTCCCGGTTTTTATCTCTATCGCAGTAGTCCCGATATATTCTTTAAAAAATCCATCCAATTGAAACATTATCTCTGAGGTAGTAGTCCCGCCTTTAAGACCGTTATATAAGATCGCCCTTGCTTCTTTTAAGACATCATCTCTTATCACTCCAGCAATCCAGAAGGATTTATTATTTAAATACTGCAGAGCCTTTTTAGGTGGCAACCCAGGGACTATATCAATAAATTTCATTTTACCCAGTTCGCTGTTTACTTCTTCCCGGCCATATTGCCATAAATCTCTTAGGTATTCCTGTATTTTATTCTTTAATTCTCCGACATAAGATAATTGTATTTTTTCAATCTGGGAAGCTGAATTAGTTTCAATGATCTTCTTTCTTAAGATATCTTTTTTAAGAGCTTCCTTCTGTTTATTTATAATCTTTATAAGTTCTTCTTTAGCTTCTGCTTCCCAATTATTTAAATTTTTAATTATCCTGGTAAAATCACATTTTTTTTCATACTGGTTAGTTTGCCTTTTTAACCCGGCTTGATAATCTTCTGCAAAGCCCCCGCCTTTAGGTTTGGGTTCAGGTAAAATTATCCCTTCTTCTTTGGCTGGGATCTTAAGGAATTCCCGGACCCACTCCTCTTCCGGATTAATCAGGCCACCGTCAACTAACATTTTAGCAATTTTAGCCTTTGCTTCCTGATCATCTTTTATAAGTGATTCAAATTTAAAATAAGGATATTTAGGATCTGGGAAATTAAAATCTATCAACCGCTTTATGATCTGTTCCCGGACTATGGTATCTTCAGTTTCGCCTCCTAAATAATCAAGTATGTAAATAAAGATATCAAAATGAGTTTTAGAAAGAGCCCAACTTCCTTTTTCCCCGGTATCCATTAAAAGAGTCCCCACCAGTAAAGCCCGGGAAATCATGACATTATTGGTGTCAAAGGCTGATTTATATCCTGCATCGCCTCTTCTAACAGCCTCTAAAAGTTCAGCTTCTAAACCTTTGGGCATTACTATTGCAGTATCGGTTTGAATGGTTTTTAATATGTCTAAATATTCATCCTGTTTATTCTTGGGAGTACCGGTTTCATAACGACCTATTACAGTGGGCTGGCCAAACTTTTCTAAAAAGATATTCCAGAATCTTTGTACAATATCATTAGAGAAATAATACCGGTAGGCTGCCCTAAAATCAGACTCACCATATAAGCTGTCCGCATCGTCATCATTGGGATTGTAGGCAAAGAGGATAAATTTATTGACAGGCAAGTGTGTATTATAACCTTCAATCAAGCCTTTTTCTTCAATATTGCCATGTTCATCACATTTAAACATATAATTTATAGCTTTCCGGACCTTGATATTATCAATCCCGATCATCCCTTTAAATTCTCCACTGGGAAGGACCTTATAATTAATTTCAGCCACTGAAAAACCGTCACGCATAGCATTCCAAATTTTGAGCAGGGTATTATTTACATTACCCTTCATTTCAGAAAAACAATGCTTAATAAATTCAGCCTGTTTTACTGCATCTGGATCGTCCTCATTTTCCGGCCTGATATCCCAAGGAGTAGATAATCGAGCATGCTTCTTTAACATAAATACAGCCTTAACCTGGCCATCTCTTCGTTGCATTTTCCTATATATTTCCAATCCTTTTTTTTCTACCAGGTCATCAGGATTGTAGATAGGAAGATCACCAATTCCCCAAATATCATTTTTAGAGCGGGATATTTCACCCATATCCGGTTTAGCTAATTTCTTTATGTTATCTTTAATATTTTGAAATATATTTTTAAAATCCATATATCTCCTTTAGAAATAAAAAAAAGAGAGCCAGTAAGAAGCTTTTAGGTTTCTCAAAACTGGCTCTCTAAAGTGGAGCTCTATAAACAATATTTATTTTTTTTCAGAATAGCACAAAATTATTTATTAGTCAAATCATTTTACTTTACATAACGCTAATTATAGGCTAACAATTACCAATCCTGGTTAGAAGTCGCCCTTTTCCCTGCACTTCTTCCTTCAATTATAAAACTATCCTCTAACATGTCAGGCATTAACTCATACACCAGCCAAACTAAAGCATCGAGACGATCTGGGGATTTATCCCCTGGCACCCACTCACAAAGTTGATCTTCTAAATCCGGGAAGTTCCCCACGTGGTGGATTTTATTTTGTTCATATAAGGCACTAACTGGTTCAGCTCTCACATATTTACCCCGGGAAGCCCTGACGCTCTTATATGAGATATTTGCTTCAATGGACCTTATAACATATTCAACCATATCACCGCCATTATTTACTTCTCCTACTATTCGATCCGCCAAAAGTTTATGATAAGCGGTTACCGCGGCATTGCCCCATTTATCCGGACTTCCCTTTATGGTGGCATCTTCTAAAATCCATACGTGCCTGTCCTCACTTAAACCGCCTCCAATTATCCCGGTTTCAGAGGACATAATATTGTCAGTAGCCTCTGGATCGATGGCAATTGCAATCCTGATTAATTTAGGCGCTTTATTTCTACGATTATTTTCAATAATCTTCCTGGTCCATAAAGCATTAGGGTTATCCTCTAAGATCTGTCCATGAATCTCTTGCCTCCCCAATCTTGTACCTTCATATTTTTTAATTACATAATCAAAATATCTTTGAGGTAGATTATCCTTATTCTCGTAAGTACTGCCAGTAATATCTATAGTATCGGGGTCATCTTTCAATTCTTTAATTATTGGAATAGGTCTGGGAGTAGTGGTAACTAAAATTCTTATATCCTCTCTATTTCTCAACCCAAATTGAAGATTATTCCATACCGCTTGAGGATGCTTGAATTTGGCCAGTTCATCTATCCAGGCAATATCATGACTTGGCCCCCTTACCTGGTCTGGCTCATCCCCTGAATAAATAGTCCCCACACAACCATTAGGCCAGGTTACTCTTCTTTTGGAAGATTCATATGTGGGCATAAAATCAGGTCTTGAAACTTTTAGTATTGAAGCAGGCCCCAACTCTACCATTATATCTCTGGCGTCTGCTTTAGTTTCTCCAATTAAAGCTATATGTTCAGCTCCCTTTTTAGCCTGACTTATAACATATTCTGAACCTGTCCGGGTCTTTCCCCAGCCCCTTCCGGTTCTGATCAGCCAGGTCAACCAGTCTCCGAGTGGCGGTAATTGTTTCGGCCTAGCCCAGACTTCCCAATCATATAAGATATCTTCGGCTTCTTCTTCGGTCAGGCTATTTAGTAATTTGTCTCTTTGCTCTTTTGGCAATAAGGCTATCGATTCTTTCAATGAGTTTCTTTTTGGCATCGATAATCTTTAATTCTCCTTCGACTTTTATATTATGTTTTTCAGAGGGATATATCCCCATCAACTTAGCTTCCTCTTTGGTTATTTCAAATACTAATCCTAAATCAGCGATATCAACCGTCTTTTTATTATCTCCTCTTCCTATGATAACTTTTTTATTATAGGCTTTATCTTTTAAATCCCTCAATTGAGATATATGATAGCCCATTCCCGCCCTTTTCAAATTCTTAAAATATTTTTGCCATTCTTTTTTTGCTGAATTAATATAATTATAGGCTTGCCGCTTTTCCAGACCCCAGTTTTTTGCAATGAATTGCAATATAAAACTCATCGGTTTTCTTCTTAATAATAAGCTAACCTGATATATCCTTTTTTGTTTTTCTACTTTGTCTATTTCAGTCCTTTTATTCATTTATCTCCAATTATCTTTTGAAATAAAAAAAGAGCTACCATTCAAAGAAGGTTTTAAACTTCTTAAAAAATGGCTCTCTTATTTGGAGCTCTACAATATTCTATTTTAATTATATCACTTGGATTTAATTACTTCAAATATCTAATATAAGTTAAATAGGAATCAAAATATAATAATTAATTTTCAGTTTCACTCCTTTAATCTCACAATTATTTTATCCGGATTGTGATAATCGACTATATTTATCGCACCGCAACGGTCTTTCGAGCATCTAATCTCTATCTCGGGGCCCCCTTCCTGATGATCTTTACTGATAGAAAAGAAGAGAGGCCTGCCGCATACTACACATCTTATTTTTATCCTTTTCATTTTATATCGCTTGCCCCTTTTAGTCAATTTACTCCCACCCAGGAATCAACTTGCTATATTTCTCCATTTCTTTATAGCTTAGTATTTCCTCAAAATCTATTCCCAGATTATCACATAAAAATTCAATCATTTCTCCATTAGCTTTATCCCTTGCGTATTTATCCGGTATTATAAACTTCAACCTGGCAAATTCTTCCGGATAATATTTTTTAAACCGACTTAATTTGGTTTTATCCACTGACCTAAACCAGCCTTTAACCTCATATAAATAATAGTAATCCTCGTAATATAATATAAAATCCGGTTTATAATATCTCTGTCCTCTTTTTATTTTATTAAAGCAATACTCGAAGGGTTCATATTTCCAATTGCATTTCCTTAGATTAAAATATCTGGCCACATTCGCTTCGAATTTTGACCTGAAATATTGTTTTAGATCTTTCCGGTAACCGCCTTTAGCTACTTCCATTTAATTATTCCCCTTACATCTTGCCTAATATTTTTAATGCAGGTTGAAAAGATTTCTCTAATTTGTTACCCTTAATTCTATTTTCTTCTTCAGTTAATAGTCTTAAATTAGTTAACGCCCAGCAACGTTTAAAATCTGGATTGTTAGACGTATTATAATTAAATGCTGATATAGGAATAATATGGTCGATGTGTAACTTTCCATCTAAAAAATCTTGCCATACATAACCCCGAGGCAATGTATATTTTAACCGTTTTATTAAATCAACTTTTGTATATCCAACGAGAGTTTCCCATTTTCTATAATTTTTCTTACCTTTTAAAGACCTGCGTATCTTACTGCTTATTTTGTTGTTAATATTAAGTTTTAAATCTGTTTTACGTTTCATATTTACATATTGCCTTCTTTGTTCAGAATTATTTTGACGATATTGTTTTCTTCGTTCTGATATCTTTTCACAATTATTTTTCTTATATTTTTTTTGTTGCTTTAATATTTTTTCGCAATTATCTTTATAATACTTCTTCTGTTTTTTTAATATTCTTTCACGATTTTTAATATACCAATTCCTATCTCGTTCTTTTTCTTTGTCATTTTTCATTCAATCACACCCCCCCCATCCTAAAACGTTTTTAGCCATATATGTATTTGATACAGGGTAAATATTTTAACCCACATCCAAACAATTGCACCTATGCTGGCAATAACAACTATTAACCAACCCCACTCATTAACTTTTTCTGCTTTTTTAACCGGGCTGCTAAATCCTTTAATCTGCTGGTTAGACCATCTTAATCTCACTTAATCACCTTCTCTTTTGGCTTCGGTAAGTATTTTTGCTCAAAATCATTCATTATTTTTTCTACATATCCATCATAACTATGATGTCTCTTACATTTTTCCCACATCAGCCGACACTTCTTGCCTTGTTGGAGTTGTGTTTCTATAATACGTATAGCTTCGTTTAATTTTGCTATATATTTATCAATTTCTCTATGAGGTAATCTTTCAATCCATATATAATCTTGTTTCTTTAAAAATTCTATCGCTTCTTTCATATTCATTTAATCAGTCCCTCCATACTTTTTATCTTTAATTCTTCTTCTTGTTTCTTTTTTTCGGCTCTTCTAATATTCTCTTGGAGATAAAATTTATTAGTTCCCTTGCGGGTTTTCGCTTCATAATTTTGCTGCTTTCTATTTTTCTTTTCTCTTCGTCTGGCCTTGAGCCATTTTTTCTTTTTTAGGGTGTTTAATTTTTTCATTTAATCATCTCCAATAAACCCAGAAATACGATATCCTTTTTGCCCCTTTTTGTGAGAATAAATAAGATCGCTTATTTTCTTATATTGATTTGGATTTATACGTTGCAGTCTTTCCCTCATATCCCGCCAAACGGTAGTTATAGATACTTTAAATTTTATAGCAGTAGTTTTTAAGATTTCATTATTCCGGAGCATAAACTCAGACTCATCAAATACCCTTTCCACGATAGTTTTAGAAAAATTGGATTTAATATTAACTTTGGGTTTCACAATTTATTTCTCCTTCTTTTTTAATTTTGGATCATTTAAGATAATTTTGATATTATTTACCCCGCCAGTTTCATTAATCTCGTGATGTTCTGGATACCATAAATCTATATATCTTCTCTCAATTTCAGATATTCGCTTTTCAAAATCTTCTAAAATTGGAATAATATAATTATTTGTGAAATTCTGCAAACCTAATCCCTCAAAAAAATTATCTTCATTATGTTCTTTTAATTCTTCTAAATTTTTACTCATTTGCAATTGCCCTCGACTTTTTTAATATATTTTGGACCAAAAACTTATCCTTCCCAGTTTCGACCGTATCAAAAAATTTTATATGCTGATTGTTTATCCTTGTATTCTCCTTCATTTTGGCTAGTAATTCAGGGCTGAATTCTCTCTTGGTTTTATTTTCTTTATGTTTTTTCCTACGATAATATGCTCTCCGTTTAACTTGTATTCCCCATTTTTTTAACCGCCGACAGATAGTAGTTTCCACCACTCCATATTCTCTAGCTATATTTAATATCCCAACGTTATCTTTATACATTTTAATTATTCTTTCCTTTTCGGCCTCAAATCCTAGATTAGTAAGATATTTACTCATTGGCTTTCATCTCCTTTTTTTTATCTTTCGTAATATCTAAAAAAAGATTTTTACTTTTAGTAATATTCTCTTTATTTTTTTTAATTTCAGTTTTGCTTAATTTCTTTATCATTCTTAAATCATTCTTAATACATTCTTGTTTGTGTTGCCCTGTTCTACCTCTGTTCGGCTTCTGTTCTAGCGCCTGTTCTACCTTCTGTTCTACCCCATTACTCTCTTTAGATTGATAAAGTTCATATTTTACAATAGTTATAACGATAAATCTGTTAGTACTTCTGATAGTACACATTTCGTCTTTTTCGAGAGCTTTTAGATAAGATGATGTCCTTTTGTATGTCCAGCCAAAAATCTTTTGGAGTTTTAATTTTGAAGTTAGAAATTGCCCTCTCTTTATCTCTATATATTCATTCCTAAAATTAACTACTCCAGATTTATGGTTAGCTTGGCTATAAAGATAACACCAGGCAAAACCATCACACCAGGGTTTTCTCTCTGATATCCAATGCCCAAACTGCGCCCTATACAATTTTACCCAGCCTTTATTCTTCATTTAAAATACTCCTAAAATAATTTATCTTAATTTTATAGCTAACTTAACATATAAATCGTTTAAATTTATTTTATCCAATTTTCTTCGTTCCCCTGGTGTAGTCATAAAGATATTATTCTCAATAGAATCACTTGTTAAATAGACACAAGTCATTATTGCTCTTATCTCTTTTTTAGTTAGATTTATTTTCATCTACCCCACCAACTCCAAACTCAATTGCTCCATTTCTTTCTGCCTTGCCTTCTCAGCCAGGCAATTCCTGTTAATATTTCTTGCCCTTAATAATATAGATATTCCTTTATGCCTTAACCGCTTATAGCATTCTAACCGTTCCGATTCCGTTTCATACCAATAATAGCCGCCAGCCGGAGTAGATAATATAGGATAGCCTTCATCAATTAATTCCCTCAATATTATTCGGGTTTGCCTTTCGGTTATGTTAATACCACCCCTGGCTATACATTCATCGGTTATCTGGTATTGGGTACGCCTGTTAGCCTCGCCGGTGTAGGATTTGATTATAGATAAAATTACAGCGTTGTTGTCAATCATTTGGCTTCGCTTCCTTCTTAATTTTTTGAAGAGCTTTTTTATACATTAAATTATTTGGATAATATAATTTTAATTCTTTTTTAGCTTTTTCTTTTTGTTCTTTAGTCCCATATTTTATTAGATAACGTACTTCTTCATATACCATTTTTCCCTCCTCTCCTTTTTTCGGGGACAGGTAAAATAGCCATAAAACCTGCCCCCGTCCTCTTTTAGCACTCTTATATAAAAAAACATCAAACCAAAATCAAAGGCATCACCTCCTTATTTTTTAATCGCTATATCTCTTATTTGTCCTATAGAAAATTTAACTCTTACAAAACCATTGCCATTTGGAAACATTTCTAATATTTCTAATACTTTTACTTTATAATTTTTCCCTCCATATTTTATTTTGATAGTTTGTCCCTCTTTTCTCATTTATTCACATCCCTTTTTATTATTTATGTAAGGCTAGATATATTAAAAATGCTATTACTATAATGCTTATAATAAAACCCCACATATTATGTATCCCCCTTTTTTATAGAAACAGATTAAATATTTATAGTATTTTTATAGTTCCCCTGCCATATCTTCCAGCTTATCTCTCGCTCTAAGCAAGCAACTATAAGCCATTTCAGGCACTACGAAAATAAATATTGCTATAACTATAATTATCCATTCGTAAATATTCTCTAATGTTTTCATTGTAGAAATACCAGATAAAACCACACCATTAATCCATAACCGATTAACCAATATATAAATTCCATATTATTTTATCTCCGGGAACATCTGTATCTTTTCCGGATAGATATCTTTTAGGCTATCTTTTAGATAAACCGGAATATTATTCCACTTACAATAATTTACTATATTCTCAATCCATTCCTTTTTTGGTATGATTTTCCCTTTCCTATTCCCGGTTTCAGCCCCCAGGATTATCCAGTCAATATTTGCGTTTGAAAGTTGCCCGGGATTAATGTATTCGAGGATAGGCTCAACCGACACAAAGGTTATATTGCAGCTTGTAATAAATAGATAAGGTATTCCTCTCTCAAAATCTTTTTCTCTTGTTATGGTTACTCCTAACCAGCAGTTTTTCGGGAAAATATATTTATCGTAAACTTCCGGATATCTTGTCAAAAATTGGAAAATATGTTGAGGATATAATTTTACTTTTTCCAATACTTTTTCTAACCATTCATCTTTCCAATAATAAATTTCACTCATTGAGCCTATAAATATTCGTTGAGGTTTTTTGGGAAATTTCTTATTAAATTGAGATTCTAAAAAAGTGGGTTTAAAATCTTTTAATCCGAATAAATGATCTCCGGTCCAGGCCCAGGTAGGATGTTTTCTCCAATAATGATTAAATTCAATTTCATACATTTGTTTCCAACGGAATTTTGCTATTTTTCGGGCATAACAATACTCACAATTATTAAGACATCCCCAAACTGGATTCCAGGTGGTATTACACCACCCAATTTTATTTTTCATTTTTATCTCCTTTAAAAAATTCTTTGCTGGACTTTAGCTATTCGCCTTTTGGCCATATCGATATATTCTTGTTTTATCTCAATACCGATAAATCTTTTTCTTTGCTTTAAAGCCACCAACGCGGTAGTCCCGGCCCCCATAAATGGATCTAAAACTATTCCACTTTCCCAACCTGCATTGCAACCACAATCGGAATAGCCTTTAAATTTATATTCTGCTGTGCAACTTGCCTTTTTATCTGGGGTTTCATTCATTCCTCTTTCTGCGTCGTGTTTATGTGGATGCCAGCTTTTGCCAAGTAATTTTTTATATTCTTCAGCTGGCTCTAATATCTTTACCCTTGCCTTACCACATTTCTTACAGACAAATTCAGGGCATCCTGCCTTAATCGGTATCTCAATTAGCTTTTCTGGATATACCGCAAAATGGGCTTCCGGGAATGGCTGAGTTGGGATAGTCCAGACACAACGCTTATTACGACCCTGTGCATAACCATCTACAAAAGCCCTTTGTGTTTTTATAGCGCCACCACTATTTTGCGCCCATTTACCGCCATATTCAGTTCTTGCTTTTGCCATTCTATTGAGGTCATAATCATTGCTTAAAAAATTCTCAAATTGCTGTTCAAACCAATAATCATGGCCAGTCCAGAAGGATACTTTAATTTTTCCTAATCCTTTACATCTCTTACATTTTTCTTGTTTTGTTATTCTGTGATATCTGGCCCTCGGGCTTCCCATATTTTCAGCATCTTCTTCATTTATTTTTGTTTTTCCACCAGTGCCCTGACATCTTGGGCAGGGTCTCCACTCCCAATCTTTCCCTTCTATTCCCTTGATTCCCGGTGGCTTTTTGCTTATACATTCCAAAGTTTTCTCATTAGTCCAGAATATAGCTTTATTGTTTTTGGTAAAGAAAAATAGGTATTCAAAATCTACCGTGAACCGGTCATCTGCACTTGCGGGCATACAATTCGGTTTATACCAGATAATTGTATTCCTCTTGATCCAGCCCCGGTTAGTCATTTCTATTGAAAATCGATAGGGGATATCTAATAAACTTTTAGCATATTGTTTTGGTTTTAATTGCTGCGGTACTTTTGCCCTAGTTTTGCTATCCGGCCATCCCGCATTTTTACCCTGAAAACCACCATAAGAATCGCCAATATTTACAAAGCAGGTCCCGTCTTTTCTTAATACTCTTTTGACCTCGTCGAAGATATCGCATAAGTGCTTTATATATAATTCAAAGGTAGGCTCGAGGCCCAGGCTACCCTTCCACGCCCCACATTTAATACAGAAGCAATTACCTTTATCATCAGAAGCCCCCTTATCCTTAAACCAACTTTCTTTACCGGGGTTAGTTTCGCCTGATTTATGTTTTAAAGTAATGGTTTTATTGCCCCATTCATGTTTACAATTTTTATCCCCATCCCATATAACCGGATTTACTCCATACTCTCGTAAGGACCAGTAGGGTGGGGAAGTTACCACACAATTAACTGATTCTGCCGGTAATTGTGGTAATATATTTAAAGCGTGTCCTAAGATTATGGTATTAATCATCTTTAGTTACGGTTTCCTTTTTGAATCTTTTTATAATTTCTCCTTCTTAAATATTCCAATAGCCTTAAAAGTTTAATATTGTTCTCTTTATCAAGTTCTCTTAATTCTTTTGCGGTTTCATGAAACGTATTCTTTTTTATTAAGACTTTAGGCATTACTTTTTACCCCCAAGCATTTTTTCGATTACTTTTTTCTTTATTTTTTCCAGTAAAGTTAAAGCGCATTTTCGGTGGTAAAGTCTATGATCATAAAAAACCATATTGTTTATACTAAGGATCTTTTTTCCACACTTGAAACATATCCAAGTAACCCCTTCCTGTAATCTGTATTTTTTCATTTTTTATCCTCCGGTAAACCTAGATAACATTTTTCGCAAATTATTTTATTCATTCCTTTTTTGGTAATACAGGCCACGGTTTTATCTCCATCTTTGAATTTACCACCACAAATAAAGCACTTTCTTTTACTCCAAATAAGTCTTGTTAAATCGGTTTTCATTGAGCATTTTACTTTAACAAAATGAGTAACCTCGATTTTAGAATTTATTAATTTCCTTTTAAATTCTTTACCTATTATTTCCATTATCCCCCTCCTATTACCCAAACCTCTATCGGATATTGAATTCCAAAGGCCCGGGATTCTTCAATTGTTTTTTTATAAAAATCTATATTACTGATATCAAAGGAAAGATCTTTAGCATCAGCATTTTTAAGGTATTTCACTTTAAAATAGCCAGTATCTTCAACCTTAAATAGGCCCTCGATAAATTGACCTTTCACATAAATTATTTGGCCTATCTTTAAGAATGAATTTACCTGGGGGTTACCGTTGCTATCTATATCAATATTTATAGCCACTATGCCTTCCCCAACCTTTATTCCAGTAGAAGTTATGCCGTCATTCCATACTTTATTAACGCAATCCTGGTGATCCGTGTAAGCAGTACCCGACATTATATAATGCTCGGTATAGGGTATTGGTATGTTATCCATAGCGGTAAATTCTTCTGCCCTTGCTTTAGGTATAGCTATATAAATTAATAAGATTAATATTATAATTTCAATTATAATTATCAGCTTTTTCATACCTTTACCTTCTTTTCCAATTTAGGATTGGTGATATATCCTGCCTGTTTCCATTTCTCATCCCAAGCTATATCAGACATCTTCTTTAATTCCTTAAATTTTTTAGTTTGCCATTTTCTTATGGCAACTATACCGACAGATAATTCCCAATCGAATAAAAAGGTCATATCAGTTTTTTTAAATGAATATTTATAAAAGCCAAATCTTATAATGCCGAAAATTAAATCATATTTCTTTTTTCTTAAATGTATAGTGCGTACTTTCACCTTTTAATCCCCCTTATTTTTTTGTGCATTTGTATAAATAATAAAATATAAATACAGGAGATAGGAACAGACAAACCCTCTCCTTTTTATTCCTACCACGCGGAATTTTCTTATTTCATATTCGGGGAAGTTACCTAAACCCTCTATGGTTTAGTTATAGAAAATTTATCGTATTCTGTTTTTTTAACCCTTGTAATCTTCCCGTTTTGGGTTTTCACTTAAATAAAATATAAATTGATATAATTGCAGGGCAGGACTTTCAACCTGCCCCTGGAGCGTAAAAATGAAAAAATTAATCCGGTGTATCCTCATCGCTGATTTCTTCATCTGGGAAAGGCGCTTCCTTATTTATTATTTCAAGTGACTTTTTATTATCCGGGATATTTTCGTTAATAGTTTCCTGTTTCTCTTCACTTTTTGCCATCTTTATTATTTTTTCTACTGCTTCCGGATTATCAAGTAAGGTTCGTTTCAATTCCTCAATGGGACTTCCCGGCTCTTTTACATCGGCTTTTACAGCAAACCAGGCAATCTCTTTCCAGGTATCCAGCCCAGCCTTCTTAAATGTTTCAAACATCTTATCCAATTTTTCTTTATCCGATTCGGAGGGTGGTTCCAGGGCTTTCATTAGCTGGTTATATTTCTCCTTGTTAGTAGTTAAGACCTTTCTGGCCAGAGGCTCGCTAAGCATAGTTTTGAATATACCCATCTCTACAGCAAATTTAACCAGTTTTTCAAAGTTATTAAGACCTGCCTTTTGGGCCTTTTTTGATATAGCTAATAAGAGTTTAGTTTCTTCCGCAACCCTTTTCTTATATATTGTTTTTGCTTCTTTATAAGATTTGAGTTTGTCTTTTCCTTCTTCATGATCCTTTTTCAACTGGGCTTCCTGGATCTTTGATTTTTCAATCTCTTTTTTTGTATCCGGTTTTTCTACTTTTTTTTGCTTTTCCTGATCTTCGGTTTTTTTCTCTTTTTCTTTTTTAACTTCTTCCTCGGGTTCCAGTTTACCTATAACCGCCCCTTCTTTCTCACTATCTAATTTAGGATTTTCGTCCGGGATATCAGGGATTTGGTATATTCTTTTTTGACCTAGGAATAACGTCTGACCTTCTCTAATCTTCTTTATTTCCGGTATAGGTAGATCCAATTCGCAAGTTAAAGGCCAGTGCTTATCTTTTCTACCCTCGTGCTGGGTTTCTTTTTGTGTTCGCCTTAATATAAAAGGCAACATTGTAATACTGTTATATCGGTTAGTTATAGGATCTTTTAATAGTTCTAAAGCCAGGTAAATACCACTCTGGACATCCACCATAGTATTCCAGGAGCCGGAGTCAATAACGTAAATACCCCCCATCGATATATCCGGTATAAAAAAGAAGAGGCTGGCACGTTTACTACAACCGTCCTTTTGACCAAATTTATCACAGGGGCATTCTACCTCTTCAAAAATCCCTTTTTCGTTTGCCCTCATAGCCCTTTCACCATTCCCTACACATTTGAGCCCCCTAGAGCTTCCATACCATTTATAAGCCTGAGGGAATAAACCCCCAATATCCGGTAAACTGTTTTCGTCCAGACCGGATAAAGGAAAAGCTATTTTTAATTCAGTAGGTTTATCTCCAAACATTGCCTTAACTTCTTTAGGGCATATAAAATAAGGTATATCTTTAGGATGGAATTCTAATTCTCCATATTTATCCCTTTTCTGTACAAAATCCCCGTTCTGGTCTTTTATATATTTTTTATTTTTATCTTTTGCTATGGTAGGAACCCTTATCCCCAATCGGATTTTCCCCTTCCAGGTTAACCTCCGGATACTGCTAATAGGATGATCACCTACAATCTTAGTAAATTTTTTAAAAAAACTTGTACCACCAGTATTATTCATTTTAAAATTACCTCCTTAAATTTTTTACTTAAATTGAACTTCCTGCTATTTTATATCCAGACAATTTATCATTTGTTTTTTCTAATTCACCATCAACGATATCAGAAAAATGAGCAGCAATATTAAATATTTTATAAGCAGGCCACTTAAATTCTCTATAAAGCTTGCCATTTTTTGTTATTTCTACTAAAGCATCACCTGACTTATCTTCTGGTTTTCCCCACCAAGCTTTAACATTAAATCCTCTATCTTTTATATCAAAAAGTGGTTTTTTATTTTTATCAATCATATTACTTTAACCTCCTAAATTTTTTATTTTGTGGCCATATTTATTTATCTTTACCTCGGCCCCAAATAATTTTTCATAATCGATTTGCTCTTTTGCTTTGAGCCACTTCATTTCTTCTTTAACGCTAGTATCATTTTTTCTAGCCCGGTATTTAGCGATAGATTTTAGGCTCATTTTATTTACCTCCCGTTATATTATTTTTTCATATTAGAATGGAACATCATCGTTTTCGGCTTTTTTTTCAGCCTTTATTTCAGCTTTTACTTCGGTCTTTACTTTAACCTCTCCATTTTCGGTTTTCACTTCTCCATTCTCAATATAGAATCCCTTAGTCCCAGTATCGTCTACTTCTTCAGCCCAGATTTGATAACCGAACTCTTTTGCCAGTTGGCGAACTATTTCTTTGCTTTTGCTATCCAATAAAGTCCAATCTGAAATCCTTAAAACTTTAAGTTTGGGATTTAAGGCCATACCTATTTTTATACATATTCTTAATTGTTCGGAATATGATATCTGAGAAAATGGAGTTCCATCGTAGGCAATTTCTGTTTCGGTTAGACTTAATTTTTGGTCGGGGATCTTATGCCAATTCTCTCTTAGGCCGTCTACTTTAATTTTGGTTTGCTCGTCTATTTCCTGGGTAAAATCGTTATATTCATTTCTGGCCTTATTTTCTTTTCTGTCTGCTATTCTGTTACGATCCCTAGCTCTTACCTGCTCATTTATTTTTTGGGATTCAGATAATTTTTCTCTTAGGGAATCAATAGGGATTTTTTCATTTTCCAGCAGATAATTTCCGCAATTATTAACAAGCGTTTTTAACCTTTCTATTTCTTTTAATGCATTTTCTTTATTCCTAATTGCTTCATCGATTTTGGTATTAATCATCATTGCCGCTTGTAGTTCATTATTAATATTGTCTACTGATATTAATTCTTCCGGTAAATCTTTAATTGTTATTTCTTCCCTATTCCCAGTTAACATTTTTACTTCCCGGCCTTTTTCCAATCTCTGATCATAAAGAAAAGCAATCTTTTTTTCTATTTCGGTAATATCAAATCCGGTTAAATCAATAAGAACCTGCCGTTGTTCCCTTCCCTTCATTTGTGAAAATAGCCGTGGGTCAAAACTTAGATAACCGATAAAATCATCTAATAGCTTTTGCGGGGTAGTATATTTTAGCCCTTTCCCGTTAGTTACTTTTAATTGGGTATTGCCATTAGCTTTCCATATTCTATTTACGACAAATAGGACTTCCGGTATTTTCCCAGCAGCCAGGTCTTCAGGTGATAAATCTTCACATAAAGTTACCTCACCTTCCGCCTCTTTTTCGCCTTTTCTAATTGGCATTGGGGTTGCTTTTGCCCCGGCTTTCCAACACAATATATACCAAATAGAATCTAAAGCCGAGGTTTTGCCAGCACCGTTTTTGCCAGATATAATTATTACATCATCTTTTGGAGTTATATCTATTGCTTTAATTCCTTTTATGTTTGTACTTTTTAGATTTAATATTTTTAAACCATTGTTTTTCACCTTTAATTACCTCCTAAAAATATATTACTTTTTTGAAAATCCATTACATTTTAAAAGCCATGTAGGATCAAAATTTGCTGGCCACATAAACCAACCTCTTTTTATCCCCGTAGGATGCCCTTTTATTCCCAACTTTTTTGCTGCTTTTATATTTTTGCCCTGTAACATTTCAACTAAAGCTCCAAATTCATTACCATCTTGTTTTACTTCTGGGTGGTTACAGCGGGAATGTGCGTCCCCTGGAATTGTTCCCCTATATTTACATTTATAACAATCTGGTTTATCCAATTTTTTACCTCCTAAAATTTTAATAATTTTGCATACCAATTTTGGTATATATATTGTCCTCCTTTCTTTAAATTTTTAATGCAAGTTGAAATGGTTTTGATAACTTATTGCTTTTAACTAAATTCTCTCTTACTGGTAATAGTCTTAAATTAGATAAATACCAACATCTTTTAAAATCGGTATGTTCGGGTTTAGTAAAGTTAAAAGCCGATATTGGGATTTTATGGTCAATGTGAAGTTTACCTTGTAGGAAATCTTGCCAAGTATAATATATAGGCATAGTTTTTTTTAATCTCTTGATTAAGTCTTTCAAGGTATAACCGACTAAATCTTCCCAATGTCTACCATACTTATTGCCTTTTAATGCTTTCAATATCGCTTTACTTACTTTATGATTAAGATTAAATTTCAAATCCGTTTTACGCTTCATATTCATATATTGTCTATGAGATATTTTTATTTTTTCATAATTTTCATTATGATATTTTTTAAAACGTTCAGGATGATTTTCATAATAATGCTTAGAATTTTTACTTACTTTTTCAGGATTATTTTTCTGCCATTCTATATGTTTTTTTATTAATCGTTTGTGATTATTTTTCCAATATAATTTGCGATATTCCTTCATATATTCTTTTTTATTAAACATACTTATTCCTTTCTTTCAGTAGCCCTTATCTTGACTTCCATTAAAAGTTCATTCACCATATCATCTTCAGTAAAAGCATATCTTCTACTTTTATTATAAAAACCCAATGGAACAAAATAACTAAATACAATTTTCTCAAAAAATTTTCTTAATTGCTCTAGCTTTTCTTTTTTCAATTTTTCACCCCCTTAAAATATTTAATAATTTCTGAGTATTTTTTTGAGAAACATTACATTTATATTGAGGTCTTTCTTTAAAAGTTAGAATATTATTAATTTTTAATTTACCCAAATATATTATTTTTTCGTTACTAAGGATTGGAGTATAACCGTAAGTTTTAGCAATTTTGACGAATGTCTTTTGTGTAAACATTTTTTGCCTCCTTCTTATTTGTCTGCCCTGCCGGATTCGAACCGGCTTTACTCTATCGTTCTATGAGTATCTATATTTGCTCCTATTATTTTATGGAGTATACTCAAGGGTATTCCTTCAATACTCAGGGCAGACAAATATTCCTAAAATAAAAATGACCAAATAAAAAGCCCGGGAACATACAGGCAAGCGTCAAACCTGCTTATATCCGAGCTAATTATTTGGCCATATTAAATTTTAAATTATTAAACTTTTAAAGATATTTACATATGATTAACATACGATATATTATAGGACGTTGTATAATCTCTAAAAAAATGTTACTCGGATACCCATTACCTATTTAATTGTGGTAATCTAAAGGCATTTGAGTATCATAACGCTTTTCCCCTTTATTATTTATTTTTATAACTATATTCTTCTATAATTCTATCAATTATGTTCCTTGTATTTTGACCCTGCGGGACAGTTTCTCCATTTTTGTATCGATAATAAGTAGTTAAACTCACTCCAATTGCATGAGCCATAATTACAGGACTAATTCTATGTAAATCGGCAATCTCCATTAATTTTTTAATTCTTTCATCTTTTATCATTTTTTATCCTAACTAATATTATCATATGAAAATACAAAATGCAAATCTTTTTTAAAATAAATGAAAATTCGTATATATGAACAAAATAATAGCAAAGAAATAGCAATATACCAACTTATTTTTGTGCAAATTGTATAAAATCGATTCTAAGGAGTCTGTGGGGCTCATATTATCATTTTATGAATTTTACATACAATCATAAACAGATATAACAAAATATCGCAGAATAATATCAGATATAGGGTAGATTTTGATATATAAATAAAAAAAGCCGGGACTCTTGCATTCCCGGCTCCAATTTAGGAGGTATAAAAATGAAAAAGCTAAGTTAAAGTCATTAGCCGACTTGGGGAGGAAATTATTTAAGCATATCCTAATATTAAATTTCTTGAAATACGTAAATCCGGATATTTCTCCATTAATCCTTCTTCAATCTCAATTACCCATTCAGGTTCTTTGAATATTTCTTCTAATAATTCTTCGGTAGATTTTTTATTAGCCATAAATCTATTTACTTCTTTTAATATTATTTTCTCTATATTTTTTACTCTTTTCGAATATTTTTTCCTTATTTTCCCTATAGAAATTTGCCCACCAATTTTTCTTATATTCTTTACGATATTCCTTATTATCATCATTCCACTTTTTGGCAACTTCTATCTTTTTTATCCTATTCCTTCTATAATATTTCTCATCATATTTCTTCTTTTTTAATTTTAATATGTCGCGATTCTTTTCATAATATTTTTTATTATATTCAGGATTAGATTTTTTCCATCTTTTTCTATACTCTTTAATATGTTCTGGATTTTCTTCCCGATATTTTTTTTGGTATTCCAATAACTTTTCTCTATTTTTTATATAGTATTTTTTATCGTGTTCTTTTCAATTATACATAATTACCCTTCTATTTTGAATTCTGGCTTTGCAAATTTCTTATACATTAATTCCTGGATTTGTTTTTTGTTCATTGTTCTAATGTTATTCTTTATATCTTCCAAGACCATATCTATATAATTATTATACCGCTTTTTATGTATAAAATCACGATATTTTTTGTGAAAATTTTCATCGAAGATGCCTGTAACTTTGAATATTTTGGTCCACAAAGGGATAGTTAAATTCTTTTCAAGCCAGGAATCTCCCAAAAAGCCTATGTAGGGTTTGAGTTTTTAAACCAGCCTGTCACATTTAATAAGCCGACAATGATATCACATAATCCGCCTACGATACCTAACAACTTCTCTTTAGAAATAGCAGTAATCCCTAAATTATCATAGAATAAACCAATTGCGTCCAAAACTGCTTTTTTCTTTTCAGCACCAAATCCAGGTGTTTCGACTTGTTTTATTAATGTTATCACTATAGGAACTATACCTACTAATAGACCAAGTATTTCTAATATCTTAGTCATCTGTTTTTTCACCTCCTTTTCCGGTTATTATTTGATAAAACTTTAATAAACTCTCATTCTCTATCTTTGCCGAATAAATAATATTATTCTCATATATCCAGAACTTACTTGGACTCGGTGGCCTGATATCCAAGTGGCAATATGTTCTGGCTATCCCGATTCTAAGGCCCCCAATTTTTTCAGCAGCTAATCCGATATCAATAGGCTTTACCCCTTTTATCTTTATATCAGCAGCCTCTCCATCCGGGTTAGGTATATGAGCAGAGCTAGGATAGCCACCTACTCTTTTATTTTCCTCCGGGCACCGGTTACCACTGTTAATAATTATAGGTAAATTACCTGAGGCAATCCTTAACATCTCTAACTTAAATATTAATAAATTACTTACCCGGACCTTTTTTCTTTTGCATTTTTTGCAGGGGCATCTAAATTCTGACTTCCAGAAATGGGTTGAAAGATCACCTAAGGATTTTTTATTACCGTCCATTTATCCTCCTATCTACGCTTTCTATTAATTTGCATAGTTTGTTTTGGTTCCCGCCGATATCTTTAAGTAAGACTATACTCTGATTATTCAATTCAGCATTTTTGAGATTATCCTTATGTAATTCTTTTACATCATTGGTAAGCAAATTCCTGAAATATTCCCTATCTTTTTTTTGTTCCTCATCGAGTTTATCTTGTCTTTTAATTCGTTCTGTATCCTGCTTATCTTCTCTTTTGGTTTGCTGTTTTGTCTGATACTTTAAATACCAAACAAACAATCCAACAAGTATTGATAATGCTCCAATCTCTGTTCCGCCCATTGGCATTGCCCCCTTTCGCTTAAAATGTCCCGAATATTTTAAATTTTCTACTTAATACTTTCCCTTGCCAGTCTCTTATTTCCATATATTTCAATCCATCTGGGAACGTATATTTACAAGCGTCCTCGTAACTGTTATATCCTGTCTTAAATTCCATATTGCTAAATAAAGCCAACTTACCCCTGTAAGGGAATACAGTAATTGCATGGCATAATTTTTTATTACCCCATCTTGCCTTATCATAACCATTACTAATTACACCTTTAGCGTCAATCCCCATTACCCTCTTTAAAACATCTACGGTAAATCTCATAAAGTCATCACAGTCTAAATGTTTGTTCTTGAGAAATTCTTCTGGAGTTTGCCATACATCGCCCTTTTCGCCTGTATATTGGAATTGCATAATAAAATTGTGCAATTTAGCCACAGAAGTTAAATCCTTAACTACCTGTAAATACTTATCAGTCGGTGTAAATTTA
>Ga0315543_1000758_pt1 | contig 37927 bp, 37 predicted proteins | sample SalMarSW160210MG_2_FD_203098 | JGI IMG/M metagenome (GOLD analysis project Ga0315543, IMG submission 203098) | Salt marsh sediment microbial communities from the Plum Island Ecosystem LTER, Massachusetts, United States - Salt Marsh Sediment SW1601-210 ...
CCAAGGCTAGGGGTGAGGGGAAATCTGCCAGCCAGGGGTATTGAAAAGGTAATGGAGCTGAGGGGATTCGAACCCCTGACCTCCTCCGTGCAAGGGAGGCGCTCTCCCAATTGAGCTACAGCCCCAAGAACGGTTATGACCTTATTCTACCAAATTGTGCCATGAAGGCAAATTGCAACAGCTTATAGAGAAAAGAAGCTTATGACTGATTAAATCGAGCAGGATTGTGCTAAAATCAAGGAGGTAAACCACACAATGGATTATCAGGTGATGTCTATATGCCAAGCATAACATTTCCAGTGGCATTAGCTGCAGGGTTATTGTCCTTCCTATCGCCATGTGTCCTGCCGCTGGTTCCAGTGTATATAGCTAACATAGCTGGTAGCTCAGTTCTAACGGCCAATCCTCCAAGTCGACGATATATCTTTCTACATACCCTCAGCTTCGTAGCTGGTTTCTCACTGGTTTTCACCATCCTGGGAGCTTCCATGGGCCTACTGGGTGCTATGATACCAGTGGGGCCATTGAACAATATAGCTGGTACACTGCTGATTTTATTCGGATTATTCTTGATAGCGGCAACCAAAGTACCATGGTTGAACTACGAGAAACGCCTTCTCCCCAACCAAGCTCGAGGAACAGGATATTTGAGGTCCCTCTCAATAGGAGCAATATTTTCCCTTGCCTGGATTCCTTGTGTTGGTCCAGTGCTGGCAGCAATATTAGCTTTAGCCGCGAGCTCCCAGACTGCGTGGCACGGAGTTTATCTTCTACTGGCTTACTCCTCAGGGCTTGGACTCCCTTTCATCGCTGTTGGCCTGGCTTTAGGAGCACTTTCACCATATCTTAAGTGGCTTAACCGCCATGCCTACATTACTTCGATAGTGAGCGCAGCATTGTTGATTACCATAGGAATCCTGATACTAACAGGCAAGCTAGCCTATCTCAGCATGCTTTGAAGGGATTTAACATGACTAACAAAAGATTTAGAAAGTGGTTAGTAAAGGCAGGTCTAATTATCACTATGTTGTCTCTAATCGGAGGCGCTACATCCTGTACGGATACGGGGCCTCAAGTAGGGAAACAAGCACCGGATTTCACGTTAGTCACCATGGCAGGGACGGAATTAACTTTGTCTGAATTGCGTGGGACGCCGGTAGTGCTTAATTTCTGGGCTATCTACTGCAACCCCTGCCGGAGTGAACTGGGCTATTTTGAACATATAGCCGCACAAAGTGCTGGTGAGATAACAATAATAGCGGTCAACATCGCGGAACCTCGTTCACAGATAGAGCAATTCTTTGGCGACTACAAGCTACACTTCACCGTTGCCCTAGGCGGAGGTACTCAGGTATCTCAGCAATATAATGTAAAGTATATTCCCACCACCTTTTTCATAGATAGCAACGGGGTTATTCGTGCTATAAAAATAGGCGCCTTCACCAGCGAAATGGAGCTATGGTCTGCTATAGAGGCCATTCGTTGATCTACTCCCTGAATCTCCTGAAAACCAGAGTGGCGTTGAAACCGCCGAAACCAAAAGAGTTGGACAAAGCTACATTGACCTCAGCTTCCCGGGCTGCATTGGGAACATAATCCAGGTCACATTCCGGGTCTGGAGTATCATAATTTGTGGTGGGCGGAATAATACTATCCCGAATGGTAAGGGCTGTAAAAATAGCTTCTACAGCACCTGTCGCCCCCAATAAATGCCCCATCATAGATTTATTGGAGCTAACCGGCACCTTTTGGGCATGTTTCCCTAAAACAAGCTTTATAGCCTTAGTTTCGGCTAAATCATTGAGCATAGTAGAAGTTCCATGAGCATTGATGTAGTCAACCTCTTGAGGCGGGATGCCAGCATCATTTAAAGCAAGCTTTATACACCGTGCTTGATTTTCCCAATCAGGCTCAGTTATGTGAAACCCATCGACGTTGGAACCATAGCCGAGAAGCTCGGCGTAAATCTTTGCACCTCGCTTTCGAGCAAAGCCAAGCTCTTCAAGAATCAAAATGCCCGCTCCTTCACCAAGAACAAAGCCATCGCGGTTTTTGTCAAATGGACGGCTTGCCTTTTCAGGTTCATCATTCCTCCTCGATATAGCTCTCATTCTATCCAATCCCGCAATGGCGACAGGAATAACATAGGCATCGCTCCCCCCGGCAATCACGGCATCAGCCTCACCATATTGAATAATCCTGAAGGCGTCACCAACCGCATGGGTTCCAGTAGCGCAGGCGGTAGCTACACATTTACTCGGCCCTTTAGCACCAAAGACAATGGAGACCTCCCCCACGGCCATGTTGGGAAGAAAGCCAGGGATAAAGAAGGGGGAAACGGCATTAGGGCCTTGTTCCCTGAGGTCAGCCAAATTCTTCTCATAGGTGATCAACCCCCCAACGGACGTGCCTATAACCGCTCCAAACCTATCAGCATTGCCGTCATTGATAGATAATCCAGCATCGTCCAGAGCCATCCTGGTAGCTACCAGGGCGTAATGAATAAAAGCGTCGGTCCTCCTTATCTTCTTTCTGTCCAGAAAGTCCTCGGGGTGGAAATCCTTTACCTCAGCAGCAATCTGGCACTTAAAACCTGAAGTGTCAAATTTGGTGATTCTTGCTACTCCTGATTTTCCCTGACACAATGCCTGCCATGATTTGCCTACTCCAGTGCCCAGAGGAGTTACCGCACCAATTCCAGTGATGACTACTCTTCTTTTAGTCACCATTTAGCCATCAGCCTTCAGCTATCAGCTTTCAGTTTGCGGCTAATTGCTGAATGCTGAGTGCTGATTACTGACTGCTCCTTCTTCGCCTTTTCCTGGACTTGCAAATCCATATCTTCAACCACAACATCTATCATCAATTATAAAAACACAAGATTATCAACCGCCCCCTACTAACCGTTGTATCTTGGTCAGTTCCAATTTCAATGCGTCCACCAAATTTGACTGTACAGCCAGTTTCACCTGATGCATGGATTCAGCCACCTGTTGGGCTTTGGAGCGACCGTGTCCGGTCCATACCAGTCCGTTTATACCATAAACTAACCCTCCACCTCTTACATCAACCACGTTGGTCAAACTAAACAAATCCTTACAAACAGCATCGATTTCTGTCTTTGAGAGAAGCTTATCCAGAGTAACCCTTAATCGCTCAATTATAGACCTGCTCAACCCCTCACAGAATTTTATCAGAACATTGCCTGTAAACCCATCGCAAATAACAACGTTTGCCTTTCCTGCAGGAATATCATGACCTTCTATATTCCCGATGAAATTCAGCTTGCTCTTTTTAAGAAGTTGGTAAGCTGCCTTTACCAGATGATTGCCCTTCCCTTCTTCAGCACCATTGCTGAGCAATGCCACCGTTGGGTTGGCAATATGAAGCATCCTCTTAGCATAAACACAACCCATAGCAACAAAATTCAATAATTCACGCGGATTACAATCAACATTAGCTCCTGCATCAAATATTACCGTATCAGGGACAAATCCGAAGAGATCCCCGCCAACAGTTGGCCGTCTGAGGCCTTTCAGAGTGCCCAGGGTTACTATGGCACTCACCATGACTGCTCCTGTAGGACCCATGCTTACCAGGGCATCTGCCTCGCCCTTTCTCACTAATTGAGTGGCAACAAGAATAGAGGCATCGGGCTTGTGACGCAAAGCCATTGCGGGAGGCTCACCATCAAGTATAACATCGCTTGCATGCCGCACACGGATAGGAAGCCCAGAAATACCATATCGCTCCATTTCCTTCTGAATAGCATCCTCCCGACCCACCAAAATTATCTCAATTCCCTCCCTCTTAGCTCCTTCAATCGCACCCTTGACTATCTCCTGAGGAGCATAATCACCACCCATGGCATCTACAGCCACAGTCACTGCCTTCTTACTTACCCCAGATGTCAAGTTTTACCCCTCCAACTAAATCTCAAGCTTTGTAAATGCCGTGATTATACCACACTTATCAATCAACGATGATGCGAGATATAAGGAAAAACGAGCTACCACATGATAAAATACGGAACTATGAAGATGGTATCTCATGAGAAATACAAACAGGTTTATGCCTATGACCCGGCATCTGAGGCGGGAAGGATAGAGAACATTCTTGAGGCACTAAAGGGTTATGAATTCGTCCAGCCTGAACCTGCTGCTGAGGAGGATCTTCTCCTGGTTCATACTCAATCTTTGATCGACTCAGTGAAAAGGGATGAAGTTGTTTTTGAAGTAGCCAGCTTAGCTGCCGGAGGGGCAATAAAAGCCGCTCAGATTGCTCTAAATGAGCCCGCCTTTGGTTTAATAAGGCCGCCAGGACACCATGCCGGCAGAGATTTCAATGGTGGCTTTTGCTTTTTCAGCAACATGGCTATCGCTATCACAAAATTAATTCAGGATAAAAAGGTAAATGAAGCCTTGATAGTAGATATTGACCTTCATTATGGCAATGGTACCTATGACATTCTCGGTAGTAATGAGAACGTCATATTTTTGAACATGGTATCCCAGGAAAGACAAAGATATCTGGCTGAGCTAAGGGAGAGCCTGGAAAAGGCAAGAAGCTATGACATCATTGGGGTCAGTGCCGGATTTGATACCTATGAGAAGGATTGGGGAAGAAGCTTGAAGACCGAGGATTACAACACTATAGGCAGCATGATAAAGCAGGCATCTGAATCTTGTCATGGGAGGAGGTTTGCGTTACTCGAAGGTGGGTATTATATCCCGGATTTGGGCAAGAATGTGAAGTCCTTTGTGGAAGGCTTGGGATAAGCTGAGGCAAACTAAATTACAAATTGCATTCCAGTCTGTAAAGGTGAAAACCTCTCCCTAAAGGCAAGGTAAAGCTCCACCTGTGCTTTAAATCCAGTGCAATGACCAGCACATATCCACTCTGGATTTAACTTAGAAAGCTCCTCCACTGTTCTTTTTATCCTGACATCGGGGGCATCCACAAGATGCAAACCACCGAGTATCCCATCTATTTTTTCACAACCGGTTAGTTCTATAGCATGCTTGGCAATATTAACGATTCCAGCATGGCTACAACCAGTTACAATCACCAAGCCTTTCCCGTTAACATTTGCCACCACAGATATATCGTCAAGCATTTCGTCATCTACAACTTCCCCATTTTGTATCGTCTTTAGCGCTATCCCTACTTCCTCAAAGTCAGTTTGCCTTCTCACCTCCCCCGTGGTGGTAATCCCCGACATGAGCTTCACAGGGTCTTTAGTTAGAAGAAGGCTGCCACCAGCTTTTTCTATCTCCTCTCTGGAGTCGCCGGGCATAATACCTACATGCCTGGGATAAGGCTCGGTAACGAAATTCAATCGAAAGATATCCCGATGAGCGATTACCTGGATATCCCTTCTGCCTATCTCCTTGAGCACCTTTGCTACTCCTTGAGTATGGTCATAATGGCAATGAGTCAGGACAACAGCATCAATAATCGAGGGCGAGATATTCATGAGTTTCATGTTGTTAAACAGAGCCTGTGAATTTTGACCCACATCAACCAGGATTTTCATTACATCGGAGCCTTTTGCCCCTTCCAGAAGAAAGGAAACTCCGTGTTGCCCTAGATAATGGCTTTCATAAAGTACAGAGTCCTCCATCAAGACCGTGATCTTCAAACTATCCAGCTCGCCAATTTCTGCCACGTCTTCCCTTTCCAACATCACGCGTGATAAAGCAAAGTGCTACCACAACTACAGTGTGATAGCACTCCGCTGCTCAAATAGCGATCAGAGATAATCGCTACTGCCGTTTACATACTCCAGAGAATTACCTCTATCTGAGCATTTGCATAACCCGTCTCAGTTGTAGGATCCTCCACCACTTCCCAAACCTCGAAGGCACCGGAGGCACGATCGCCTAATTCATTGAACGAGAGGGGACCAGTGGCACCTCCAAATTCCAGCTCGACCAAGGCATCCTTTATCGCCTGGCCGTCATAGACGCCGGCTGCCTCTATTGCCTTAGCTGCTGCGTAAACTGCATCATAGGTAGTATCGCAGTAAGTTTCGGGAGGCCCGCCAAACTTCGCAGTATATGCCGGAACAAACTGTTCATAAAGTGGCCCTGTGCCGATAGTTCTGGTTCCAGCAACAATGGCCTTCTCCATGAACTCAGCAGAACTAGATTCTGCAAACAAACCAGAGCCATAGTTACCATCACAGCCTAACCAGGCAATTTCATCCAAGCCCATATCTAGAGCCTGCTTAAAAATTATGATGCCATCACTAGCGTAGGTAACCGCCAGAACCACATCTGGGTTGTTAGCCGAAATTACCTCTAGCTCGCTGCGATAATCCTTCTTAGTGATATCGTAGTGTATCGCTTGCACATGTTCTCCCTCCCATCCTGCCGCTTCAAGTCCATCAACAGTATATTCCTCCAAGCCTATGCCATAGGTATTATCCAATACAATGGTAGCCAACCTGGTATAGCCTTTATCCATGATGATGTCCGCTAATACCAGTCCTTGAGCATCGTCACGCAGGCAGGTACGGAAGTACCACTCTGTCCCCTCTAACTCAGAAAGCGGAACCCCTGTAGCTGACATCGTTATTAAGGGGATTTTGTGCTCCTTGGCATATGGGATTGAAAGCTCGGACGTTGGGGTGATCATAGGACCGACAATTACCTGTACCCCGTCTATCTCAACCAGCTTCTTAACTCTGTCAAAGCCTTTGTCTGGGTCTGTAGCTCCATCCTCTTCCACTAATTCCACCTCTTTCCCCAGCACCCCACCAGCAGCATTGATCTCCTCAACTGCCATCCTGGCAGCATCCAGCATCCTTCCCCCCATTGGAGCTAATTCTCCACTGAGATCCAATACACAGCCTATCTTGATTGTTTCAGCCGGGCCAGGCCCACAGGCTACCGCCGGGATGAGAAGAGCCAAGACGGCCATTACCATTAACACCTTCTTAACCATTTTTACCTCCCTCTAAGACTGAATTTATTGGCTAATTATGCCGAGAGGCTAAATCCGTGTCAATACCCTTTAGCCTCTAAACCTAAATATCGCTGCTTCGAAGATTCTTCAGCAAATAGAGAACTAGCTTCGCCTTCCATAGCACAGGTGCCCTCAACCAGAACATAGCCTCGACTGGAGACACTTAAAGCTTTCTTGACACTTTGTTCCACTATTATTATAGCTGTGCCTGTCTCCCTTATCTTTTCTAGTTTGGATAAGATGACTGAAACCGGCTTAGGAGACAAGGAAGCCAACGGCTCATCAAGCAATAGAACTTTGGGCTGTGCCATCATTGCCCTGGCTATGGCTAACATCTGCCTTTCACCACCGCTCAAATTCTCCGCCAAAGCATTTTTCCTCACCTCAAGCTCAGGAAACATCTCAAAAATCTCCCTCATGCCAGCCTTCACGGAAGCTCTTCCTTTCCTGTGATAGGCTCCCATATCTAAGTTTTCACTTATAGTGAGATTAGGGAAAACATTGTTTACCTGAGGAACATAACCTATACCCATGCTTACTGCCCTATCAGAAGCCATCCCCGTGATGTCTTTCCCTTGATAGAAAATACTACCTGTAAAAAGTTTCGCGAAGCCAAGAATGCTTTTGAGTAAGGTTGACTTACCGCTACCATTAGGACCAACAACTGCCACAATCTCACTTTCATCCACCTTCACAGAGACACCGTGGACAATAACGACATCACCGTAGCCAGCATCGATATTTTTGACGGCAAAGACAGGTTCTATTTTACCCTTCTCCTAAATATGCTTCATAAAAGGCAGGATTATCAACCACCTCATGAGGCTTCCCCTGAGCTACCATCCTACCCTTATCCATGACATAAACCCAGTTAGCGAACTCGAATAATATCTCCAGGCGGTGTTCCACGATGAAAAAGGTTGTGCCATTACGAGAAAAATCCTTTAGCTTTTGAAATATGCTCTTACCTAATGCGGGATTTATTCCCGCTGCTGGCTCGTCTAAAAGCAAAAGTCTGGGCTTCGCCATAAGCCCTCTGCCAACTTCGAGGAGCTTCCTTTGCCCACCGGAAAGCTCGCCAGCAAAGGAAAAAGCCCACCTCTCCAAGTCCACAAGCCTGAGAATATCTAAAGCTTCCTCAATCAAACCCTCTTCTTGCTTCTGCCAGCTTTTTCTCCAGAAAAGGCTATACAGGCACTTGTCGCCCTGGTGACCTCGTGCTGCCACCAGCATGTTATCAAGAACACTCATTCGATTAAAAAGCCGGGGTAATTGGAATGAATTCACCACTCCTTCCCCATAAATGTTATGAGGAGCGAGATTGCTGATACACTTACCGTTGAAGTAAATGGCACCATGGTCAAGCTTGTAAAGACCAAGAATGGTGTTGAATAAAGTGGTCTTACCACTGCCATTCGGCCCTACCAAACCCCAAATGCCGCCTTCCTCGATGTCCAGATCTACCTCATTGACGGCGTAAAGACCGCCAAAGTGCTTGCTAACTTCCTTTATTTTCAACAATGCTTCTTCCATTACCGGCTAATCCTCTTCTTCGATGAGTCTCACATTATATATGATATACACAAAAATAAGTAAAATTTGGAGGGATAGGTTTACGCAGCCCCTTCAGTCAAGGGGCCACATAAAGATGAAGAGATAAACACCGAAATGCTTGCTAACTTCCCTTATCCTTAGCAACGCTTCTTTCATAACGAGCTAACTCCAGTGCCTTTGTCTTTATCGGACTTTCCTTTAACAAGCCCTGTGGCCTATAAAATAAAACAAAGATGATTAAAGCACCAAATAGAATATACTGCAAGCTGCTAGGGTCAACGGGCAAAACTAAATAGTCTTTGGCTATGTTAGCCCCCCTATCGAAAAGCTCCACCAACCCAGCACCTAGCAATGCCCCCCAGTTGTTGGCTGGACCCCCCAAAAGAACCATTATCCAGACTGTAAATGTGACCATAGGCATAAACATGCCAGGAACGACGTACTGAAGATACTGAGCAAAAAGTCCACCAGCTAATCCCGCCATAGCTGAACCTAACATAAATATTTGAGCTTTATATTTGGCCCTGTCTTTACCTAACGCTTCAGCAGCAATCTCATCTTCCCTTATAGCACGCACCACCCTGCCATAAGGAGAATTAGCTAATAGTTGCGCCACAACGAAACAGATAAATAAACAAACAAAAACTAACCCTATGTTCTCTAAACGATAAATAAGCTCAGAGCCCATCCACGGAAAAACCGGAGCAACCCTCATCCCCCAATCCCCCCCAGCAAGCCAGATCTCAGATTTGACAATCAACCTCAATATCTCACCAAAAGCTAAAACCGATATAGCTAAATAGTCCGCCCTTAACCTTAAAGCGGGTAAGGAAACAAGCCAGCCGAAAATAGCGGCTACTAAAGCACCGGCTATAAGGCAAAGGGAAAAGGGAATGCCAATTTGAGAGAGAAGAGCATAAGTGTAAGCGCCGACGAGGAAAAAGGCTACCTTGCCAAAGTTGGCAAGCCCGGCAAAGCCAAACTCTAAGTTCAGAGATAAAGCAACTATGCCAAAGATGCCCACAAAAACAACGAAGTCAAGAAAATAAAGCCCCAAATTAAGCCCTCCTGAATAACATAGCCAATCCCTGTGGCTTCACAATCAAAGTTATTATTAAAATCAAGAAAGGTATAGCCATACGATAAGTTGTTGAAAGCCCCAGAGCTGCCAGCGCTACTACTCCTATGTTCTCAGCTAAACCAACAATAAGCGCTGCAACTATGGCACCGTAGAAGTTACCTATGCCACCAAGTATGGCCACAGCAAACATAGGCAATATGATATCCCACCCGGTCATTGGCCAAATCTGAGTGTCTGCACCACGAAATATGCCGGCAATAGCCGCCAGTCCGCCGCCTACAAACCACGTTATCCAGATCACCCGGTCAATATTGATGCCCGAGGCTAAGGCAAGCTCGGGGTTGCTCGAGGTAGCTCTAATGGCCTTACCTATCTTGGTTCGGGTCAAAATAAGATGCATAACAAACGCCACGGCCATAGCAGCGAAGATAATCCATAGCCACAGCTCAGTCACCCTTATTGCACCTAGATCGAAAGCAGGCCACCTACTGGTGAAATACAGGGGATGCCAACCCCAGGCAGCGCCAATAGAATGTCTTAGAATAAAGCCCAAGGCGATAGAAGCCACCATGAGATGGATTATGCTTGCTCCCCTCTTAGCCAGCGGCTGAAAGACACCTCGATAGCAGAGAAAGCCCACTACCCCGCTAACCAGAAAGGCAACAATGAAAGCTAGCGGTAAGCCCAACCCCAACTGCTCGGCAACTAGATAGCCGATAAAAGCGCCTAAGGTGATGAATTCAGCGTGAGCAAAATTAGGAAAGGCGGAAAGACCGTACGTCATGGTAAGGCCCACAGCCCCAAGCAAATAAATGCTCCCGGTCACTACTGAATTGAACAGAATTTGTGCCCAGTTGACTGTCATCTAAAACAAATGGCTTTTTAGCTCGGTTAAATTAGCTAGAGAGCCTTGCTGACTATTCCCTGCTCTATCAAGGTGAAAAGCATTAATGCCTACCTGGCTGGAATTAAGGAAATCAAATTGCCAGTTGTCGCCAACATGGACAATTTGGGCAGGATTTACTCCTATTGATTCACATACATAGTCATAAAATTCGGGGGTTTTTAGCTGCTTGCACAGTGAAACCGAAGAAAAGATGCGAGCAAAATAATCTTTAATGCCCTCCAATTGAGGCTCCAGTAGTTCTAACGGCGTGCCTGAAGCAACAATTAGCTTGTATCTCCCTTCCAGAGAGGAAAGAACCTCCATTACCTCGGGGTAATAGCTTACCTTAGCCTGGCAACGCTGAATCGCAGGTTCAGCGGAACCTAATTGGAAATATCTGAACCAGTATTCTATATCATACCACTCCAGTCTCTGGTCACCTACTTTATCGTATTCTCGCGCAACAACTTCCTTAGCACTAGCAAGCTCAACACCGTTCTTCTCAGCATAAAGCAAAGGCATAACTTCATGCCAGATAGCCTGGCTGAAACCGGGACTTACCAGCGTCCCTTCAGCATCGAAGGAAATTACCTCAACATGGTTCATTTAAGTTGTTAATGCTATCACAGTTACAAATCAGCGTCTATGTATTTGCCAACTTGTTCTCAATGAAGATAAAATATCCACAATGTTATACCAGTCCGACGCATCCTCTTCTTTTGTCATTGCGAGACATCCCCCTTTCTTTGTCATTGTGAGGAGCATCGGCGACGAAGCAATCCCTGGAGGACCGAGTGGATTTCGAGATACCTGAAGATTTAAAGATGGTCCAAAGCCTGGTAAGGGACTTTGTTACCAACCAGTTGAAGCCCCTAGAGAGGGACATTTTGGGGCGAGCCGCTGACCTGAGCGATGCCAAAATGTATCTTCCCCCGGAGAAAGAACGCGAACTAATGGAGATGGTCAAAGAGATGGGCTTGTGGGGGGTAGGCGTGCCGGAGGAGCTTGGTGGCGCTGGCTTAAGTATCCTGGGGAATTGCTTAGTTGAGGAAGAACTAGCGCAAACGATTGTTCCTTTCGAGTTTGGCAATGTTACCCCGATTCTGTTTGGGTGCAATGAACAGCAGAAACAAAAATACCTCTTACCTGTACTTAACAAGCAAAAATACGCTTACCTGGCATTGATGGAGCCAGGAAAGGAAGCATCTAACATTGACCAAATGGAAATGAGGGCAGAGAAGTCGGATAGCTACTATGTAGTTAGCGGCAAAAAAGCGTCCTTCTCGAGAGGGGGTAAGGATTACTTTGCCCTGGTTTTCGGTAAGCTTGCCCAGGGCAAAAGAAGTGCTGAGAAGGACCCGAGGGAGGGAGTAACTTGCTTCCTGATAGATAAGGATACTCCGGGATTTACCGTTACTGGCGGCAGGGAAAAGACAGGATGGGAAGCGGGAATGACGGAGCCTGTCTATTTGAGCTTTGATAATTGCAAAGTGCCCTGCGAAAATGTGTTAGGAGAAGAAGGGAAAGCCTTTCATCTTGGTAAGAAATGGCTTCCGGCAAGGCGAATTATGAGGGGTGCCAGGTGCGTAGGAGCAGCACAACGAGTACTCGAGGAATCAACAACACAGGCTCAAACTTGGACATCATTTGGGCAAACTATCTCTGGTCGCCCCAGCATCCAAGCAGCACTGGGCGATATAGCTACAAGTATCCACGCCTCCAGACTTATGGTTTACGAAGCTGCCTGGAAAGCAGATAAGGGACAATCAATACAGAGAGAGACAGCTATGGTGAAATTGTTCACCACCCAGATGATTCACTTCGTTGCCGATAATGCTGCTCATATTTTCAATGCACCACCTTATGTCGCCGGGTTACCCCTGGAAAGGTTTTGCCGCAATGCATTGGCGATGAGCTCCACCAATTTCGCCCTCCAGCTCCAGAGGAACATCATCGCCAGAGATATACTGAAAGGATTAAAAATTTGAATTCACCATGTCATTGCGAGCCGAAGCCCTGAGCGTAGCGAAGGGGCAGCGAAGCAATCCCGGGAGGAAAGCAACCCAGATTGCTTCGGCACTGATGTGCCTCGCAATGACAGTAAGGTAAAAAAGGGAGGTTGTTATGGCTCAAGTTAAAAAAGTTACACTCCCGTTAACGGATGAGACTTTGAAGGAGGTTAGAGCAGGAGATAATCTTCTGCTCACCGGCGTGATGTACGTGGGTCGTGACGCCGCCCATAAGAGGATAGTTGAGGCTATGGAGAGGGGAAAACCCCTGCCTATTGATATTAAGGGGCAGACGATATATTTTATGGGACCCTCCCCAGCCAGACCAGGAAGACCTATTGGTTCTGCTGGCCCTACCACCAGCGGTCGTATGGACACCTACTCACCCCGTTTGATAGCCGCAGGATTGAAAGGGATGATCGGCAAGGGATTGAGGTCAAAGGCGGTGAAGGATGCTATGGTGAAACATAAAGCAGTATATTTAGGAGCCATAGGTGGCGCAGGTGCTCTTATCTCCAAGAGCATCAAGAAGGCAGAGGTAGTAGCCTATGAGGAACTTGGTGCTGAAGCACTCCGCCGTCTGGAAGTAGAAGACTTTCCCGTCACGGTGATAAACGACATCTATGGTGGTGACCTCTACGAGGAAGGAAAGGCTAAATATCGGGTGAAAGCCTCTTAAGGAAGGGGGGTCTAGCAAAGCCTAGCACCAACAAGTGCGCGTCCGTTCCGACATCAAGGGCTTTATCCCTAGCTGTAGTTGAACAAGCTTTGTGAGTTTGCCTCTAACTGTTAGTCTTTCCTTAACACCATTAGGCCTTCCCCAACCAATACATCTAAAAGCGCATTATTTTACAAGTTCCGTGTAGGCAGCCATCAAATTTCTGGTCAGCCTTCCTGGTTTGCCAGTGCCGATGGGTTCGCCATTAAGCCAGGTTAGGGGCATGACCTCTATTATGGAATTGGTAACAAAGGCCTCCTCAGCCCCACTTAGCTCCCTTAGCTCTACCTGCCTTTCCACCATCTTAATATTTAAATCCCGAGCTATTTCCAAGACTACCTCTCTGGTAATCCCGGGCAGGATGCCGCTTTCCAGGGAAGGGGTGATAAGCTCGCCCCCGCTCACCAGGAAAATATTGCTAGTGCTACCTTCGGCTATGTAACCCAGTTCATTAAGCATGATAGCTTCATCGCAGCCAGCCGCTCTGGCTTCCATCCTGGCTAAGATGTTACTTACATAGCAAGTGCACTTCAGTCGGGACAGAGGTGACTGACTGTCACGGCGCAGGAAGGATAGCGCTGCCTTAAATCCCTGCTCATATCTTTCCCGGGGCAACGGAATGAAATTCCTGGCAGTGACCAAAACAGTTAGGTTAGAACAAGTGTTGATGTCAGGAGCCATATCACCTTCTCCCGCCGTGATAGTGAGCCTCAGGCGGGCATCCTTGAGCTTATTGGCCTGTAAAGTTTCCACACAGGCATTCTCCAGGTCGAAAGCATCTAGCTTGGGTCTCAAGCCAAGGCTCTCGGTTGAGCAGCGAAGGCGCGTTAGATGACGGTCAAGGCGAAATATATGCCCTTCATAAGCCCGCATAGTCTCAAATAGCCCATATCCGTAGAGAAACCCGTGGTCGAAGGGGGAAAGTTTAGCCTCAGCGCGAGGGACAAGCTGTCCATTGAAGTAAATAATTTCTGCCATCATTTCACCTTCACTCAACTAAGTGTCCTCTAGCTTCGGGCTGGCTGAGTAGAACGGAGGAAATTACTCAGGAGATCATGCCCAGCCTGGGTGAGAATCGATTCAGGATGAAACTGAACCCCTTCCACAACATAACTCTTGTGCCTCACCCCCATTATTTGCCCCTCTGGATTTTGGGCGCTTATTTCCAGAGACGATGGAAGGCTTTCAGTTTCGATAATCAAGGAATGATAGCGGGCTGCCGGGAAGGGGTTAGCTAGGTCCCGATAGATAGTCTTACCATCGTGGTAGATAATGGATGTCTTACCATGGACTGGCAAAGCCCGGCCAATTCTACCTCCGTAGGCATACCCAATACATTGGTGTCCCAAACATACGCCCAGGATAGGGATTTTCCCGCCAAAGTATCGCACCACGTCGTTGGAGATACCAGCTTCCAAAGGGGTGCACGGTCCGGGGGAGATGATAATGTGGCTGGGACTCAGCTCTTCAATGTCAGGTAAATTAATCTGGTTGTTGCGGAACACCCTGGGCTCCCAGCCTAGTTCCCCTACATATTGAGCCAGGTTGTAAACAAAGGAGTCATAGTTATCAATTATCAGTACCATCCCTACCCCAGGAATCTGTAATTTCTTCCTTTTCTTCATTTTGCTGCCACGATCACTTCCGGCGCCAGCTGCAAAGCTTGAATTAGACCCCTAGCCTTGTCCAGAGTTTCCAGGTACTCACCTTCGGGATCGGAGTCGTAAACAATTCCACCACCTACCTGGAAGTAAGCTTTGCCTCTCTTAATCAGAAAGGTGCGGATAACGATATTGATATCCAGGTCTCCATTGAAGCCCAGATAACCTATAGAGCCAGTGTAGACGCTTCTTCTCGTTGGCTCCAACTCATCAATGATCTCCATAGCCCTCACCTTAGGAGCGCCAGTAATGGAGCCACCGGGAAAGGTAGCTTTGAGCAGGTCAATGCTGGTCGCCTCCCGGTGCAACCTGCCGACGATAGTGGAGGTAAGATGAAACACGGTAGGAAAGGTCTCCAGGATAGCCAGTTCGGTAACTTTTACTGTGCCATAGCGGCAAACCCGTCCCAGGTCGCTTCTCTCCAGATCAACGATCATGATATTCTCGGCTCGGTCTTTGATGCTGTGAACCAACTCATGAGCCAGGCGTTCATCTTCCACAGGGTCCTTGCCTCGTGGTCTTGTCCCTTTTATCGGTCGTGTTTCCACCAGGTCACCTTGAACCTTGAGAAATCTTTCCGGGGAGGCACTGACAATCGTTATTCCATCGAAGTTGAGGTAGCTGGCAAAGGGAGCAGGGTTAACCTTTCTCAGCCGCTGATACAGCTCGTAAGGCGAAATGGTCAATTTGGTCTCAAACCTCTGGGAAAGGTTTACCTGAAACACGTCGCCTGCGGCGATGTATTTCCGCACTCTATCCACAGTTCCGACATATGCCTCGGAGGTAAAGTTGGAGTTAAGCACGAGTTCCCGATTTTCCCCAGGAGATTGAATCTCACTTTCACCCAACCTCCTTTCCCGAGAAAGAGAGGTTTGGACCTCCGCGGCAGGGACGGAGGAATGAAGCCAGTCCTTCATTTCTTTGATGCGCATCCTAGCTCGTGCTAACCTCAGGCTTTCTTCCGTCTCAGGAAAACCTGTCGCAACAAGGTAAGCTCTCGCCTCAAGGTGGTCAAAGGCGACGACAGTGTCATAGAAGGCAAAATAACTTTCGGGAAACTTGAGGTCATCTATAGCTGTAGACGGTAGATGTTCGATAAAATGGCACAGGTCGTAGCTGAGATAGCCAATCGCTCCACCAAGGAACGGCACGGGCGCCGAGCAATGGTCCAATTTATACTTTTCCAGCAATCTCCCCAATACATCGAAAGGGTTATCATACAAGGTCTCTCGTCTGTCTCCATCAACTAAGGTGATCTCCGTACCTCGGCTGCTCATTACTAGAAATGGATTGCTACCAATGAAAGAATAGCGTCCCAGCCTCTGTGGGTCCATGCCGCTGTCCAGGAAGAAGCTGTAGGGATTGTCCTTGATCAAGGCAAAGACCTCTGGAGCAGTCAGAGGGCTGGAGATTTCCTCAACGAGAGGACAGCGACTTACGTGCACTGGCTTTCCAATTTGAACTCTTTGCCATTCTCCAGGCAAGCTTTCCCTTCTCTTCTTCTATGTGCTGACTCCATCTAACACTCTTTTGGTAGTAAGACCGACTTCTGCGGGGTTGGAGGCAATAACTGCTCCAGCAGCAGATAGGGCTTTTATCTTTTCCGAAGCCTTGCCTGCCGTTCCAGTGATAATAGCGCCAGCATGTCCCATCCTTTTGCCCGGTGGAGCAGTGCTTCCGGCAACGAAGGCAACCACAGGCTTTGTCATCTCACCTCTGATGAATTCCGCAGCCTCTTGCTCAAAAGTACCACCTATCTCACCAACAAGAACTACAGCCTCAGTATCATTGTCAGCATTAAACAACTCCAGGACATCTACGAAAGTGCTTCCCGGCAAGGCATCACCACCGATACCAACACAGGTAGATTGTCCAATCCCTAAGCTGGTGAGCTGAGCCACCACATCATAAGTTAATGTGCCACTGCGGGAAACCACCCCAACATTGCCGGGAAGATGAATTTCTCCGACCATAATCCCCACTTTACACTTACCTGGAGAGATGACACCGGGACAGTTGGGACCGATAAGTCGAGTTGCTTTTCCTTTGAGATAGCTATGCACCTTGACCATATCCATGACCGGTATTCCTTCAGTAATACACACAATTAGAGGCACTCCAACATCGATTGCCTCCATAATGGCATCAGCGGCAAAGGCAGGGGGAACAAAAACCATACTGGCATTGGCTTCAGTTTCAGCCACTGCCCGCTCCACACTATTGTAAACAGGCACTCCTAGAATCTGGTTACCCCCCTTCCCAGGGGTAACACCAGCTACCACTTTTGTGCCATATTCAATACAACGCTGAGTGTGAAAACTACCCTCTCCTCCGGTAATACCTTGAACCAGAAGTCTGGTCCCCTTGTCAACGAGTATGCTCACTTTATCTGTCCTTTCGCTGCTTGAACTGCCTTATGGGCACCATCATAGAAATCCTTTGCTTCAATAAAATCTATTCCCGATTCGGATAAAATGCGCTTGCCTTCGTCAACGTTCGTTCCCGCCAATCTAACGACCACAGGAAAAGCGATATCCATCTGCTGATAGGCTTCCACCATACCTTTGGCAATAACATCTACCCTTGCCATACCACCAAATATATTCACCAGGACTGCCTTTACCCTTGAGTCAGCAATAAACATCTTGAAGGCATTGACCACGCGGTCAGTAGTATTAAGCGTGCCAATATCGAGAAAGTTTGCTGGGCTGCCACCACAATATTGGATAAGGTCATTCACCGCCATAGCCAACCCGGCACCATTGACCATACAACCAATGTTGCCATCCATTTTCACATAGTTATTTATCCCCCAATTACGAGCCTGGACTTCCAACGGTTCCTCTTGCTCTTCATCATGGAGTTCCTGAATATCCTTATGACGGAAAAGAGCATTGTCATCAAAATTAAGCTTGGCATCCAGAGCTAACAGCCTCCCGTCAGCGGTAACAGCTAAAGGATTGATTTCAGCTAAAGAACAATCTTTGGTCACGAAAAGCTGGTATAGCCCGGTCATCAGCTTTGTTGCCTCAGCCACCTGCTTGCCAGTTAAATTCATCCCGTAAGCCAATTTACGTCCCTGGAAAGGCTGGAACCCGACAGCAGGATCAATAGAGACCTTGAATATTTTCTCCGGGGTTGCCTGAGCCACCTCTTCAATCTCCATGCCACCAGCTTCGCTTGCCATCATAAGAGGCAGTCTCGTGGTGCTATCAACAAGCACGCTGATATAGAGTTCACGGTGTACCTCACTTGCCTCTTCCACCAACACCCTGCTTATCGGCACACCTTCAGCACCGGTCTGATGCGTCACCAACCTTGTTCCTAAAAGTCGGCTTGCTATTTCCCCTGTTTCCTCTGGGGTATCAGCCACCTTTATCCCTCCAGCCCTTCCCCTACCCCCAGCGTATACCTGAGCCTTGACCACCACCCTGCCACAGATTTCCTTAGCCACTGCTCTAGCCTCAGCGGGTGTGGAAGCCACCTTCCCCCTAGGGACAGGGATGCCAAATTGCGACATCACAGCCTTAGCTTGATATTCGTGGACCTTCATGCTGAAACACCACAGTATAAGGGGGAAAACAGCCAGTGGTCAATCTGCCATATTCGTCTTATCGCCTTCCCAAAGCAAACTGCTAAGTGCTATGATATACAAATTATTTAGCAGCAATCTATCGCGAGGAAGCAAGTGAAATGGAAGTAGCGTTTGATGGTGCTAGATACGCCCATAGTTAAAGAAAGGAGGATGAATTATGCCTAAGGCTAACAGAAGAGTAGCTATATGTGGTGGAGGGATATTCAGACCAGATCTGTGGCATGGGGAGAATGCCGAGGAAGGTGTTGCCGTAGCTTATCAGGACCTGCTACGCCAATGCCCTAATTTAGAACCGGATGACATAGACGCGGTAATGATGAGTTATTTCAGTGACCACTTGAACCAGCAATTATGCATGGGGTGGATAATCCAGGATTATCTTGGCTTGCACAATAAGCCTGGCTATCGGGTTGAGTCTGGTGGCTCTACACCACTGGATGCCCTGATTAACGCTTATTACATGATCCAGTCAGGGTTCTTTGATGTCATCTTAATCCCCGGTTGGGAATGGATGTCTGAGGTTGATGTTGCCAGCACGAATGAAATGATTGCTTCCGCTGCTGATACTGATTGGGACTTCCCGGTTGGTGGCTATTACAACGCATATTACGCTGCTATAGAAGTAAGACACATGCAATTATACGGGGAGACCTGCGAAGACCTCGGTAGAATTGCTGTGAAGAACCACAACAATTCTACTCATATTCCTTTCTCTCAGTGGGTAAGCCAGCGCGGTACTGCACCGATAACGCTGGATGATTACTGGAAGAGCAGGATGGTATGCTGGCCTTATAGAGTATTAAACAACGCAGTAATGAGCGAAGGGGCCTCTTGTGTGTTAATGGCAGCTGAGGAGAAGGTTAACAGGTTCACTGATACACCTATGTGGATAACCGGCGTTGGTTTAGGGACAGACTCAATGAGGCCGGGAGACCGAACAGCTGACTTTGTCTATGCCGGATTTAAGGACGAAGCGAAGATATATCCCGACTTTGTCAAAACACCTAAGACACCTTACCCCGACATGGCAAACTTTGCCAGCCTGCATGTAGCCGCAAAGAGAGCCTATGCCCAGGCAGGTATTACCAATCCGTTAAAGGAGCTAGATTTGATGGAACTTTTTGCTCCCTACGATGGCGTTGAGCTTTGTCTTTATGAGGACCTGGGACTTTGCGGCAGAGGGGAAGGGAAACACATGATACGAGAAGGCGTAGTAGAGCCTGGCGGTGAATGTCCTGTTCAGCTAAGTGGCGGCTTGACGTCAACAGGACATCCCGTTGGTGCTACCACACTCTACTATACCACTTTCCTTTACTGGCAGCTTGCCGGGAAGATAAAGGAGAAATGTGGTCCGGATGGCCTGCAGGTGCCAAATGCAAAAAGGGCACTTATTACCGGGCATGGCGGCACTGGTTGCCAGGGCGGAGTCATAATTTTTGAGCGAGATTAAAAAGGAGGAGAAGATGGAAGAAGAGAAAGGACTGGTTGAAACAAAGTTAAAAGTAAGACAGGTAAAGAAAGGACGTGAAAAGAAATATAAAGACTATCCCACGGTGGTGGATAACTCGACAGCGGCTCATGATTTCTGGGAGCCAATAGTCCACCTTGGATTGTGGGATATTAAAGGACATCAGATAGTGAAAGGACCCTGGGGTGGTGGCACAGTTGAACAAGCGAAGAAGAGACCGCCAAGGGAATTTATGGTAATAGACCGTGCTAGCTTCGCTTTCTACTCCCATAGCTATGGCCTTGTTTCTCCGTTCTTCCGGGGCTTGCTGGAGGGAAAGCTCATGGGCACAAAGTGCCCCAAGTGCGGCACAGTATATTGCCCTCCTCGAGCTCACTGCTGGAATCCAGAGTGCAAGGTAGCTGACTGTTTTGATAACTGGATAGACCTTCCTTTGACCGGTATCATTCATACCTTTACGGTGCAATGTCTGGCAGCAGCTCCCTTTGAGCACATGTTGCCTTTCTCCATGGGCTGGGTTCAAGTTGATGGTGCTGATACCACCCTGCCCATGTTGTTGCACATACGCCCAAAGGAGATTTTCATCGGGAAAAAGGTGAATATTGAGTTCATGCCCAAGGAAAGCAGAAAGGGAGATTTGATGGATTTGTATGCCATGGCAGCAGTTCCAGACAAGGAGCCTCCTGAGTGGGCTTGCCTGCAGAAAGACCCCAAGGAAATGGAATCTGTGGAGAACTCCACGAAAGCTACCCTGGAATTCATTAAGAATAGGTACGGGATAGACAATAGCCCCGAAACAAGGGGGTGGTAATAGGATAAATCCTAAGCACGAAATCCTAAATACTAAACAATATCGAAGCCCTAATGACCAAAATGAGTTTTGGTATTCGAATTTGGGATTTTGAAATTGTTTAGGTTTTAGAGCTTAGGATTTAGAGTTTAAAGATTTAGGATTTAAGCGCATGGATTTTAATTTTACTGAAGAACAAAAGATGATCGCTAACACCGCTAGGGAAATAGCTAAGAGTTTCCCGCCTGAATATTGGAGAGAGAAGGACTTGAAGGAAGAATTTGGTGAGGAATTCTATAAAGCAATAGGTGAGGCGGGATTCACCGGGATGGTAATCCCTGAGAAATATGGCGGTGCCGGAAAAGGCGTAACCGATTTGCTCATTGCCATGGAAGAGTTAGCTGCCAATGGATGTGGCATGGCTGGTATGTGGTATCTCGTTATAACTGAAGATTTCGGCGGCATCAGCATAGTTCGGCACGGCACTGAAGCACAAAAGGAAAAATACCTGCCGGGCATTGCCTCGGGGGATATTGAATTTTGCATGGGGCTCACCGAGCCGGATGCTGGCACAAATACGCTTAATACAAAAACGAGAGCTCAAAAAGTAGATGCTGGCTGGATAATAAACGGTAACAAAACCTGGATCAGCGGGGCTGATAGAGCTAAAGGAATGATGCTCATAACCAGAACGACTCCAAAGGAAAAAGCCCCTCGAAAAACGTTCGGACTAAGCCTCTTCCTCATAGACCTGCCAAATCCAGCGGTTAACGTAACCAGTATACCTAAACACGGGATAAATTATTCTCATTCTTGCGATATCGGCATCGATGACCTCAAGGTGTCCGAAGATGCGCTGATGCCACCACTGGACGGTGGCTGGCATTCTTTGCTCGATACCTTAAATATCGAGAGGATGTCATTTACCACTGCGGCCGTCGGCATCGCCAGACTGGCGATGAGCAAGGCTATCGATTATTCCAGGGATAGGAAAATTTTCGGCGACACGCCAATTGGAAGCTACCAGGGGCTGCAATTCAACCTGGCTGAAGCTTACGCCGGCATCGAGGCAGCAAAATTACTCAACTTCAAAGCTTCCACCCTATATGACAACGGCGCAAGCATTGCCGAAGTAGGCAAAATTGTAAATCCAGCAAAAATCCTGGCAGTTGAGAGCGGTATCAAAGCAGTTTACTGGGCAATGCAGACCTTTGGAGGCTACGGCTATGCCAGGGAATACGACGTGGAGAGATGGTGGCGGGAGATAAATTTAGTCAGGCTTGCCCCGATTACGCAGCAAATGGCATTGAATTACGTTGGCGAACATGTACTGGGAATGCCCAGATCGTATGAATAGAACAACCCTCACCCAGCCTCTCCTCTCAAGGGAAAAGAGCTCCCTTGTCATTGCGAGCCCTTTTCACCTGTCATTGCGGTGAGCTGAAACCCTGAGTGTAGCGAAGGGCCAAGGCGCGGCAATCTCAGGTTTTATGAATTAAATCACAAGGACTTGGCGGAGGGGGTGGGATTCGAACCCACGTTTGCTTAAAAAGCAAAAACGGTTTTCAAGACCGTCACCTTAAACCACTCGGACACCCCTCCAAGCTACTAAAGTATAGGCAACAAAATCGCCTATGGTCAAACCTCTTATGATATAATGTATGCGAAGCCAACCAAGATTTTTAGATTCATCACTGAAAGGAGGGAAAATGTTAGAGGTATTTTTGACCGAGGAACGGAAGAAACTCAAGGAGGAAGCGGAAGATTTCGTCAAAAGCGTGCCACGACAGCTCCTCATGGATATGGATGCTGACAAAATCACGTTCCCCAAAGAATGGGTGGCGGAGGCAGGGAAGCGAAATCTTCTCGGGTTGAGGTTCCCACCCAAGTACGGAGGCAGGGGGCTTGGATGGGTGGATGATATTATGGTTGCCGGTATAATTGGTAAGTTAACTGTTAGCCTTACATGCCTTTACGCTTTAGTCTCTATCGTTGGGGAAGCTCTGAATGCATTCGGAAACGAGGCCCAAAAGGAAAAATATCTCAAGCCCATCATTGCAGGGAAAATGTGGGCCGGTGAAGCACTTACTGAGCCCAGAGGAGGTTCTGACTTCTTCGGCGCCACCACCACTGCTCGAAAAGAAGGAAACTATTATATCCTCAATGGGCAGAAACGGTTTACTGTGGGTGGTGAAGGTGCCGACTTCTTCTTGGTTTACGCTGTTACTAATCCTGGCGCAGCTCCTCATGATTCCCTTAGCGCTTTCCTTGTTGAGAGAGATATGGGAGTAGACGTAAAGCATGTCTATGGATTGATGGGAGTCCGCGGCACAGGAACGGCAAGAATATACTTCCGGAATGTACGAGTACCTGAGGAAAATCTTCTCGGAAAAGAAAACGCCGGTTCAAAAATTTTCTACAAGATGATGGTGCCCGAGAGAATCCTTTCTGGTGGTGTAGCTGGTGTCCGAGCTATTCTGGAGATAGTTGCGAGGTATGCCAACAAAAGAAAAGCCTTCGGTTTTACGATAAGAAACTTTGAGGCAGTCAATTTCAGAATAGCTGAGAGTCTAACCAAACTTGATGCTGTCAGCGCTTTCGCCTATGCAGTGGGGAAGACCATAGACGATGGAATAGGCACACCAGGCTACCAGAGAAGGCTAGTCTCTGAGTTAAAAGTGCTTGCTACCAAAGTATTTTGGGAAGTGGCAAACGATGCCATGGATAATATGGGAGGCATTGGATATACCAATGTCTACCCTATCGAGCGAGCAGTGAGAGAGGCAAGGCTTCCCATGATCTGGACCGGAACAAACGATGTTATGAAACTCATTATCCAGCATGAGTATTACAAGGAACTTCTTGCCCAAGAAATTGAAGGAAGGGATGTTGAGTCCGATGTTCCGCTTAGCGAAGAGGAAGCTACTGAGGAAAAGGTTTACACCGATGCCGACCAGGAAAAAGCTCAGCCTGCGCCGGTATTATAGCTCAATTACCCTCGGCCTTACCCGGCGTTTCTCAGCAGTAACGATGGCCTGAACCTGGGAGATAACTTCATCGAGTTTGCCTTGATGGCTTGTGAGCACATGGTCAAAAAGGGGCAAGCTGTCCATCTCTTCTTCAGCCTTCCGTAATCTCACTGCCAGGTCCCTGGCAGACTCACTATGGCGCTGCCTTAACCGTAGCTCTAACTCCTCCATTGAAGGAGGCCTTAGAAAGATGAACACCGTCTGAGGCAATATCCGCTTAATCGTGGCAGCACCCTGCACATCTACCTTCACAATGACATCCATCCCCTTAGACAAAGCCTGACTTATCTCCCTCCTGGGCACACCGTAGTAATTTCCATAAACATTAGCCCATTCCAGAAGTTCCCCATTATCAATCATTTGCTGAAATTCCTGCTGAGAAATGAAGTGATAATCCACACCGTCTCTTTCGCCCTTACGGCGAGGGCGGCTGGTAACCGTTACCACATAGTGAAAGGGATACTTTTGCTCCTTCATCCTCTTGAGCAGGGCATCTTTGCCCACACCGGAAGGCCCCGAGAGGACAATAAGCAACTGGTTTGAACTCATTCCTTCAATTCCCTCGCTGCCTCTTCGCGGAGTTTACCCTGAACGAGATTCTCCGGTCGCTTCTCTCCTTCAGAATGACTAGTAGTGAAGGGCTCAGAGCTTTGGCTCGGGACAAGGCTCGCAACGACGGACCAGAATGAGGGATATGAAACACTTACCATCTGCGCATGGTTGATGACCGTTTCGCCTTTAGCCACCAAACCAGCTATAGCAAGGCTCATCGCCAAGCGATGGTCAAGATAACTGTCAAGCTCTGTGCCAGTTAAAGATTTACCTCCATAGATAATCATGCCATCAGGCAACTCCTCAATTTTAGCGCCCATCTTGATAAGCTCACGAGAGACCGTGGCAATTCGGTCGGATTCCTTCACCCGCAGCTCAGAAGCACCCCTGATAACAGTTTTACCGCTGGCAAAGCAGCCAGCTACAGCCAGAAGGGGAATCTCATCAATAAGACGGGGAATTATCTCGCCATCAATCTCGATACCCCTTAATTTGCTGGATTCCACCACAATATCAGCTACTGGCTCGTCAGCAGTCACCCTTTTATTTTCTATCCTTAGCTTAGTCCCCATAGCCATAAGGGCATCAATAATCCCCGTTCGAGTTGGATTAACCCCACAGCCTCTCACCACTATTTGGGCATCGGGATGGACAGCCCCAGCAACCAGAAAATAAGCCGCCGAGCTAATATCACCAGGAATGGTAAAGCTGATTGCCTTTAACGGAGAAGTCAAAGGATTTAACGAAATCAAGTTGCCATCACTTTCCAGGGCAGCCCCCATCTGCTTGAGCAATCTTTCAGTATGGTCACGGGAGGGGACAAGCTGCTGTAACACGGTCTTCCCTTGAGCAAAGAGACCAGCCAACAAAATCGCCGACTTGATTTGAGCGCTGGGAATGGATAAGGAAATTTCGGCGCCATGCAACTTCCTGCCCTTGATTACCAGAGGAGCAAAGGAATCCCTTCCCCTACCCCAGATTTCTGCCCCCATTAGCCGTAACGGCTCAATCAGCCTCCCCATCGGACGGGAACGGAGGGAAGCATCGCCGGTGATGATAGATAAGAAAGGCTGACTGGAGAGCAAGCCACCGAGAAGGCGCATGGTAGTGGCACTATTCCCGGCATCGAGCACGTTTGAGGCTTCACTTAAGCCCTCTTCACCAACACCAGAAACAAGCACAGTGGGAAAATCAGGAGTTCCACCTCTGCGAATCCCTGTCCCTAATGCCCTTAAACAACCAACGGTGCTCCAGCAGTCCCTGCCCGGGGAGAAATTCACAATCTCAGCTTCGCCTGAAGCTATGCTGTTAAGAATCACCGCCCGATGCGAGATGGACTTATCGCCAGGTGGGGTAACTTCGCCTTCCAGGCGATGACAGGGCTTGATGATTCTTATTTTGCCTTGTTTAGCCATTCTTGCCTTAATTTGTTAGCCTCAGCCAGTGTCTCTTTTAGCTTTTCATCACCTGAATTCACCAGGTGACGATACTTTTGTAGCTCATCAATAAACCTATCGAGCCAGTGAAGTATCGCCTGCTGATTGGTAAGGTAAATCTGCGTATTTACCTCAGCGCTTCCCGAAGCCAACCGAGTAACGTCACGATAGCCGGAAGCAGCTAATTTCCTCATCTTCTCCCAGGAAGGTTCACTGGCGGTGCTTGTCACCAGAGCGGCTGATAATAAAAACGGAAGGTGGCTAACGCCAGCCACAAGCTCATCATGCTCCTCAGCTCCAATGAAGAACGGTATCGCTCCTATCTTTTTCACCATCTTGATTAGCTCATCCACCGCCTGTGACGAAGCCTTCTTGGCTGGAGTAAGACAATAAACAGAACCTTGAAATAAATCAGCCTCAGCAGCCTTCATCCCGTAGGTTTCCTTCCCCGCCATAGGATGCCCGCCGACGAAGTCAACTGTGGGTGGCAATAATTCCTCAGCCCACTTCATAACTTGAACCTTTGTGCTTCCTGTATCAGTAACCGTGCAACCGTGGGGAAGAGAATCTGCTATCTTGGACATGATTTCCTTTATGGTTAACACTGGAGTGGCAACAATGACCATCTCAGCTTCCTTTACCGTGTCTTCGAGGCTTGTTTCTACTCTATCAACCATCCCCATATTCATCGCCAGCGAGGCAGCTTCAGGACGGCGAACATAGCCAATTATTTCGAGATTCTTCGCCTGCGGCTCAGAATGACTTTCTTCAGCTTTCTTCAAAGCAAGCCCGATAGAACCGCCGATAAGCCCCAGCCCGATGATAGCAACATGCACACCTTTATTATGTCATTGCCATCAAGGCATGACAATCCTTGTTGGCAGAATAGGAATCGTTAATCACCCGGCAGAAATCAATTCAATCTCAAAGAGCTTAGGCCACAATTTTCCGGTCACAAACAAGCGAGCATTCTCTGCGTCATAGGCAATGCCATTGAGGACATCAACCGGCTCACCGCGGTCTTCGGGAGTTAAAAGCTCTTTCAACTCTATCCAGCCAACCACCTGACCTGTTTGAGGGTCAATCCTGGCAATGCGGTTTGTCTGCCAGACATTGGCATAGATTTCTCCTTGAACATATTCCAATTCATTGAGTTTGTTCACGGAACCATCGTTGTCATATACTCCAACCCGACCAATTTCCTCAAAGGTTTCAGGGTCTAGGAAATACAATGTTGCCGTTCCATCGCTCATAATCAAGCGCTCTCCGTCATGGGTAATGCCCCAACCTTGAGTGGAATAATTGAACTCTTGTAGTAACTCAAAGCTGTCCCTATCATAAACAAAGCCGACATGCGACCGCCAGGTCAACTGGATGATGTCGTTTCCATAAACGGTCACACCCTCACCGAAAAATTGGGCTGGTAACTCATGAATTTGTAACACCTCTCCAGTTTCCAATTCCACCCTGCGCAAAGTGGAGCGTCCATTAAGCCCTGTTCCTTCATATAAAACGCCGTCTTCAAAAACCAACCCTTGTGTGAAAGCACTTCGGTCATGAGGATAGGTGTTGACAACATTGTAACTATAGACTGGAGTGATATTAGAAGTTATGGGAGCCGGGGATTCTGAGCAAGAGCAGGCACAAACCGCTCCTAACAATGCAAGGAGCCCCAGGACAATGATGGCAACCCGCACGCCCTTATTATGTCATTGCCATCAAAGCATGACAATCCTTACTACCAGCCCGTTCTTGTCATTGCGAGGAGTCGCGAAGCAAACTGGACCGAGATTCCTCGCTTTAGGCTCGGAACAAGCTCCTCAATCCCATGCCCCGCCGAGATTGCCGCGCCTTCGGCTCGCAATGACAAAGAGAGCAGGCACACAATGACAATTAGGAAAGGGAGCGCAATGACAATGGGAAGGGTTGACAGGGATGCGTTTCTGCTATTGCCGGGAAATCCTAAACTCAGTTTAGTAGCTATCAGCTAGCAGCTATCAGTTTTCAGCTATCAGGCTTCAGCTTTATACTGTCTTTTTCCCCATTTTTGCGTTTTGACTTTTGAGTTCTTTATATTGTTTAGTACTAGTGAAAAACCAACACCCAAAAATTTGATGATGAAATGCATGAAAGAATTAGCTAAAATTAGAGTAAGAGCACCCATCAAATGTGGAGATATAGTTTGTGAAAATATCTTAAATACCGGGGTAAACATAATCGCATCCCGAGATCTGCCGGAAGAGAGGTGAAAATGGAAAAATATATAATCGCCCATGATTTAGGGACAACCAGCAATAAGGCGGTGCTTGTTACTACAGATGGCAGAATAGTTGATTCTGTGGGACAAACCTATCCCTCGGGCATCATTATGCCTAAAGCAGGCTATGCGGAGCAGGTCCCGGATGAATGGTGGAATGCAGTTGTTTCGACAACAAAAGCCCTTCTGAAAAAGACCCAGATTAAATCTGATGATATTGCCGGAATGACGTTTGCCACCCAGATGCAAGGCTTCACGTCGGTAACAAAAGAGGGTAAGCCTCTTACTAATAGTTATATATGGATAGATGCCAGGGGAGCCAGGTTAGCCAAAGAAAGGCTATATAAGGGGCTAATAAAGATTAAAGGCTATCCCCCACTCAAGATTTTGAATTTCCTGCGAATAACAGGCGGAGCACCCAGTGCCACCAATGGTAAGGACCAAATTCCGAAGATTTACTGGTTGGAGGAGAACCTGCCTGAGATATATAAAAATTGTTACAAATTTCTTGATGTAAAGGATTATATAATCTTCAAGCTGACAGGCAAGATGGTCACATCCACAGACCTTGCGGTAGTATGGTGGCTCCTCGACACCAGGAAGAACAGTCCTCAATATAATCATTGGTCTCAGAAGCTCTGTAACATGGCTGGTATCCCTATGGAAAAGCTTGCTGAAGTCCAAAGCCCTACTTTTATTGTTGGCGGCCTGACGGAAGAAGCAGCAAAAAAGACAGGTTTAAAACAGGGGACGCCGATAATAAATGGAGCAGGCGATATGACCTGTGCCGCGGTTGGTTCAGGGGCAATGCATGACGGGGAACTCCACATCAATTTGGGTACATCGGGCTGGATAGGAGGCCACGTAACAAAGCGGAAGGTTGATATTGCTCACTACACTGGTTGCGTCGGAAGCGCCCATCCTGAAAAATATTATCTTGTCATGGGACATCAGGAACTATCTGCTGGGGCGTTCGAATGGCTGATTAGAGAATTGCTCTATCCTAAAGAGGCGCTATGGAAGCAGACAGACATGGAAGCGGGAACACCACCATATGCTCTTTTTGAAGAAGAGGCGAGTAAGATTCCCCCAGGGTCTGATGGGCTAATATTTACTCCCTGGCTCTTTGGTGAGCGTTGTCCTCTTGATGATGATGCAGTGCGGGGCGGTCTGCACAACTTAAGTCTTGATCATTCCCGAGGTCACATAATCCGTGCTGTCTATGAAGGAATAGCTTTTAATCTGAAGTGGGCTTTATTTACAGTCGAGAATTTGTATTCTAAGGTCGATGAATTACGGATAATCGGCGGCGGGGCGACAAATGACCTCTGGTGCCAAATTATAGCTGATGTAATGGACAGGAAAATACAGAGAGTCGAAGATGCGCAAACGGCAGGGGCAAGGGGAGCTGCCATGCTCGGCAGCTTCGCTCTGGGTTATATAAAAAACTTCGAGGATATAGGAAAATATATAAAGGTTGAAAGGACATTTAGCCCCGACAGTAGAAACAGGGCCATCTACGATGAGCTTTTTGGTAAATTCAAAGAGATTTATAAGCTCAACAAGAAATGGTATAAGGCTTTGAACAGATAGGTTAGGCTCACACAATGAGGGATGGGATTGCCGCGCCTTCGGCTCGCAATGACAAATGAGACTGTCAACAGAAACTCACGATTTCTGCCTGGTGAAGTAGCTTACTGCGAAGAGGAGAATGGCGCTTACGGCAAAACCGATGAGGCCAAGGTCATCTTTGAGGGAAAAATCAACAGCGGGTATCTTACCTATCAGTCCTATCGTTCCACCGCCGATGATTGCTGCCAGAGCCCCCTGCCAGGTTACTTTCAGCCTTTCCCTGTAAAATCCGACAATCACAGGGACGACCAGGCCGCAGGTGAAAATGGTATAGGCAAAGAGGAGAGATGCGATCACCCCCTTCAAGGCTAAAGCTAATGCCAGCGCCAGAAGACCAAGACCAACCAGGCTGAGACGAGTTAGCAAAACAGTCCTTCGTTCATCAAGCGAAAGATGGAACCGCTTGAATATATCCTCTGTCAGGATGACACTCTGACTTAAAAGGCAGGTATCCGCCGAGGACATCAACGCAGCAATCAAGGCGGCTAGAATTAAGCCGCCCAGAACGGGGGGAAGAACGCCGCTTATGAGCTGAGGGAAGGCCTGCTCGGGGGAAATCTGGGGATAGAGGACTTGAGCGCTCATCCCGATAAAAACGACAGCGAAAGCCAGGGGGATAAACAGGGTTGCCGCCAGGAAAGTTGACCTCTGAGCTACTTTCTCATCCTTAGCACAGAAGAGGCGAGTATACATATCCGGTCCCACCACATAAGTTGCGCCAACAAGAATCAAAAATGATAGCAGCATCTTCCAGCTAAACTCAGGGCTTACCGGGAAGGAGAAATAGCCAGACGGAAGGGATGCCCTTAAGCCATCAATCCCTCCTATACCAGAAAGGGCAAGCCCTGCAGCTATAAAGATACCCAGGAAAAGTATCACCGCCTGGATAAAATCGGTGCGAATGATGGAGAACTGCCCACCAAGAACAGCGTAAAGTATCACCACCAGGCTGAAAATGACCATCCAGGAGGTAACAGAGGCCACCCCTAGGATAGACAAAACCTTTCCCGCGGCAACGATCTGTCCGGCAACCACACCCACCCAGGCAATAACGATGAGGATGGAAGCTGCCAAACCCACCACGCTGCCGTATTGTTTTCCTACAAGCTCGGGAAGGGTGTAGAGAGCGGCAGCCCTCACCTTCCGGGCAAAGAAGAATCCCAAAACCAGCAAGCCAATAGAGCCAACAAGGAGCCACCAGGCGCCAGTCAAGCCCTGCTGGAATCCCAAGCCAGCCATCCCCACCGTGGCAGAGCCACCAAGAGCAGTGGCTAGAAGCGACCCGGTGATTAAGGGCGTTTTCCCCTGGCGATTAGCCACAAAGAAGCCATCCTGGCTTCCCGCCTTCCTCCTGCTCCACACCCCCACGCCGATTATGACCAGAAAATAACCGATGAGGATGAGCAACCAGGACATCTTTTACCTTAGATGAATGCAGTCTCCAGCGAGGGCAGTCCTCACCAAGCCGTCTTTATCCCTTATCAAAAGCGCCCCACTGGCATCAATGTCGATAGCCTGACCTTCCATTGTTTCACCCAGAGATATTACCCTCACCCATTTATTTAGCGTCACAGAGAGGTTCTTCCACTCCTCAAGCAGCTCAGTCCTGGTTAGCAAGGCATATTGTTCAGTGATTTCCTTGACCAGCGAGCGTAAAAACTCTTTCCTGGAAATCTCCCTGCCCAACTCTTCCTTCAAAGAGGTCGCAGTGTGTTCAAGTTGAGAGATAGGTGAATTGGCATTTATTCCGATGCCCACGTTGACGAAATTCACGGTATCGGTCTCGGCATCCATCTCAGCCAGTATGCCACAGACTTTCTTTCCGCTTATCAAAACATCATTGGGCCACTTCAATTCAGCGTTCAAGCCAAAAAGCTTCCTGATGGTATTAGCCACAGCAACTGAGGCCATCAGATTTATCCTCGGAGCGTAAACCGGGCTTATCCTGGGCCTCAAAACGATGGTGAAATAGATTCCTCCCTGCGGAGACTGCCACGCTCTACTCAGTCTTCCCCTTCCAGTGGTTTGCCTTTCAGCAATGACGAGCGTTCCCTCCCCCACCCCTTTCCGGGCCAATTCGCGGGCAATGTCCATAGTGGAGCTAACTTCATGAAAATGATGAATCTTTGGCTCCAAATCAGGGAATTCACAGGGAAGTAACAAATCTGGAGAGGAAACCAGTCGGTATCCTCTGGGTGAAGCTTCTATTACAAAGCCATCCCGCTTTAAGTCACGGATGTGCTTCCAGATAGAGACCCTGGAGGTACCCAGGGATTTGCTTAACTTTTCACCGGAGATATATCCCTCACTTTCACGAAGTGATTTTAATATCCCCGCTTTCATTTCGTTAACCTTAATTCTGTGAAGGTTAACGACCACTCAGCCTTTTGTCAACCCCCCGTTTCCCCACTCCTTTCCAGAGATTGCTTCGGCACTGATGCGCCTCGCAAGGACAGGAGCATACAAATTCCAAGCCCTAAATCCGAAATCCTAAACAATATCGAATGACCAAAATCCAAATGGCCAAAACAGTCTTGAACTTTGAGTTTAGATACTGGAATTTGTTTAGGGTTTAGTGCTTTGAGTTTAGGATTTCCCTGCAGGGTGTCATTGCGAGCGAAGCGCGTCAATCCGAAACCTTAATCTCCTTACCCCTGTACTGCAATGTGCTATTATGGGAAGAAACAATACTAAGACGGTAGCGGTGAAATCACCCAAAAGAATACAAAGTGCTTACCAGGTATGAGGCGGAGATTCTAAGAGCGGCTATCCCCGATGTGCTGGGAGAGGATAGGGGACTGCCAGCTGTAGATGCGGAGCGAATTGTCCGGTGGATTGATACTCAATATCTGGCCAAGTCCACCTTCGAGTTCAGATTACTGTACCGCTTTTTGATTCTGGCACTGCAATTTGTGTTTCCCTTCCTATTTGGAAGTGAATATAAGATTTTCCTCCAGCTTTCACCCGAAGAAAAGCAACGTCTGTTCAACAAATGGGCTCAAAGCCGGCTTTACCTGCTTCGCAATAGCTTTACCACGTTCAGGTTGGCTATCTGCTTTGGCTATTATGGGCAAGATGAAGTATCCAGAGCGATTGGATACGATGCCGAGGCAAAATTGGAAGAGGCTTCAAAAAGACAGGTGGTCAGGGATTAGAGATGATTTTGAGCTATCAAGACATTCATTCGGATGTAAAGGTTGATTGCGATGTGGCAGTCATTGGTTCCGGCGCAGGCGGCGCTGTGATTGCCAAGGAACTGGCAGAAATGGGATATTCAGTAGCGGTTGTCGAGGAGGGGGGATATTTTACCAGAAAGGATTTCGGGTGCCGACCGGTGAAGTCAATGCTCTCAATGTATCGAGATGGAGGACAAACATTCACACTGGGTAGACCTATCTGCATCCTCCCATTAGGCAAGACTGTAGGAGGGACAACAACCATCAATTCGGGCACTTGCCTGCGCATTCCACCAAAGGTGCTGAAGGACTGGCAAGAAAACTACGGACTCAAAGAGCTCAACGAAGAGGAACTGGGACTATTTTATGAGCGAATTGAACGCTTTTTGTATGTGCAGCAGGCAGACCCTGAGGTAGTGGGCACAAACAACCTGAAGTTCAAGGAAGGGGCAGATAAACTGGGATATTCTGCGGGTTTCCTGCCACGCAATGCTAAGGAATGTGAAGGGTCAGGACTATGCGCCTTCGGTTGTCCCATAGACGCCAAACAATCCATGAATATATCCTACATTCCTGAAGCATCGAAGCTGGGAGCAACAATATATGCCAATTGCCTTGCTGAGAAAATTGTGGTGGAAAGCGGAAGAGCCACAGGGGTTCTGGGACACTTTGTTGACCCTGATTCGGGACGAAAGGCAAAGAGCATCCAGCTGGGAGCAAAGGCGGTAATCCTGGCTGCGGGTGCCATTTACACACCCTATTTTCTTCTTAAGAACAAATTAGCCAACTCCAGCGGTCAGGTGGGAAAGCACCTTCGCATTCACCCCTGCGCTGGCGTAGCAGCTTTATTTGATGAGGATATCCGTTGCTGGGATGGAATTCCCCAGAGCACGTATGTCGATGAATTTTTTGAGGAAGAAGGCATCATGCTTGAGGGGGCAGCAACCCCGCCTGAGATCCAATCGAATACCCTGCCTTACGCTGGGAACAAACATGCCAAACTGATGAGCCAGTTTTCCAAAATCGCCTTATTCGGCTCCATGGTCTCTGATACCAGTGAAGGCTCGGTGAGAGCGCTGCCTTTCTCCCATAGACCCACTGTGCTATATAACCTCAACAAGAATGACATCCGCAGGCTACAGTTATCTGTGGTACACCTGGCTGAAATCTGGTTTGCCGCTGGTGCCAGGAGGGTTTACCCTATGCTTGCCACGATGGCAGAATTAACAGCCCCAAAGCAGGTTGAGGAACTTAAAAGACTCAAGCTAAACGGGAAAGATTTTACCATCACCGCATATCACCCCATGGGCACATGCAGGATGGGAAGTGACCCAACGAGATCCGTGGTCAACGTTAACTGTGAGACGTGGGACGTAAAAAGGTTGTTCATCTGTGATGCCAGTGTTTTCCCGACCTCGCTAGGGGTGAACCCACAAATGACCATCATGGCCATTGCCACCAGAACTGCAGCCCATATCGATGGAGTTCTAGCAACAACAAATTCAACAAAGGAGGTGGTAATCAACGATGATACCGTTTGATAGTTTCTTGATCGATGTCTTTTGGCTGATAGGATTAGGTTTTGTGGTTGCCTGGGTAAACGCTGCTTTTCCTGGCAGGCATCTGGTGGAGATATTTTCAGGAATAATCCTGGTGCTTTTCTGGGTCTCCAGCATCGGGATGTATTGCGAGTGGTCAGCGGCTGCCTGGATGTGGAAGATGATGGGCGCCGAATCGGGAAGGGACTGGATGATAAATTCGGGCATATTCAACTTCGATTGGAGAAACCTTACCGTGGGGAGCCATATCCTGTTCGGCACCCTATTCGCCGCTTACCCGTTGTGGCTATACACCGGGCTTCGAATAGGATATTCAATCTTCGGAAGAAGAAAGGATTAAGCTGCTTGCCTCCAGTGCCGCATTAAAGGCAATGTCTCCACTACACCCTTTTGCCCTGGCAGTGTCCCCAACGAAGAAAAGATTCTTCACATATGGCGAGCGAACCTCATGCCTGTCAGGATAAGCTTGACCTACCTTCAATAACACGCCGTCCAGAATGGGGAAGACCTATGGCCTCTCCCACTCCACATAATTAAAGAATTCAGGGTATACCCCGGCTATTAGTTGGCGCAACTGCGAGAAGGCATCCTTAGCTGCCCCTTTCTCCTTCAACTTTTGATAGGGGAGAATCATAAACCAGGTGGCAAGCTGTTTCCCTTCTGGCGCCAGAGAGGGGCCTGAATTAGAAGGAAAGCTTCCCATCGCCAGCAGGTCAATAGAGGTAATGCTGCCAGTAAGGTCACTCACCGACTGGCGCAAGCCAAAATCTATGCCCACTCCCCAGGTGGGTATCAGATTGCGAGCGTAATCCACAAACGATGATGGAAAGTGCCTTCCCGCGATGACGCTAAATAGCTGCTGGATTGGCGGGGTGTAGACAACAACGTCTGAGGTAAACGTTTCCCCACCAGCCTTAACACCCACCACCCTTCCATTCTCAACCGTAATCTTATCAACCTGACAAGCTTTCCTTATCCCGCCGTTTCTTTCGACCACAGCAGCAAGTTTATCTATTATCTGCTTCGCGCCACCTACCGGTGTAGCAATAGCCCGGGGTGACTTTTGGGCTTGCTGGATGAAATACATCACCTCACCGGCTGAAGTTTCTTCAATTTGTGGGGCAATGATGAAAAAGCCAATCAGGCGAAAGAATTCCCTGGCTTCTTCATTATTAGTAAACTTGTTGATGAAGTCTAGAAGCGTCCTGGAATACCACTCATCGGGACTTTCCTGCAACAGTTGCAACAAGACCTTGATCATCTCTTCCCTGCCTTGTTGTGACAGAAGCTCCGTGGTCGTGAATTCCTGTGCTGAGGAGGGACGCTTTATCAGCTTCCCCTTGTGATAAATATACGAGATGGAGCCCTCTTCCTTTACGAACTCCAGGCTCTGACCTACATTTCTTAGAACGGCAGCCGCGGGACCCGCTGAGGCAAAACGATTGCTGTGCAAGCCATTATCAACAACGAAGCCTTCTTTTTCAATGCTCCTGGCCCTTCCCCCCAAAACCTCTTCCCTTTCGAGGAGTAATACCCCGACGCCGTTACTGGCTAATAAGGCAGCGGTAGATAAACCACCAAAACCACCACCGATGATAATTACATCGGCATCCATGCTCAATCAACAGGAACCATAAAATTTCAGTCTACCAGGCCTTCTTATATACTCCTAAGGTCTCCTGTGAGTCGACGATCGTTGCATTCCTTCAGCCCATCTTCAGGGACACCAACGTCACGAAGCTTTTGAGGAAGTCCCATTTTCTTAGTCAGTTCCCATATGGCATTGGCGGCAGCCTCTCCTGCCTCCATATCGCTCATGCCATCCTTTCTAACTCCCAATTATTCTTAAGCGGTCACTAAAACCCGAACTGTTCCCTGAGCTGTTTAATATCAGCTCTAAACTTCTCAATTTCGTCCTTACTGAGTTCATCAGGCCATACAGCTTCAACCAGCCCGGTACATCCCGCTAACCTCTTAGACGCCTTTACATGCCTGACTACGTTAGCCATATCTCCCTTCAGCTTTATTTTACCCAGCATGGTAGCCTTAATAGCATCTGTCTTACCTGTAGCCACAGCTTTCCAGGTATCGAGGCTACCGGTCATAACATACGGCGCCTTCGCAGCTTCTTCTTTGGGAAGGATTTTCACAGACCTGCAAGCACCATGCCACAGGTCCAGTACCACAGAAATGTCTTCGTCCAGCCCTAGCTCGGGCTTTGCCTGGAGCACCAGGGTAACGGCACCTTCCCAGGTCTTGGCTGCCGCTCTATACTCGGCATCACCGTCAACAGTTTCCCCAAATATCTGCCCCCACTCAGGAGTGGGCACTATGGGCTTGGGGTGGGCTTTACGCCTTTCCTCAACCACCTTCTGGTACTCTTCGTCCCATTCCTTCGTCCCATACTTAACTGGCATAATGTCACCTCCCTTTTCATTTATTATTTACCTGAAGCATATAACCTTTGAGCTAAATCGGAAAGCCCCACATCCTCCAGATTCTCTGTGGAAGGATAGCCATTGGCATTGAGCTTCCACAAGGTTTCATCATCCACGCTCGCTTTCGAAATCTTTCCCGAAGTTAAATTTACTTCCAGAATCTTGCCAGCATATCCCCCTTTTGCCATTTTTAGCTCCTTTCAGCTTTTACAAAGTCTCACATTCGTAAAAATATCGGGCAACTTCCATTAAGTCCAACTGCTTTCCTCCCATCCAGAGCTGCAGCATCTTGGATTCTCTCCAGTGCTTTTCAATATCCCCTTCCCTGGTATAGCCATAAGAGCCCATGAGCTCCATAGCACGACCGGTATAGCTCGCCGCCATATCGCTGGCGAACATGGAGCAAGCCCTTGTCTTAGCCACAATTTCCTGAGACCATGGTGGACCATAAACATCGGGCGTATCCACCATATGAGCCATGGTATAGGAGTAAGCTGACACCGCCTCAATAGCCACGGCAAGCTCAGCCAGGATGACAGCATTCATGGAATGCTCCTTCAGCGGTTTGCCAAAGACCACCCTTTCACTGGCATATCTCTTGACTATCTCATAGGTGTTTTTCAACACCCCAAGGGAGAAGGCGCTGGTTCCCAGGTTACCAAATGTGGTAATCTCATTAAAGCACCTGGCTGTCCACTCCGCAGGCTGAGCATTATACCTTAACGGAACGTGTACATCATCGAAATATATGTCGGTATTCATATCTGCAGCCATTCCCGCTTTGTGGTAAGCCGGCCCTACCGAAACTCCCTTGGCGTCCACCGGGACATAAATAATTGCCAGCTTATCATCGCCCCCATCTTTCTCAGTAACGCAAAGAACACCAAATAGGGTGGCAATTGTGCCTGAGTTTGTAGGCCACTGCTTATGACCATTTATAACCCATTCATTCCCAACTCGCCTGGCCACGGTAGAAATAGTTTTTCCATGCATACGCCCTATGTTCTCTATATCAGCGCCACCTTCAGGCTCGGTCATAGCAAAACAGCCTACATTAAGGTCATCCCCGCAGAACTCGGGACCAAACTCATTACATAGTTCTTCGTTCCTGTGGGGA